>Ga0209075_1005172_pt1 | contig 10098 bp, 9 predicted proteins | sample Stecom2011_FD_187523 | JGI IMG/M metagenome (GOLD analysis project Ga0209075, IMG submission 187523) | Agricultural soil microbial communities from Utah to study Nitrogen management - Steer compost 2011 (SPAdes) (version 2) | ecosystem: Environmental > Terrestrial > Soil > Agricultural land...
TCGGGATTTTTTATTTCACTACTTTTCAAAATCAAAGCTATGAATAACTACAAAGCCACGGTTAATAAATCAGAAACGTTTGACTTAACCGAAACTTCTCTCGAGGGTTTTGATGCCATTGCGGTAGATAAATCAACCTTCCATATCCTTAAAAATAACCAATCCTACAGAGCCGAAATTGTCAAATCCAACTTTTTAGCCAAAAACTACACAGTTAAAGTTAACGGCAATACCTATGAGGTAAACCTTGCCAGCGCTCTCGACCAACTTATCAAACAAATGGGATTCGAGGTAGGTTCCGCAAAACAAGTAAATGCTATTAAGGCTCCTATGCCGGGATTAGTTCTGGAAATCAGCGTAGAAGTAGGACAAGAAGTTCAAGAAGGCGACAACCTTTTGATTCTGGAGGCTATGAAGATGGAAAACAGTTTTACTTCACCAAGAGCCGGAGTAATCAAGTCTATCGCGGTAACCAAAGGACAAGCCGTAGACAAAGGACAACTGTTAATTGAATTCGAGTAAATAAGTCGTAAAGTCTTCGTTGGATTCTATACGCTTATAACTTGAAACCTGAAACCTGAAACAAATTAAACTTGAAACCGACATTTCAATGAAAAAAATACTTATTGCCAATAGAGGGGAGATTGCATTACGCGTAATGCAAACCGCTCAGAAAATGGGAATCAAAACCGTTGCAGTATATTCTACTGCAGACCGCAATGCTCCTCACGTAAAGTTCGCCGATGAAGCCGTACTTATCGGAGAAGCTCCATCCAATCAATCTTATCTTTTAGGAGATAAAATCATAGAAGTCTGTAAACAATTAGGCGTTGACGGAATCCACCCCGGGTATGGTTTCTTGTCTGAAAATGCTGAGTTTGCAGAGAAAGTAGAACAAAACGGAATCACCTTTATCGGGCCTCGTTCGAAAGCCATCCGTATGATGGGTAGTAAACTAGCCGCTAAAGAGGCCGTAAAAGCCTACGATATCCCTATGGTTCCCGGATTAGATGAAGCCATAACCGATGTAGCAAAAGCTAAAGAAGTAGCCAACCAAATCGGCTTCCCAATCCTAATTAAAGCTTCTGCCGGAGGAGGTGGAAAAGGGATGCGCGTCGTAGAGAAAGCGGAAGATTTCGAATCTCAAATGCAAAGAGCTATATCCGAGGCGACATCTGCTTTCGGAGACGGTTCTGTCTTTATCGAAAAATATGTAGGCTCACCACGCCATATCGAAATACAAGTAATGGCAGATACACACGGAAACGTAGTGTATTTGTTCGAAAGAGAATGTAGCATCCAACGTCGTCACCAAAAAGTGGTTGAAGAAGCCCCTTCGGCTGTGCTTACTCCCGAAATTCGCAAAGCGATGGGAGAGGCTGCCGTAAAAGTAGCTCAAGCGTGTGATTATGTAGGTGCCGGAACGGTAGAGTTCCTACTTGACGAAAACAAAAACTTCTATTTCTTGGAAATGAATACTCGTCTGCAAGTAGAACACCCTGTAACCGAGATGATTACGGGAATAGACTTGGTAGAAATGCAAATCAGAGTGGCAAGAGGAGAGGTGTTACCTATCAAACAAGAAGATCTGACTATCAAAGGACACGCGCTAGAGCTTCGCGTATATGCCGAAGACCCACTCAATGACTTCTTGCCAAGTATCGGACATCTTTCGGTATATCAATTGCCACAAGGCAAAGGCGTACGTGTAGATAATGGTATCGAACAAGGTATGGATGTGCCGATTTATTATGACCCAATGTTGGCCAAACTTATCACTTATGGTAAAGACCGTGATGAGGCTATCCAAATCATGCTAAAAGCTATCGAAGACTACAAAGTAGAAGGTATTTCGACTACGCTGCCGTTTGGTAAGTTCGTTTTCGAACACGAAGCTTTCCGTAGCGGAAATTTTGATACGCATTTCGTGAAGAAATACTACAGCGCCGACCTGCTCAAAGGCGAAATCGCTAAAGAAGCTGAAATCGCTGCTTATGTGGCATTCAAGCAATACCTCGAGGATAAAAAGATTGTAAGATTACCGAATTAAAGTTTTTAGTGTTGAGTTGTGAGTTTTTAGTGATTGGAATATAACGAATCAACGATTTCACAATTTGACGATTAAACCTACTATTATGAACGATAAAGTAAAAGTATTAGAAACCAAAAAGGCCGAAGCCGTACTGGGTGGAGGTCAAAAAAGAATAGACGCACAACACGCTAAAAAGAAACTTTTTGCTCGTGAGCGTATCGAATATTTGTTAGACGAAGGTTCATTTGAAGAAATCGGGATGTTCATCACCCACCGCACCAAAGACTTCGGATTGGACAAAGAAGTATATCTAGGAGACGGAGTAGTGACCGGATACGGAACCATTAACGGACGTTTGGTGTACGTTTTTGCCCAAGACTTTACAGTTTTTGGAGGTTCGCTATCTGAAACACATGCCGAAAAGATTTGTAAAGTAATGGATATGGCGCTCAAAGTAGGGGCTCCGATGATTGGATTGAATGACTCCGGAGGGGCTCGTATCCAAGAGGGAGTGCGCTCATTGGGCGGATATGCCGATATTTTCTACAGAAACGTACAGGCTTCGGGAGTGATTCCGCAAATCTCTGCCATCATGGGGCCTTGTGCCGGAGGGGCCGTATATTCACCGGCAATTACCGATTTCACCATGATGGTTGAGAATACGTCATATATGTTCGTTACCGGGCCTAACGTAGTGAAAACCGTAACCAACGAAACCGTAACTGCTGAAGAACTAGGTGGAGCTTCGACGCACTCGACTAAATCAGGAGTAGCGCACACGACATCGGCTAACGATGTGGAGTGTCTGGAAGATATCAAACGACTGCTCAGCTATTTGCCACAAAACAATCGCGAGCTTCCCCCAAGCCTGCCCTATACTCCAACAGACGAAATTAGAGAGGCTTTAGACACCATCATTCCGGATAGTTCTACAAAGCCGTATGATATGAAAGAGGTAATCAATCATATTATTGACGAGGATTCGTTCTTCGAAATTCACAAGAACTTTGCGGAAAACATCGTAGTTGGTTTTGCTCGCTTAGGCGGTAGAAGTATCGGAATCGTAGCCAACAACCCAATGTTCTTGGCCGGATGTTTAGACGTAAACAGCTCAACCAAAGCTGCTCGTTTTACTCGTTTTTGTGATGCCTTCAACATTCCGCTATTAGTGTTGGTAGACGTACCGGGCTTCTTGCCGGGAACTGACCAAGAGTGGAACGGAATCATCGTACACGGAGCAAAATTACTATATGCCCTATCAGAAGCTACTGTGCCAAAAGTAACAGTAATTACCCGTAAGGCTTACGGAGGAGCGTATGACGTAATGAACTCTAAGCACATCGGTGCTGATATGAATTACGCATGGCCGACTGCCGAAATAGCGGTAATGGGTGCTAAAGGAGCCTCAGAAATCATCTTCAAAAAAGAGATTTCAGAAGCCGATGACCCGGCAGCCAAACTAGCCGAAAAAGAGGCTGAATATGCTCGCAAATTTGCCACACCATACCGCGCGGCACAACGAGGCTTTATCGATGAAGTAATTATGCCTCACGAAACCCGCAGAAAGCTAATCAAAGCCTTTGCCGTGCTCGAGGGCAAAGAAGTCGAAAGACCGAAAAGAAAACACGGAAATATTCCGTTATAATAAAAAAGCTGACCCATCGGTCAGCTTTTTATTTTAAAAATTCGAAAATATCTACCAATTCATATTTTGGACTTCGATTAAGCTTAGATAATTTATATTTTGGGAGCCAACCCATCATTATAAGCAGTGTGATGTGGCTGGTGATATCATTTATAAGACTTTCGCAATACAACGCCTATATAGCAGAAGAACAAAAAAATGCTGAAATCAAGTTTTTAAAGGCACAAATCAATCCGCATTTTTTGTTTAACACGTTGAATAATATTTATTCGATGGTGTATGTGAAGTCCGATAGAGCTTTAGAAGCCATAGAAAAGCTTAGCGATATCATGCGGTTTACAACCTACGAATCTCAAAAAGACAAAATCGAAATTGAGCAAGAAATCGCTTATATTCAATCACTTATAGAATTGGAATCCTTAAGGCATAGTACGAGTGATTTTATAGACTTTACTATTGAGAATCAATCGAATAAAAAGGTCTGGATTTCGCCTTATGTCCTGTCTCCACTAGTTGAAAACGCTTTGAAACATGCCGAAATATCAAATGAAGATAAAATTCAGATTCGATTGAAATATACGGATGTTGCCTTGGAGTTTATTGTAAAAAACAAAATCGGGAACCATCAGAAAGATGAAGTGGGTGGAGTAGGGCTCGATAACCTTCAGAAGCGTTTACAAATCAATTATCCTGATAAACATCAATGGAAAACAAGAGAAGAAAACCAAGTCTTTACGGCTCTTTTAACTTTACAATTACATGAAAAATAAATCGCTAAGTTGTATTATTCTGGACGATGAACCATTGGCTGTTAGACTTTTGGAGGAGTATGCTTCAAAAATTCCGTTTTTGGAAGTGTTGTATTCCGGAACCAATGCTTTCGAAGCCATGAAAGTTCTCAATCATAATGAAGTGGACCTGGTATTTATTGACATACAAATGCCGGAATTGACAGGGATTGAATTTATGGAACTATTCGATAAAAAGAATAATTTTATCATCACTTCGGCTTACCCGCATTATGCTTTAGATTCTTTTCGATTTCGGGTAATTGATTTTGTTTTAAAGCCCATTACGTTTAATCGCTTTTATCAAAGCATCAATAAATTTCTGTCTTGGAAAGAAACTTTCCATTCCACAGATGAGGAAGATTTTTTGATGGTCAAAGCCGATAGAAAACACTACAAAATTGACCTCAAATCAATTATCTATATCGAAAGCCTTAAAGATTACATCCGCATTCATACTGGTAAAGAAAAGATTATGACGTTAGAAAACATGAAAGATATCGTTCAAAAACTTCCGAGCAGTCAATTCCTGAGAATACACCGCTCTTATATCATAGCAAAATCTCAAGTCAAATTAGTAGAAGGAAATAGAATTCAACTTTTGAATCAAGAATATATCCCTATAGGGGAAACGTATAAAGAAAAAGTTCTCAACTGGTTGAAGTAACGCATAAAACAAAAAAGAGAGGTAAAAACCTCTCTTTTTCTGTGACCCGACTGGGGCTCGAACCCAGGACCCCAACATTAAAAGTGTTGTGCTCTACCAACTGAGCTATCGAGTCAATTACTTCCTTAAAAGTGGGTGCAAATGTATAACATTATTCTCAGTAATTCAAACAAAAAATACCTTAAATTTGCGTTTTATTTATCGATGGCATTTAACGGCTTTATTTTTAGAAAATTAGCAAATGAAAAAAATTATACTTCTAGGAAGTATGGGGTCCGGAAAATCAATAGTAGGGGAGCTCTTAGCCTCAAAACTGGGACTTCAGCACTATGACCTAGACCAAATTATCGAACAATCAGAAGCAAAAACCATTTCTGAACTCTTTCATCAAAAAGGAGAAGTCTATTTCCGAAAAATAGAAAGCCAATTGTTTCGAGAGCTTTTAGAAAAAGATACTTCGTTCGTATTAAGCCTTGGCGGCGGAACACCTTGTTATGCCAATAACCACCTGCTGTTACAAAAAGAAGATGTACTTTCGTTTTACTTGAAAACAGCTGTTCCAACTTTGATAGAAAGACTCAAAAACGAAAAAGAAAAACGCCCTTTATTAGCACATCTTCCGGATAGTGAATTAGATGAATACTTCAACAAACTGCTTTTTGACAGAAGTTTTTATTATCACCAAGCTAAATATATCATCAATACAGAAGGCAAAACCGTTGACGAAATTGCTCAGGAAATAAAAGAGAAAATCGAAGTACTTTAAAGTTTAATCTGTGCTCGAAGTATGTTATCAATCTGGTTCATGTGTCGTAACATGTGATTGACGTAAAAGCGAAAAGTATCTCCGAGCTTGAGCTTAATAAGCTTGGTAATCGAAATACCGATTTTTACTTTGTTGAGGCTTATGTTTTTCGATAGCTCTAATAGTTCCAAAAGTTGTGTTTGTTGTTCTAAAAATCGATCGATGACCCCACAATCAAGCACTGAATTAAGAGGATTCTTATCCTTAAAAGTCTTCATTTTGTTGAGCTTTCCTTTTGGTAGCACGCTATTGGCAAAGTAATTCCCCAAAAATCCCGGATTGAACTCTGTTTCGCTCTTGGTATTAGAGTGGCGAATCTTGCGCTCCATCTCGAGTAAATAAAAGTCTCCGTAAAGGTTTAAGTGTTCCAGACATTCCAAAATATTCCAAGAAGTTGGATTTTCTCGCCACATAAGGGTAGGAGTATCCAACTCTTTAAGCTGTTCTACCTTGGTAATGATTTCCCGAGTTTGCTCTATAAGCGATTGTATAAGTGTGTCAGATTGCATAGCGATTAAATTTTATGCAAAGTTCTAAAAGCGTGATTTTATAAACGTTGATTCAAATCAAGACTTTTTGAGCCGTGACAAGGTTTCGGGGGTCATCCGTAAGTAGTTGGCAATGTGTTTGTTTGGAATTTGCTGAAACAGCTGTGGACTTCGCTTTAAAACCCGATTATAGCGCTCTTTGGCCGATGCAGTCAAGATGTCGATTTCTCGTTCCATTTGTTGCAAGACAAAATCCTCTAAGATTTTTACCCACAACAACCAATGGGACTCTTCTTTGAGAAATTCCTCAATTTGAGCTTTCGTTATCACCCGAACCACCGTTTTTTTCAAAGCTTGAATGTACAAGTCCGAAGGTTTCCCCGATAAGTAAGAATCCAAAGCCGCTACTAAGTTCTTCTGGTAACCAAATCGGATGATTTGCTCTTCGTCATTATCCAACACAAAGATTCTCAAGCTTCCGCTTTCCACATAATAAACATTGGTGTCTATTGTGCCTTTTACCTTCAGAAACTCATTTCTCTCTAGGGTAATAGTCGTGTCAGAAAGCTCGATAATCTCTTGCATAACTTTAGGAAATCATCTTTATAAAATCGTCTTCAGAAAGAATCTGAATGCCTAATTTTGTCGCTTTTTCGAGTTTCGATGGCCCCATATCAGCTCCGGCGACTACAAAATCTGTCTTAGAAGAAATCGAACTCCCTACTTTTCCTCCGTGGTCTTCAATTGTTTGTTTGATGCCGTCACGAGAAAAGTGCTCAAATTTGCCGGATACCACTATGGTTTTTCCTTCCAGTATACTACTCACCTGAGTACTTTCTCTCTCTATTGCTTCGAGTCGTACACCGTAGGTTTTCAATCTATCGATAATGATTTTATTGTCCGGATTGCTAAAGAAATCCACTACACTTTGAGCGATTTTCTCTCCGATTTCATCCACCAGAATCAAGTCCATAAGGGTAGCCTGAGCCAAAGCATCAATGTTCTTATAGTGTTTGGCCAACTTTTTGGCTACGGTTTCACCTACATAACGAATTCCTAAAGCATACAACACCCTTTCAAAAGGCACTTCTTTTGATTTTTCGATGCCGTTAATCAGATTTTCGGCCGATTTTTCTGCCATGCGCTCCAGCGGAATGATTTGCTCTTTTTTGAGTTCATACAAATCCGCAAAGTCTTTAATAAGTCCGGCATTGTAAAGCAAAGCAACCGTTTCACCCCCCAAACCTTCTATATCCATTGCCTTACGGGAAATATAGTGCTGTATCCTCCCGATGATTTGTGGCGGACAACCGTAATAGTTCGGGCAATAGTGTTGCGCTTCGCCCGACTTTCTCTCTAGAGGAGTATTACATTCAGGACAATTTTCGATATAGTTGACAGGAAGTGCATCCGCACTGCGCAGAGACATATCAACCCCTACAATTTTCGGGATAATCTCACCGCCTTTTTCCACATAAACGGTGTCTCCGATGCGTACGTCGAGTTTGGCAATCTGGTCGGCATTGTGGAGCGAAGCCCTCTTTACGATAGTCCCTGCCAGCTGTACGGGCTCTAGGTTCGCCACAGGAGTAATAGCTCCGGTTCGGCCTACTTGATACGATATCGAATTCAACCGTGTAGCGGCCTGTTCGGCCTTGAACTTATAAGCCACCGCCCAACGAGGTGATTTAGCCGTATAACCCAATTCTTCTTGGTAGTGCAGGCTGTTTACTTTTATTACTACACCATCGGTTTCATACGGGAGTTCATGGCGTTTTTCGTTCCATAAGTCGATGAATGCGAAAACTTCGTCCATATTTTTAGCTAAAACAGACTGGGTAGGAACTTTAAAGCCTAAATCTCTGGCTTTTTGAAGGCTCTCAAAATGAGTTGAAAGCCCAAAATCTCCCATTAGGTTATAAAGGAGACAGTCCAAAGGACGTTTAGCCACTTCCGTACTGTCTTGAAGTTTTAAGCTTCCCGAAGCCGTATTTCTAGGGTTTGAATAAGGTGTCTCACCAATTTCGATAAGTTCCTGATTCATCTTTTCGAAACCTTTCAAAGGAAGGATAATTTCCCCTCTGATTTCAAATTCCTTCATATAAGGCTCTTTGAGCTTTAGAGGAACAGACTTTATGGTCTTAACGTTGTTGGTTACATCATCACCCTGAAAGCCATCACCACGAGTAACTGCTCTTTTGAGTGTCCCATTTTCGTAAGTAATGCTAATAGAAGCCCCATCATATTTTAACTCACATGTGTATTCCAAAGTGACATCGCCAAGAATCTTCTGAATGCGACTCTCCCAGTCCAAAAGCTCTTCTTTCGAATAGGTGTTGTCAAGCGAATACATTCGGGTTTTGTGAGTAACGGTCTGAAAGTTCTTGGTTACACTGCCACCCACACGTTGCGTAGGAGAATTCTCATCGAAATATTCAGGATGCTGAGCCTCTAATTCCTGAAGTCGCTTGAGCTTTTGGTCAAACTCATAATCCGATATTACAGGATTGTCTAAAACATAGTAATTGTAATTATGACGATTAAGCTCTTCCCTTAGGCTTTCGATGGTTTCTTTGATGTTCATTGTCGATGAATTTTGAAGTCACAAATATAAGAAAACAAAAAACCTCTTTCACCACAAGATGAAAGAGGCTATTAACTTAATAAAATTGTATGGAAAAAATTACCTTTTTAATGCTTTTCTGCAAAAAGTACTCTATCTACAGCGATTTATGCGGCCTCGGCCTTGCCTCACAAACCCCATCAAAAGGTAAATTTTTTCAATTCAATTTACTTAAGATGAACGACTTCGGAACAAATATAAAAAAATAAATTTAACAATTATAACTTTTTATTAACATTTTTTCAAAATGTAATTTATACCTAAAATAGGAGCTAAAACAGTTGTGATTAAATACTTAAATGTGTATTTTTGCTGTCAATTTTTTAAAAATCTAAAACAATAATACTATGGCAAAAATCAAAGTGGCTAATCCGGTTGTGGAGTTAGACGGAGATGAAATGACAAGAATTATCTGGTCTTTTATTAAAGAACAGCTTATCTTGCCTTACTTAGACTTAGATATCAAATACTTTGACTTGGGAATCGAGCACAGAGATGCAACCAACGACCAAGTAACTATCGACGCTGCAGAAGCAATTAAAAAATATAACGTAGGTATTAAATGTGCTACCATTACTCCGGATGAGGCCCGTGTGAAAGAATTCGGACTGAAAGAAATGTGGAAGTCTCCGAATGGAACTATCCGTAACATCGTAGGGGGAACCGTGTTCCGCGAACCAATTATCATGAAAAACGTACCTCGTTACGTACAAGGCTGGACACAACCGATCGTTATCGGACGTCATGCTTTCGGAGATCAATATAAAGCTACCGATAAAGTAATCAAAGGAAAAGGTAAACTAACCATGTCTTTCACTAACGAAGCAGGTGAAACGACCTCTTGGGAAGTGTACAACTTTAAAAGTGACGGTGTGGCAATGTGTATGTACAACACAGACGAATCTATCTACGGATTTGCACACTCTTCTTTCCAAATGGCATTGACCAAAAAATGGCCTTTGTACCTTTCTACTAAAAATACTATCCTAAAAGCTTATGATGGTCGCTTCAAAGATATCTTCGAAGAAGTATACCAAGAGCACTACAAAG
>Ga0209075_1005173_pt1 | contig 10098 bp, 7 predicted proteins | sample Stecom2011_FD_187523 | JGI IMG/M metagenome (GOLD analysis project Ga0209075, IMG submission 187523) | Agricultural soil microbial communities from Utah to study Nitrogen management - Steer compost 2011 (SPAdes) (version 2) | ecosystem: Environmental > Terrestrial > Soil > Agricultural land...
TGCACTCCCAGGACGGCCCCGCAGAGGCCGCATTTATCCAGGGAGAACCACCATGTCCGTGCAACACGCCCCGATCCGGAGCCCCGGGCTCCGCCTCAGCGCACTGGCGCTGGCCATTACCGCAAGCGCCTCACTGCAGGCGCAGCAAGCACAGCCCGAAGTGGTCGACGTGATCGGCCAGGCCGCACAACTCGAGCAGGCACTGGATGATCAGCGCCGCGCCAACACCATCAAGAGCGTGGTGCACGCTGACGCCATCGGCCAGTTGCCGGACGACAACGCCGCCGAGGCCCTGCAGCGCATTCCCGGCCTGTCGGTCGAGCGCGACCAGGGCGAAGGCCGCTTTGTGCGGGTCCGCGGGCTGGGCTCGGATCTGAACAGCGTGACCATCAACGGCACCCTGGTACCAGCCCCCGAGGACGACCGCCGGGCGGTGGCCATGGACGTGCTGCCCAGCGAGCTGGTGCAGTCGCTGTCGGTGGTCAAGACCTTGACTCCGGACATGGACGCCAACTCCCTCGGCGGCACCATCGAGGTGGAAAGCCTGTCGGCCTTCGACCATGACGGCCTGTTCTACAGCCTCAGCGCCGAGGGCAGCCACGACGAAAATACCGGCAAGGAAAGCCCCAAACTGTCCGGTGCTTTCAGCAACCGCTTCAGCATCGGCGACGGCGTGGACAACTTCGGCATCGCCACCGCCTTCAGCTGGCAGGAACGCAAGTTCGGCTCGGACAACGTCGAGACCGGCGGTGCCTGGGATTTCGATGACGACAACCGGCTGGAGGAAGTGGAACAGCGCCGCTACGACATCACCCGGGAGCGCACCGGCCTGGGTCTGAACCTGGACTACCGTCCGGATGAACACAGCGAGGTCTGGTTCCGCAGTCTGTACAGCCGCTACAAGGATGACGAGATCCGCCAGGGTCTGGTGACCGAGTTCGCCGACCCGCAACTGCCCGGTGAGCTGGGCGATGCCGAGGCGGTGCGCGAACTCAAGGCCCGTGAAGAGACCCAGAAGGTCATGAGTTTCGTATTCGGTGGCAAGCGCCAGCTCGGCGACTGGGGCATCAGCGCCCAGGCCGGTTACAGCAAGGCCGGTGAGGACAGCCCCGGCGGTATCGGCAATGCTGCCTTCGAGGCCGACGATGACTTCACCGGCGTCGGTTACGGCAGCGCCCGCAAGCCGCGCATCCGCGCCGACCAGGCGCTGTACGACGCCAACAACTTCAGCCTGACCGAGGTCGAGTGGGAAAAGCAGGACACCACCGATACCGAGAAGAACATCAAGCTCGACCTGACCCGCGACTTCCAGTTCAGCGGCCTGCCCTCGCAGCTGGCCTTCGGCGGCAAGCTCAGCCGCCGGGAAAAGGACAACGATCTGGACGTCTGGGTCTACGAGGACTTCGATGAGCTGGGCTTTACCGACCAGCAGCTGAACCTGTCGCAGTTCAGCCGGGGCAGCACCGACTACGGTCTGGGCCGCTTCGGCCCGCGCATTTCCGACAGCGCGGTGAAGAACCTGATCAGCGGTCTGGATCGGGCGGACTTTTACGATGAGGAGGAGTCGCGCATCAACGACTTCACCATCGAGGAGGACATCAACGCCGCCTATGTGATGAACACCCTGGATATCGACGACCTGCGCATCATCGCCGGTCTGCGCTACGAGAGCACCCGCCTCAAGGCCCGGGGCACCGGTCTGGATCAGGGCGATTTCGTGGCCAACAACACCAGCGAGAAATACGACCACTGGCTGCCCGGCCTGCACGCCATCTACCAGCTCAACGACAGCACCCAGATCCGCGCCGCCTGGACCAACAGCGTGGTGCGTCCAACCTTCGGCCAGCTGTTCCCCGGTTTCGTGCTGGATGACGACGAGGCGGAGTTCGGCAACCCCAACCTCAAACCCATGGAGTCGAGCAACTTCGACCTGGGTATCGAGCACTACATGGGCCGTGCCGGTGCGGTGTCCGCCTTCCTGTTCTACAAGGACATCGACCACTTCGTCTACACCGCCGACATCGCCGGTACCGGTGACTATGTGGGCTTCAGCGAGGCGATCACCTCGGTCAACGGCGACAGCGCCAAGGTCTACGGTCTGGAGCTGGCTTACTCGCAGAAGTTCAGCTGGCTGCCCGCCCCATGGAACGGCCTGCTGCTCAATGCCAACACCACCTTCACCAGCTCCGATGCGGATATCGAGCAGTTCGACCCGGATCTGGGTGCCATGCGTAGCCGCAGTATCCGCCTGCCCGGCCAGTCGGATGTTACCGGCAACCTGACCGTCGGCTGGGAGAACGACAAGCTCAGCCTGCGCCTGTCGACCAACTACAAGTCCAACTACCTGGATGAGGTCGGCGACGTGCTCGACTCACGCTACGACTACAAGGTGGACGACCAGCTGTTTGTCGACTTCAGCGCCAGCTACTTCCTGCGCGACAACCTGCAGCTGTTCTTCGAGGCGCAGAACCTGACCGACGAATCCTATTACGTCTACACCGGCAAGCGCCGCTACAACAGCCAGTACGAGGAATACGGCCCCAGCTACAAGCTCGGCCTGACCCTGACCCACTTCTGACCTGCTGCCCGGGCCGCCCCAGCGTGGCCCGGGCACTTTGTACACCTGACCAGACGGACGCACCATGCCCCACGGATTTCGCCTCACCCCACTGGCCGCCCTGGCCCTGACTGGCCTGCTGGCCGCCTGCTCCGCCGACCCCGGGCCGGGCGCTGACAGCCGCCCCACCCCTCAAGCCAGCAGTGCAGCCGCCAGCACCCCGCAGCCACCACAGCTACAAGCCTGGACTCCGGCCAGCGCCAGCCGCGCCGAATCCTGGCTGCTGCTGGACCACGACCAGCGCCTGGCCGCCGACGCCGAAGGCATCTGGCTGCTGGATGCCGACGGCCAGCAGCAGGCCCGCCACCCCGGCAACTTCTACACCCTGGATGCCCGCCGCCACGGCGAGCGACTGCTGATCGCCAGCACCCACACCGCCAGCCAGCAACCGACCCTGTTAGTGGCCGATGCGGCCAACCTGCGGGTGCACCAGCAACTGGTACTGCCCGCCAGCGACTACCGCATCGAGAACCTGTGTCTGTATCAGGACGAGTCGGCCAACCTGCACCTGTTCATCATCGGTGAGGAAGGCATGGGCGACCAGTGGCTGGTCGCCAGCCCGGATGGCCTGCTGAACAACGCCGCCCATGTGCGCACCCTGCGCCTGCCGCCGGAAAGCGAACACTGCGCGGTGGATGACCAGCAGCACCTGCTGTACGTCAGCGAGGAAACTGTCGGCATCTGGGCCTACGGTGCCCACCCTGAGGCGGAACAGAGTCGCCAGCCGGTGGACATGGTCACGCCCTTTGGCCAGTTGCAGAAGATGGTCGCCGGGCTGGCGGTGGTTCCCGGTGGCCTGCTGGCACTGGACGCCGACGCCCGCCAGTTGCATGCCTATCAGTTGACCGAGGACGGCTGGCACAGCCTGCCGCCGCAGCCGCTGTCCGGCACCACCGAGCCGGAACGCCTGACCGCCCGCAGCCATGACCAGCAGAGCCAACAAGCCCAGCAGGTCGACCTGCTGCTGGTCGATGGCGATGACGGCAGCCTGTATCAGACCCGCATCAACTGGTCGGCCAGCGCCCGGCCCGCCGCAGCCGAGATGCCGGTCGTGCTGCCCAGCGTGCAGACCGATCCGATTCCCAGCCCCGGCGATGCCGCCGATGACCCGGCAATCTGGCTGCACCCGAGCGACCCTGCCCAGTCCCGGGTGCTGGGCACCGACAAGCGCAACGGCCTGGCGGTCTACGACCTGCAGGGTCGCCAGCTGCAGTATCTGGCCAGCGGTCGGCTGAACAATGTCGATGTGCGCCACGGCTTCCAGCTCGGTGAAGAGCAGGTAGATCTGGCAGTGGCCAGCAACCGCGACCACAACAGCCTGCATGCATTTGCCATCGACCCGGCCAGCGGCCAGCTCAGCGAACTGGGCCAGATTGCCACCGCGCTGGATGAAATCTACGGCCTGTGCCTGGGCCAGGGCCGTGACGGCGTCATCTATGCCATCACCAACGACAAGGACGGGCGCTTTGTGCAGTACCGCCTGGACGGCAGTCAGGGCGAACTGCGCGGCCAGTTGGTACGCGAGTTTGCCGTCGCTACCCAGCCCGAAGGCTGCGTGGTGGATGACCTGCGCCAGCGCCTGTTCATCGGCGAGGAAGGCGAAGCGGTCTGGGCCCTGGCTGCCGCTGAGGACGCCGCCACCGAGATGACCCGGGTGATCAGTGTCGGCGGGCCGATCAAGGCGGATATCGAGGGGCTGGCCCTCTATCAGCATCCGGAGCAGCCCTATCTGGTGATCTCCAGTCAGGGTAACGACAGCTATGTGCTGGTCGATGCCGAACCGCCCTATCAACTGCGCGGCAGCTTCCGCATCGGCCTGAACAGTGCGCTGGGTATTGATGGCGTGTCGGAAACCGACGGGCTGGAGGTCACCTCCACCAACCTCGGCGGGCCGTGGGCCCAGGGCATGCTGATGGTGCAGGACGGCCGCAAGCGCCTGCCCGAAGGCAATCAGAACTACAAATACGTGCCCTGGCAGAGCATTGCCGACGCACTGCAACTGGATTGAGGAAACCACCATGTCCGACACCCCCAATATGTCCCCCTGGACGCTGATCGCCGAAGCCAGTCTGCTGGTCCAACTGGTCATGCTGATCCTGGTACTCGCCTCGCTGACCTCCTGGTTCCTGATCATCCAGCGCAGCAGCCTGATGGGCAGCGCCCGGCGCTCGCTGACACGCTTCGAGCGCAGCTTCTGGTCCAAGGACACCGACCTTGGCCAGATGTACCAGCAACAGCAGGCCGACAGCCCCGGCGTAGAGGGCATCTTCCACGCCGGGTACAGCGAGTTTGCCCACCTGCGCGAGCAGCAGAGTGAGCCGGAAGCGGTGATGGAAGGCGTGCAGCGGGCCATGCGCATCGCCATCGCCCAGGAAGAGGAGCGGCTGGAAAAGCATCTGCCGTTCCTCGCCACGGTCGGCTCGGTCAGCCCCTATATCGGCCTGTTTGGCACCGTGTGGGGCATCATGAACTCCTTTATCGGCCTGTCCCAGACCCAGCAGGCCACCCTGGCGGCGGTGGCCCCGGGCATTGCCGAGGCGCTGATCGCCACCGCCATCGGCCTGTTCGCGGCGATTCCGGCGGTGATCGCCTACAACCGCTTTGCCGCCCGCGCCGAGGGTCTGATCAACCGCTACTACAGCTTCGCCGAACAGTTCTCCGCGCTGCTGCACCGGCGTCTGCACAGCCGGGCGGGGCAGTAAGCCATGCGCCCGCAACGCAGAAGGCTGCGGCCCAATTCGGAAATGAACGTGGTGCCCTATATCGACGTGATGCTGGTGCTGCTGGTGATCTTCATGGTCACCGCGCCCATGCTCACTCAGGGCGTGCAGATCGAACTGCCCAAGGTCGCCAGCGAAGCCCTGGCCAATGACGATCCTCTCAATATTGTCACCTTGTCCATCGATGATCAGGGCAACTACCACTGGAACGAAGGCGACACGGTCAATACCGAGCAGTACAGCGACAGCAGCAGTTCACTGGAAGAGATGCGCCAGCGCATCTCTGCCCTGGTCGCCGCCCGGCCCGAGACCCAGGTGTTCATCCGTGCCGACCGCCACGCCGATTACGGACTGGTGATCGAAGGCATGGCCGCGCTGCAACAGGGCGGTATCACCCGGCTGGGCCTGATTACCGAGGCACCCTGACGCATGAACGATCTGATCACGACCAGCACCCGCCCACGTCCCTGCCAGCCGCGCAGCTGGCTGCTGCCAATGGTCGCCACCCTGGTCCTGCACACCGCTGCCGCCTGGGGCCTGTACGCCAGTTGGTCACCCGAGCCCCCGGCCGGTCACAGCCAGCCGGTGATGATCACCCAACTGGTCACCCTGCCCGCTCCTGCCCCCGAGCCAGAACCGGTGCCGCCACCGGCAGTGGAGCCGGTGGCCGTGGACCCCGAGCCCGCACCAGCGCAGATCGAGGAGCCGCAGATCGACCACGCCGCCATCGCCCGCAAGCGCCTGGAAGAACAGCAGCAGAAAGAACACAAGGAACGCGAAGCGCAGCAGCGGCTGGCCGAGCAGCGCAGGCAACAGGAGCAGGAACGGGAACGGGAACGGGAACGCCGGCAACAGCTGGCCCGGGAACAGCAGGAGCGCGAACGGGCCGAACAGCAGCGCCAGGCCGCCGAAGCCCAGGCCAGAGCCGATGCCGAAGCCGCCCGACGCGCCGCCGAAGCGGCGGCCATCGCCCAGTACCAGCCGATCAGCAAACAGCCGCCCAGCTACCCGAGACGCGCACTGGATCGCGGTCTGGAAGGCGACTGCACGGTAACCTACACGGTCACCCGGGACGGCCGGGTCAAGAATCCCCAGGTGGTCGAGGGTGCCTGTGACGATCCCCTGTTCGAACGCCCGTCACTGACCGCCGCCCGCAGCTTCCGCTACCAGCCACGGCTGATCGACGGCCAGCCGGTGGACGTGCCCGGCGTCCGCAACACCTTCCGCTACCGCATTCAATAAGGACAGCAGCATGAGACAGGAACACCACCATTACCACGCCGACCTCCAGGCGCTGGACGACCGCTGCCTCAACCCCAGCCAGGCCGCGGACCTGAACAGCATCATCCACCGCAGCCGCCGTCAGGTGCTCAAAGGCGGCCTGGCGCTGGCAGCCATCGGCCTGTTCGGCACCAGCCTGCTCGGCTGCCAGCGCAGCAGCGCCCCGGTGGCCAGTCCACTGCTGGGTTTCAGCGGAGTAGCAGCACAGACCGCCGCCGACTTCGACCGGGTGCTGGTAGCCGAGGGTTACCGCGCCCAGCCGTTCTTCAGCTGGGGCGATGCGGTATTGGACAGTGCCCCGGTCTGGCTGGAGGACGCCTCCCAGGACTGGCAGGCGCAGCTGTTGCAGGCCGGTGACAACCATGACGGCATGCACTTCTTCCCTTTCGCGCAGGCACCCAATGAGCATGGTCTGCTGGTGATCAACCATGAATACATCAACCCGACCCTGCACACCGACGGCTTCTGCTATACCGACCTGGCCGATGGCCGCCGCCAGCGCCCCGTCGAGCAGGTGCGCAAGGAGCAGGCCGCTCACGGGGTCAGTGTGCTGGAGATCCGCCGCAGTGCCGATGGCCAGTGGCAACGGGTGGCCGGCTCGCGCTACCACAGGCGTATCAGCGCCATGACGCCGATGGCCATCAGCGGCCCGCTGCGCGGCGATCCACGCATGCGCACCGCCAGTGATCCGACCGGTACCCTGGTGCTGGGCACCCTGAACAACTGCTCCATGGGCGTCACCCCCTGGGGCACCTACCTGACCTGTGAAGAGAACTTCCACAACTACTTCGTCAACCGCAACGCCGCCGACCACGCCGCCCGCCCGACCCACCAACGCTACGGCATCGGCAACGGCCAGCGCAGCGCCTACTACGCCTGGGAATCGGTCGATGCGCGCTTCGATGCCACCCCGGATGACATCCAGCCCCACCAGGGCCATGTCAACGAGCCCCACCGCTTCGGCTGGGTGGTGGAAATCGACCCCTTCGACCCGGACAGCACGCCGATCAAACGCACTGCCATGGGCCGTCTCAGCCGGGAGTGTGCGGTGGTGTCGCTCGGCGAGGACGGGCGCATGGCCATCTACTCCGGCGACGACGCCCGGGGCGAGTATGTGTGGAAGTTCGTGCCCGACGGCCGCCACGACCCGGCCAACCCGGCCGCCAGCCGTCAGCTGCTGGACCACGGCACCCTGTACGCCGCCCGTTTCAACGAGGACGGCAGCGGCCAGTGGCTACCGCTGATATGGGGTGAACAGGGCCTGACCCCGGCCAACGGCTTTGCCGATCAGCAGGCGGTACTGCTCAATGCCCGGGGCGCCGCTGACCTGCTCGGTGCCACGCCCATGGATCGCCCGGAATGGGTCGCGGTGCACCCCGACAGCCGCGAGGTCTACATCACCCTGACCAACAACCGCGAACGCGGTGAACGCCTTCCGCTGCACCCGGCCAACCCCAGGGCCAACAATCAGCACGGGCATATAGTGCGCTGGCGCGAGGCCAACGCCGATCCGGCTGCCACTACCTTCGAGTGGGACGTGTTCCTGCTCGCCGGTGACCAGCCCGGAGCCCTGGATGCCGAGGGGCAGCCACTGCCGGATAACCTGATCGGCAATATCCGCGGCGATATCTTCTCCTCCCCGGACGGGCTGGCTTTCGACGGTGCCGGGCGGCTGTGGATCCAGACCGACTCCGACGAGGAAGCCGCACACACGGTCAACACCGGCTGTAACCAGTTGCTGTGCGCCGATCCGCAGAGCCGGGAAGTCCGCCGCTTCCTGGTCGGCCCAAGAGGCGCGGAAATCACCGGCATCACCTGGACCCCGGACTACCGCACCCTGTGGGTCAACATCCAGCATCCCAAACTCAGCTACCCCGCCAGCGACGGCCACAGCCGCCCCCGCTCCACCACGCTGGTCATTACCCATGAGGACGGCAGAGTGATCGGCAGCTGACAGCGCGGACGAGCTGGTGCTCGTACCCACTAGGCCCTGGAGTGCCGAGTTCCACCTCGGCAACCCGGGGTTATAACCAGCACACCCTGTCGAGCCAGATCTCGACACCCCCGGAACGTCGAAGATCACGGGCCGCGACCGGACTCGATGAGCGCCCCAAACCAGACACCAACCACCACCAGACCAAGGAACCACCATGAACCTGCGCACCCTGCTCCCCACCCTGCTGCTGGCCGCCAGCACCCTGACCCCGGCACTCACCCAAGCTGCCGACCCGGTACTGCGCTTTGCCATTCTCGGCGACGCCGAACCCAAGCCCAAAGCCGAATTCCCCGGCCTGGCCGCCGCCGTCGGCCACATCAACCACCTGACTGATACCCTGGATCTGGACTTTGTCATCGGCATCGGCGACATCGCCCACAAGGGCACCGAACTGCAATATCAGGCCGTGACCCCGGTGCTGCAACGCCTGACCCTGCCCTTCTATCCGATCATGGGCAACGAGGAACACGGCTCCACCGTCGAGCGCTACATGCACTACGCCCAACTGTGGAATCAGGACAAGGTCGAACTGGAAGGTCCCAGCTACGTGCTGGAATTCGAGCCGCTGGCGCTGGTCATGGCCTCACCGGATGAGGGGAGGGACTTTCATGACGACGGCGTCGCCTGGGTCAAACAGCAGATCCAGCAGCTGCATCCCAAACCGGTACTGCTGGTCGTACATGGCGCCCCCGCCGGTACCTTCCCCGAGCGCGCCGACAAGGGCATCCACCACCCCGGCTTCGCCGAAATCAGCACCCAGCCCAACCTGGTGGCAATGATCAGCGGCGACCTGCACATGGACCTGAACCGCACCGAGCACTCGAAGCAGATCGACGGCGTACACCACCTGCACATCCCGGCACTGGAACGCACCAAGATTCCGGACGAAGACAACCATGTACCCATGTTCCGGGTACTGACGGTGCTGGATGATGATCAAGTGGTGGTGGATACCTATCAGGTGGGACTGGATGGGCCGCTGGAGCGGCATGATTACCGGTTCACGTTGGAGCGATAGGCACACCAGTCATGCGGTGTTATATCGGGAAATCAAACGATAGGTGATCGAAGACAGCCAGCACCTCGCATCGCGAGGTGCTGGCTGTTAGGCATGCCCTCTCAGCGTTACGCTGCCCGCCGAACCACTGCCCCCCGCAGATACTCCCCAACCACCACCATCTGCTCGTCCCGGTAATGCATGACGATGGATTCAGGGCCGTAGCTCTGGTCGTCGTGGACCACCAATTCGACCAGGTCGCCCCACAGCAGAGCGGCCTGCAGTTCGGCGGCTTGGTCGTTGATCCACAGTTCGCCCATCAGCTTCTGGTAACGCTGCTGCAGCTCGACCCGGTAGCGCGTGCCATCGGCGGCCTGCCATTCCCAGTTGCCCGCCACCTGCGCCGGTACTATCCACAGGTAGAGTGCATCACTCTTGAAGGCGATCTTGCGGTCGGCCTTCCAGTCGCCCATGTCGAAGGCGTGGG
>Ga0209075_1005175_pt1 | contig 10095 bp, 9 predicted proteins | sample Stecom2011_FD_187523 | JGI IMG/M metagenome (GOLD analysis project Ga0209075, IMG submission 187523) | Agricultural soil microbial communities from Utah to study Nitrogen management - Steer compost 2011 (SPAdes) (version 2) | ecosystem: Environmental > Terrestrial > Soil > Agricultural land...
TGCCCACTACTATCATGCTTTTGGGTTGGGTTTTAAGTGACATGGCTTCGCGATATCCTATTACTTTTTTGCCGTCCTGCTTTAAGCTGGGAAGTTCACGGGAACGAGCCCCAGTAGCGATTATAATATGGTCGGCGGAATACTCCTTGCCATCAACATCTACTTTTTTGCCAGGTTTTAATTTCCCGGTACCGTTGATGACCTCGATTTTGTTCTTTTTCATTAAAAACTGAACTCCCTTGCTCATACCATCCGCAACGTTGCGGCTTCTGTCTACTACCTTTCCAAAATCCTTGTCAAATTCCTTTACAGATAGGCCGTAATCCTCGGCATGCTTGAGGTAGTCGAATACTTGGGCGCTCTTTAAAAGGGCTTTTGTGGGGATACAACCCCAGTTCAAACATACGCCTCCAAGGCTTTCTTTTTCAACAACGGCGGTCTTTAAGCCAAGTTGCGAAGCTCTTATCGCGGCCACATAACCCCCTGGACCGCTTCCTAAAACTATTACGTCGTATTTACTCATTTCGTGTTTTTAAAAATTTCTTTTGAAGGGACGAATTTACGAAATCCAAAGGGAATCTCTATGCTTCGGCACCAAATAACGAAGCTTTATTACTCATTAAATTTCTTTATCAATAAAAAAGACTTGTCGGCTTATTGAAAGCTGACAAGTCTGATATTATTTCTGAAGCTAAACAAACCCTATTGGCTTTGCAAGCGGTATTCCCAAACCCTACTTCTTCTTAAAATCCATCGACAGGGAGTTTATACAGAACCGCTGCCCCGTTTCGGTCGGGCCATCCTCAAACACGTGACCGAGGTGGCTGCCGCAGTTGGCACAGAGTATTTCGGTACGTATCATTCCGTGGGAAGTGTCCTGTACATATTCCACAGCACCATCCAAGGCGTCATCAAATGAGGGCCAGCCACAGCTACTTTCAAATTTGCTGTCGCTATTAAAAAGAGGTTGGTGACATGCAGCGCATGCATATGTGCCGTTTTCAAAATGCAGGTTATAGGCACCAGTATTTGGATACTCGGTTCCTTTTTCGCGAAGGATGTGGTAACGTTTTTCGCCCAGCTCCTCGCGCCATTCAGCTTCACTTTTGTTTACGGGATATTTTTCTTCACGTTCGGAATGGAAATCTAAATTTTTCATTTTTCAGGTATAAATTTTAATGCTACTCCATTTATGCAGTGACGTTTACCGGTTGTCTCCTTGGGGCCGTCATCAAAAACATGGCCCAAATGTCCTCCACATACCGCACAATGCTCTTCTGTTAATGGGCTCCCGAATTGTCGATCAATTGAATGAGCAACATTCTCCTCGATCGCGCGGTCAAAACTTGGCCAGCCAGTGCCACTGTCGAATTTGTGCTGACTTTCATATAATGGAGTGTCACAAGCGGCACAGACATAAGTTCCTTTTTTGTGATTGTCATTTAACTCGCTGCTGAAAGCCCGCTCGGTTCCTTGTTTTCGAAGCACCACGTACGCCATTGGAGAAAGCTCAGCTTTCCATTCGGCATCGGTTTTTGTTATTGTAAAATCTTCTGTCTTAGCATTCACACTTTTTTGTGCGGGAGAATTGCAACTGAAGAACAGACTAGCAAAAATAATTGTGGCACTTATAAATTTCATATTAAAGTTCTATTTTTTCTATTTGGGAATCATTCATTTGCATCATTTGAAGAAGCTCTTCCATCGATGGATTTGTGTTTCCAAATTCCGCAGGGACCACCGCGATTCTAAAAATTTGACCGTTAATATATTCGTTGCCAATGGTGGTAAGATCAAAATTGCCTTCAATGGTAAACTGCACATCCACAAAGGTATGGTTGAAATTGTATTGGAAAATATCCCCGGTTCCGTCCTGATAAAAAATGGATTGTGGTAATTGGGTCCAAACATCAGCTTTTTGTCCATTGCCCAAGGTAGTCTGCCCCTCATAGCGATATGTTAAGACTACGTCGCTTTCCCATACCTCAAAAGGATAGGCAAAGAAGGAGGTTGAAAATGTATTGGAAGGAGCGTCATATTGAAAATTGGTGGTCACTTCATAGACTTGGCCTAGTATATTGATACCGTCTTGTCCTGGAGGTCCTGGATCGCCTTCGCAGGAAGTGAACAAAATGGTGGTTGATAGCGCAAAAAATAGTAGGAGGTTTTTCATAATTGATGTTTTTAATGATTTAGGTTTATTGTTGACAAAAGTCGTTCCAACTTTTGTGAGAGCATAAATTTAAAGGCTTCTTTAGGACTTCCCTATTAAAGAAACATTAAAGTTTCATTTCTTTGGTATCTTTTTTGAAATGCAAGTTTTACAATAATTTTAATACTTAGCTAAAAATTATATCAATAGTTTTAACAAAAATTAATTTACATCCTATGAAATCAAAAATCATCATTTCTTTGGCTGCCGTTGTTCTTTTGGCATTTGGTTGTGCCACTAATCCTTTTACGGGAGAGAAAACCTTGGCCTTGGTACCTAATTCCCAGATTTTGCCAATGGCTTTTCAGCAATACAGTCAGTTTTTGTCTGAACACAAAGTTGTGAAAAATACTTCCGACGCTCAAATGGTAAACAATGTGGGACATAAAATTGCAGCGGCGGCGGAAAAATACTTGACCGCCCACGGGTACGCTGGTTATTTAAATGATTACCGCTGGGAATATAATCTTGTAGACAGTAAAGAAATGAACGCCTGGTGTATGCCTGGGGGGAAGATAGTTATTTACACCGGTATTTTGCCGATAACCAAGGATGAGGCTGGTTTGGCGGCCGTTATGGGGCACGAAGTTGCCCACGCCCTGGCAAATCACGGACAACAGCGGATGAGTGCCGCCCAGTTGCAACAATTAGGAGCGGTGGCTGGAAATGTTGCCCTAGCGAACAATCCCGAGAACCAACAAATCTTTAATACTGCCTATGGCCTAGGCACCAATGTAGGTGTAATGCTTCCTTTTAGCAGAAGTCACGAAAGTGAAGCCGATAAAATAGGGCTCACCCTTATGGCTATAGCAGGCTATGATCCCATTGTTGCCGCAGAGCTTTGGGAGCGAATGGCCGCTCAAGAAAAAGGAGCAGCACCCCCAGAATTTTTGAGTACCCACCCCTCAAGTGGCACGCGGATCCAGAATATTCGATCCTGGGCACCGGCGGCCAAAGCAGAGGCTAGAAAATATGGGGTTACTAATTTTAGAAAGTAAAAGAATAAGAGAATCTGAAACTTTCCTGTATCCTGTGCGCACAATGTAAAATATTAGTAGCACCAAATTTCAAGTACCAAATTCCAAGCACCAAATTTCAAGTACCAAATTCCAAAACAATAAAAAAAACAATCCCGTGTTAAGCGGGATTTTTTATTAGATTCGTAATTCTAAAAAAGTAACGGACCAAGGTAATGGCTAAATTGCAAAAAGGAAGTAAAAAACTGCTGTATGCGTGGGCTTTTTATGATTGGGCGAATTCAGTATACAGCCTTGTAATTGCTTCGGCCATCTTTCCTATTTATTATCAGTCACTTTTTAATACCGCCGGAGTTAGCACCGTTTCTGTTTTTGGAGGTGCCATTAGGAGCACTCCCTTAATCAGTTATACCACAGCGGCCGCGTTTTTGTTTGTGGCGATAATTTCTCCATTGCTTTCGGGGATCGCCGATTATGTTGGCAACAAGAAAAACTTTATGAAATTTTTCTGCTACTTGGGAGCGCTCTCTTGCATTGGACTATATTTTTTCAGTCTCGAGCATATCTTTATGAGCTTGATCTTCTATTTTTTTGGATTGGTTGGTTTTTGGGGCAGCTTGGTGTATTATAACTCCTATTTACCGGACGTGGCATATCCCGAGCAACAAGATAGAATTAGTGCTCACGGCTTTGCCTTGGGATACATTGGGAGCGTACTTCTATTAGTTTTTAATCTCGCTATGGTTATGAAACCCGAGTGGTTTGGTTTACCCGCAGGAGATGTAGGAAGTGCCAAAGCAATGAAGTGGTCATTTGTTTTAGTGGGAATTTGGTGGATTGTTTTTAGCCAGTTCACTTTTTATTACCTGCCAAAAGGGAATAGGGATGGAAAAAAGGTGACCAAGAAAATTCTTCTCAACGGTTTCCAGGAATTGAAAGGAATATATGCCTCACTTTCAGAAAATGTATACCTAAAGCGTTATTTAACGGCATTCTTCGTCTATAGTATGGCCGTGCAGACAGTGTTGCTCGTAGCCACATATTTTGGGGAACAAGAAATAGGGTGGGGTGGAATGGAAGAGAAAACAATCGGGCTTATTTCAAGTATCTTAATTATACAATTAGTTGCGGTAATCGGGTCTATTATAACAGCTAGGGCCTCAGAAAAGTTTGGCAATATTCCCGTTCTAATCTTTCTAAACCTGATATGGGTGACAATTTGTGTGGTAGCATATTTTATATCATCTCCTATGCAGTTCTATATCACAGCAGGATTTGTAGGCTTGGTGATGGGAGGAATCCAATCTTTATCCCGTTCTACGTATTCCAAACTTTTGCCCGAAACCAAAGACACAACGTCATATTTCAGTTTTTACGACGTGGCTGAAAAAATAGGAATTGTAATCGGGATGATGCTCTATGGATTTATAGATCAGATAACAGGGAGCATGAGAAATTCTATCTTATTTTTGGTAATATTTTTTATATCCGGTGTATTTTTATTGTTCAGAGTACCGAGAAATAAAATAATTTAGATAATATTTGTTTAAGTTTGCGTTTATTTGCTACCAATCTACCTATTTATGAAGAAAGTATATTTTATCAAAAGAATCCTACTCATATTTATTGCGCTTCATTTTATTTCCTGTGAAAATGAACCGTTGACTGGAAAGTTTCCCCAAGATGAGCAAAACGAAGCCGAAGAAGGAGAGTTTCGTGCAATGATAGAAGGAAAGGAATTTATTGCTGCCTCCACAAGCGCCACTCTAACTTCAGATAATGAGCTGGTAATTATAGGCAACAAACCAGGGGGTGAAAAAATTGTACTAGCAATAACAAATGCCGCCGAAGGGATATTCAATCTTACCACGGGCGGAAATAATGAGAATTCCGGAATTTATTTTGATGGCTCCATCAACGTTTCACCATATATATCCGCAGGCCCATTCGGAGGTTCCGGCCAACTAAACCTTACTAAACTTGACATTACGGACAAAACTTTAACGGGTACTTTCAGCTTCACTGGGGTGCGGATTAAAGTTGATGGGGATGGAAATCCCATTTTAGATGGGGAAGGGAATCCTATAATGGAGAATATTGAAATCAAAAAAGGAGCTTTCAACGCTATAGACTATGTACTGGATGACAGTGGCGGCGGTGGTACCGGTGGCGATCCAAAGAATGAGTTTTTTGCAAAGGTAGATGGCGTTGACTTTGTTGCAGACACCATAAGAGTAACCGAGCCGGTGGTTGGAAATGTGCACATGATTAAAATTGAAGCGAAGTCGTCTAAAAATGAACTTATCAGAATCGACATTCCCCGTGCCTTGGGAGTGGGCACCTTTCAAATGGTAAAAATCTCCGATGGTACCAAACTTATAGCATCTTATAATGCCCATCAAGGAGGGGAGAATTTAACTTCCAATCCCGGAAGCATAACGATAACAGAATTTGATCTGGAAGAGGGAGTTTTAAAGGCCACTTTTGAATTTACCGGCAAAGATCCACTGGGGCAAGATCCCACGGTGGTACAAGTTACCGAAGGGAGTTTAACAGCACATTTTGAAGGAATACCCGGGGCTAACAATATGTTCAGAGCTAAAGTAGATGGCGCTGATTTCTCGCCCGAAACGCTTGAGATTCTCAGTGAAGTTGTAAACCAATATCCCAGAGTAACGTTGATTGCCACAGTTGGCAAACAAAAAATGGAGCTCAGCTTTCCAGAAACCATTACAGAAGGCAGCTTCCAAATGGCCAAAGTAGTAACAGTTGGAAATGAGGTTGTAGGTGTTTACACTCCGGTTGTGGGCACTTCTATATCATATGTTTCGAGTCCGGGAAGTATTGTGATCACGAATTATGATATACCCAATGGAATTATAGAGGGTACTTTTAGTTTTACAGGAGTAGATGCCACAGGGCAGGATCCTAAAGTTTATCAAATTACGGCTGGTGAATTCCTAGCTGTTCTTAAATAAATACTTAAAAAAAGATTAAAAAAGCCGTCCCGACAATATGCCGGGACGGCTTTTTTAATTTCAATAAACAGCGATTTTAAAAAGGATTTACTTTTCCAGAACCTCTTATTTCTACATTGTTGCGAGAGGGATTCCCACCATACATTATGGTACCTGAACCTCGAATAACCCCTTTTAGACTTTTATTTGCTACAATCTTCACATCGCTGGAACCTGATAAATTGACTGAGGCATTATCTGAAACCAAATCCTCACAATCAAGTTTTCCACTCCCGGTAGATTTTAAATCTGCGTTGGTCACCGTACCTGAGAGTTCAATTTCGCCAGAACCTGATAATTCAGCCATTAGATTCTCGACATCTACTTGGAGTTCCATCTCCCCAGACCCACTTAAATACAAGGATAAGGTGGGGCCTTCAATACGATCTGTACCTTCTACGCTTCCTGAGCCTCTCAATGATATGGAGGATATTTCCTTAAATGGAACACTTACCTTAATTTCTACAGTATTTACTAAGGAGGTGTTGTTTTTTAATTAAATAATGAGAGTGGTGCCATCGCTCTCGGTTACTATCCTTTCTTGAACATTGGATTCAGCTGTAATTTCCAAACTTCCTTCTTTTCCTTTAACGAGCGTTACCGCTATTGGACCACTTACCTCTATGATATCGTACTGCTTGGTTTCTACAGTGCGGGTGGTGATTATTCCATTGCCCTTTATAGAGGTGTTATTATATTTTTGAGCATAGGTGAAACTCCCTCCCAAAATGAATATGGATAAGGTCAATAATATTTTTTGCTTTGCTTTCATAATTATATTTTTGGTTAATGATTTAGGTGTGTGTTCAAATAAAAGACAGATTTTATATACAAACGTTACACCTAGTATTAAAAAATATATTCACAACTGGCATAACTCTTGACTTATTATATGGGAAGGAAGGTGAAGCAGTGATTTTCATCGCCTTCCTATAAAATTAATACAAACTTTTATAACCGATACATTGTGTTGCCATAAATAGTGACACAATGTCTTAAACATATATATGGCTCAATCAAAATTATCAATGTTGGACAAGTTGTCACTTCAAGATTTAAAAGAAGATGCAGAATTCATTCCCTTAATGTCTACCGAGGATGAGGATGCAATGCACAATGAGGAATTGCCCGAAATATTACCCATTTTGCCCTTGCGGAATACGGTTTTGTTTCCTGGAGTGGTGATCCCCATTACTGCAGGTCGCGATAAATCCATTAAGCTTATCAATGAAACCAATAAAGGAAATAAGGTTATTGGCGTGGTTTCACAAAAGGATGAAGACGAGGAGGAACCAGGGATTAAGGATATCAATACCATTGGAACAGTGGCCCAAATATTAAGGGTGCTGAAAATGCCTGACGGAAACGTTACTGTTATAATCCAAGGGAAAAAACGGTTTAGGGTAGCAGAAGTAATTACCACTTCTCCATATCTCACCGCCACAATTCGTGAAGTTCCCGAAGCACGTCCAGAAAAAGAAAGTCCCGAGTTTAGGGCAATTATCGACTCCATAAAGGAGATGGCGCTGCAGATTATTAAGGATAGTCCAAATATTCCTTCTGAGGCCGCTTTTGCCATTAAGAATATTGAAAGTCCCAGTTTTCTAGTCAATTTTGTCTCGTCAAATTTGAATATTGAAGTAGAGGAGAAGCAAAAATTGCTGGAGATCAATAATTTGAAAGACCGAGCCCTTGAAACGCTGCGTTATATGAATATTGAAATCCAAAAGCTTTCGCTTCGGAACGATATACAATCTAAGGTGCAACACGACATCAATCAACAACAACGGGAGTATTTCCTGCAGCAGCAGATGCGAACCATACAGGAAGAGTTGGGTGGTTCTACCATGGAGGAGGAGATAGAAGAGATGACCGATAGGGCGAGATCCAAAAAATGGAGTGAAGAGGTGAAAGCCCATTTTGACAAGGAATTGGCCAAGATGCAACGGATGAACCCCCAAGTAGCCGAATACAGTATTCAGCGAAACTACTTAGAATTGCTTTTGGATCTCCCGTGGAACAAATACAGTAAAGATAAATTTGATTTAAAACGCGCCCGAAGAATCTTGGACCGTGATCATTATGGACTTGATGACGTAAAGAAGCGGATTATTGAGTATTTGGCAGTTCTCAAGTTGAGAAACGACATGAAATCGCCCATAATTTGCCTTTATGGACCTCCGGGAGTAGGAAAAACCTCTTTAGGAAAATCTGTAGCCGAAGCCCTTGGGAGACAGTACGTGCGTGTGTCCTTGGGAGGCCTTCGCGATGAGGCAGAGATTCGGGGCCATAGAAAAACCTATATAGGCGCAATGCCCGGAAGAATTATCCAGAGCATTAAAAAGGCCGGCACCAGCAACCCAGTATTTGTTCTGGACGAAATAGACAAGATTTCTGCTGGAAACCAAGGAGATCCTTCCTCCGCAATGTTGGAAGTGTTAGATCCGGAGCAGAACAACTCCTTTTACGACAACTTCTTGGAGCTTGGTTACGATCTTTCTAAGGTTATGTTTATCGCTACTTCCAACAGTTTGAGTACTATTCAGCCCCCACTTCGCGATAGGATGGAAATAATCAATGTTACGGGTTATACCATTGAGGAAAAAGTTGAAATTGCTCGACGTCATTTGCTGCCAAAGCAGCTAAAGGAACACGGGATGACCAAGGATTCACTTCAGATTCCAAAAAAACAACTGGAAAAAATAGTGGAGGGATATACCCGAGAAAGTGGAGTACGCGCTTTGGAAAAAGAAATTGCAAAAATGGTGCGTTATGCCGCCGTGAAAATTGCGACCGAAGAAGAATACGAAAAGAAAATAACCAATGAAATAATTTTAGAGGTTTTGGGATCTCCTAGAATGCTGCGTGACAAGTACGAAAATAACGAAGTGGCTGGAGTGGTTACCGGCTTGGCCTGGACAAGTGTAGGTGGCGATATACTGTTTATTGAATCGGCACTTTCCCTTGGAAAAGGCACTTTGAATATGACAGGTAATCTTGGCAAGGTGATGAAGGAGTCGGCTACTATTGCTTTGGAGTACATTAAATCGAACGCGGCATCCATGGGTATTTCTCCAGATATCTTTGAAAAGTATAATGTGCACATTCACGTTCCAGAAGGCGCAACGCCCAAAGATGGTCCGAGTGCAGGGATTACTATGCTCACTTCTCTGGTATCGCTATTTACTCAGCGAAAAGTTAAACAGAGCTTGGCCATGACAGGAGAAATAACACTTAGAGGGAAAGTGCTGCCAGTAGGGGGAATAAAAGAAAAAATATTGGCTGCAAAACGAGCACGGATTAAAGAAATCCTGTTGTGTGAGGAAAATAGAAGAGATATTGAAGAAATAAAACCTGAATATCTTAAAGGCCTCACATTTCACTATGTGAGGGATATGAGCGAAGTGCTGGAGATTGCCTTGACCAAAGAAAAAGTGAAAAACGCAAAGACACTTTAAAAATTGGCGATTGAGAACACCATCAATCAAAAGAACAAGAAGTGAAAGAAGCATTCAAAGAGCTAATTTTCTTTGTTTGACTTCTTTTTCACTGCTTCTTGAAAAATGGGCAAATAAATTTTACTTACTTTCGTTTTAGATTTTAGTTCTCCTAACTTTCGTCCATGACCAATAAGGTTTTATTAGCTTTTATTTTATTTTCAACTACCCTGGTAACGGCCCAAATAGGCGGGAGGTCCACCTACCAATTTCTCAATTTGGTAAACAACCCGCGAATGGCCGCTTTAGGAGGTAAGGTGGTTACCAATTATGACTATGATCCAGTACAGGCCATCTGGAACCCCGCCAGCATCAATCCAGAAATGGACAACCAATTGTCACTCAACTACACCAGCTATATCGGCGATATAAATTATGGAACAGCTTCCTAT
>Ga0209075_1005177_pt1 | contig 10094 bp, 9 predicted proteins | sample Stecom2011_FD_187523 | JGI IMG/M metagenome (GOLD analysis project Ga0209075, IMG submission 187523) | Agricultural soil microbial communities from Utah to study Nitrogen management - Steer compost 2011 (SPAdes) (version 2) | ecosystem: Environmental > Terrestrial > Soil > Agricultural land...
ACCATTACGCTACTTTTGCCGCACGGCCAGAGTATAGTGTTTTGGATAATGCAAAGGCATATAATAAATTAAATTTAACAAAAAGAGGATGGCAGCAAAGTCTGCAGTCTGTTATAGAAGTTAGTCAATAATTAGTAATACTTTTTTATGGCAAATCAGCAGCATACAGAGGATATAGACATGAATTACTTGTTTAGAAAGTTTAAAAGCTTTTTGAAAAGAATCATTAAGCTAATCTATTCTATTATAACTTTTTTTATAAAGTATTGGATTGTGACCTTGTTACTGATTCTAATAGGCTTAGGATGGGGCTATTACAAAGAAAAGGTCGTCGATAAAACCTTCGTTAGCGAAGGCATAGTAATTCCAAATTACGGCAGTGTAGATTACTTATATAGTACTATAAAAGAGTTCAATAGTAGAATTGGTGCTTCAGATACAGTGTATTTAAAGTCGATATTGGGTGAAAATCATCGTTCAGTACTCGAAGTTAAAATTGAACCTATTGCGGACATTTATAATACAATGACCAAATCTAGGGAGCAGATAGATGTATTTAGAATTCTATATCAGAATCAAGATTTTGATAAGTTCATTGAAAACTTAGCCACTAGCAAATATTTCAAATATCATACGATAGAATTTGTAGTGCAGGGTGAGGGTGTTTCGGAAAAAGTAATTCCAAAAATTCTTGATTATTGGAACCAAAATGAACACTTCCTTGCGTATCAAGAGATATATAAGGAAAATGCAACGTTTCAAGTTTCAGAATACAAAAACATGTTTTCTCAAATAGACTCCGTTCTAGCATCACTTTCTAAAGGTGTGTCCAAAAATCATAACTCAAGTGTAATTATTTCAGATAATAATAACGTAGATGAACTCTTTAGAATAAAGAAAGAAATGTTATCGGATTTGTTAGATGCAAACGTACAATTAAACGATTTTACTGATCCGGTAAAGCTTGTTTTTATGAATTATGAAATAGAACATAGAGCTTTTTCTAGAGTGATAAAATACCCATTTTTTCTTGTAGGTCTATTTGGATTCATATTCTTCCTCAAATTTATATTTTTTAAAATGAAGCGTATCGCAGAAAGTCAATAACTATATGATTGATACGAATTATAAGATAAGCTTATTTGATTTTGGAAACTTTATTTTAATAGACAAGTGAGGAAGTCGTAAAGTAAAATAAAATTGAAAAAACTTCAGCATCAAATAAAACAGGCAATACATAACCCTAATAATAAGGACATCCTTAGCAAAAGCTTTGGATTTCTTATTTTTAGAGGGTTAGGTATTATTGGAGGATATGTTTTTACATATCTTATAGCTAGTCGATATGGAGCTTCTATGAATGGCTTGGTAACACTGGGTTTTGCTATTTTTATGCTTGCTAGTGCAGTTTCCACCTTTGGAATTGATATAAACCTGGTGAAATATTACGCCAACCCAGAACACTGGAAAAATGATCCAGGATTATTTTATAGGGTGTTTTTTAAAACACTTCTCCTATCGGTTTTGGTTGCGGCAATTCTCTTTCTGTTTAGAGATCTCATAGCTATTAGACTCTTTAAAAAACCTCAATTTATCCCTTTATATATCTGGGTAATCATGGCAATTCCAGGTTGGACAATGGTTAAAACCACTGCGGGTGTTCTTAGAGCAAAAGGACTAAATAATTGGTATGCCTTTTTTAATAATGCTGGAAAATTTTCGTTAGCAGCTCTAATACTCCTTGCTTTCGACTTTATAAATATAGATCCTTTAAACGCCATAAAAGCACATTTCTATGCAATTACATGTTTGGCCATTTTGGGTGTTATAGTTGTTTATAGGAACTTTAATCGTATTACAATCAATACACCTACTAATTCCTGGAAATTCATGGGAGAAGCTTTCCCTATGCTAATTTCAACTACAATTACAGTGTTTTTAGGATGGATAGATAGCTTTGTTTTAGGAATTTACGTGAGTGATTCAGAAATTGGAGTTTATAATGTTGCTATAAAAATTGCATTAGGAGCAAGTTTTGCGATGGAAGCCATTAATTCTGGCCTTGCTCCAAAAGTTGCGCGACTTTATTTTGAAAAAAAAGAAGTAGAACTGAAAAAATTGATTCGATTTAGTACAATGCTCAACCTTTGTATTACTGTGAGTATTATCACAATTCTAATTGTATTTAATCAGTTTTTATTGGGTCTGTTTGGAGAAGAATTTAAATCAGGCTATATGGTTCTTTTGATACTCAGCCTTGTACACTTAATGAATAGTTTTATGGGCTCGGGTGCAATCATTATGCAAATGATTGGCTACCAAAAACAATATCAAAATATTGCTGTTATAGCACTTGTTATAAACTTAGGATTAAATTTTATACTAGTGCCAAAATATGGTAATACTGGTGCGGCTATTGCTACTGCCATAAGCTTGACTATATGGTATATTGCTAATGCAGTGTTTCTTAAACGAAAGGAGAATATAATAACCTATTTTAAACCTTTCATAAAAATTAAATAAAAGCTGATGGCCGGAATATATGGAGTTCTATTAAAAAATTCAAAGCAAAAAGAAATATTTAAAACTTTCTATAACGCTGAATTTTCAAACGTAATCAGAGAGGAAATAGATTTTAAGAGTTTTCGTTTTGGTCGTTCGGTTTTAAACAAATTCCAGGATGATAGATTTCTTTTCGAAAATCAAGAGTTTATTCTCTGCTTTGAAGGAATAAATTACTCCGAAATTCGTAGCCCTGAAAATTTTATTAGAGAATTTAAACAAAAAGGGAAGTCATTTATTGCAAGTTTAAAAGGGTCATTTAGCGGATTTATATTTAATAAAAACACCGAGGAAATCGTGATTTTTAATGATATTTTATCTACTCGGGTTCTGTATTATTATTTTGATGCTGAACAAGGATTTGCTTTTGCATCAGAAATGCACGTGCTTTCAAAAATTTTGAGAGCTTCGGGAATTTTGTTGAGCTATGATTATAATGGAATCTATGCAGTAGCATTGTATGGTCAAAGCTTCTATGACTTCACAACTGTCAAGGAAATTAAGAAATTGAATTATGGTTCTACATTAGAGTTTAGTCATGCCCAAAAAAAATGTAAAGAAAATTCTTATTACCAATTTAAGAGAGATGAGAAAAAATTAGCCCTTCCAGAGGTGATTGATGAAATGGACCGATTCTTAGTCGAAGCTGTGAAGGAAGAATGGGAAAAAGATACTTCAAACAATTATGCCCATTTTGGATTGATAAGTGGTGGAATGGACTCACGCGTTAATTTAATGCTCGCTAAAAACTTAGGTTTCAAAAATATAAATACCTACACCTACGGCGATCCTAAATCGAGCGATATAAAAATAGCCCAACAAATCGCAAAAGACAATTTTTATTCACATGGGCAGTTCAATCTTTTTAATGGAAGGTTTTTTATTGAAAACACCTTAGATAGATATGTTCGTGCAACAGATGGTTTAACATATTTTACTGCAAATGCTGTTATATACAATGCATTTAAACCATTGAATTTTCAAAACTACGGTTTAGTGCATTCTGGTCAATTGGGAGATACAGCTACAGGCTCTTTTATAAAACCTAATTTTGATTTTGAAGCCAATATTGATAAAATCGGTGTGACCGGATTTGTGAAACAGAAACATTTACTTCCAAAGATTCCATTTTTAAAAGACATCATAAAACAATACAACCATAGCGATAATGATGAGTTTACTTATGAGCAACGTCAAGTAAACGGTACACTAATGGGCGATAAGCTTTTCAATAATTTTATTGACATTGCCTCTCCTTTTTATGACAAAGCCTTTTTAGAGTTAATGTTATCTATTCCAACTTCTTTTAAAATAAATCAACAAATCTATTTTGAGTGGTTAAAAGTTAAACACCCAGACATATTAAATTATAAATGGGATAAAATAGGGTTGAAGCCTAACTCTGCATTTAATATGAAATATGGTCGGTTAGCAAAACGGTATATTAATGGAGGTAAAAAGTATATGGGATTTGCTTATGACAGCATGAGCCCTGTTAACACTTGGCTTAAAAATGATCCAACAATCTTAAATCAATTTGACCGTTTGTTTAATGAAAACATAGATTTAATTAACGATGCCGAACTAAAAAAAGACTTAAGAGATATTTATCAAGATGATATTTTTGAATATAGAAATAGATTTTCGGTATTAACAGTTCTTTTAGGCATTAAAATGCATTTTCATGAGGTTTGATGCTATAAGTTTTGAATTTAGGAACAATCTTAAAAGTTAGTGAACTAAATACTTTTTATAAAATGAAAATATTTCTTATTTCAAATTTATACCCTTCTAAAAGCGATTTAGACTATGGAATATTTGTAAGGAATATTGAGCTTGAATTGGAGAGTTTGGGGGCAGATATTGTCCATAAGTCGGTTATTTCGGGAAGAGCAATATCTTTAGTTGATAAAATTAAAAAGTATAAAAACTTTTACTCCCAAATAATTTCATCATACCGAAAAAACAATTTTGATTTAGTTTATCTACATTTTCTATCGCACTCTTCACCAGGCTTATTGATAGCCAGGACTTTATTTGGTAAAAACAGGAGATTTGTCATAAATGTTCATGGTTCTGATGTACTCAAGTATAATAAAGGCGTTTTGAAATGGTGTAATAATAAGCTTTTAAAAGAAACAGATTTATTAGTGGTTCCATCAAGTTATTTTAAGAAAATCATAAATGAAACCTTTCCGTATTTTCCCACCAATAAAATTTATATCTCCCCATCGGGAGGGATAGATTTATCAGTCTTTAATCACCAAGTTTCTAAAAAGAATAGCTTTATTCATTTAGGTTTTATATCTAGGATTGAAGACGATAAAGGTTGGAAAACTTTTATGAAAGCTATAATACAACTGAAAAAAAGAAAAATATCTTTTAAGGCATCTATAGCGGGTAGAGGTAGCAAAATAGAAGAGTTGAAAGCTTTCATCGATAAAAATAATCTTAGTGAGCAGGTAAAATACTTAGACATTCTTTCTCATAAAGAATTAAATGTGCTTTATAATGAATTAGATTTATTTGTTTTCCCTACAAAATCTAGCGAGAGTTTAGGTTTGGTTGGATTGGAGGCTATGGCATGTGGAGTTCCTGTTATAGGAAGCCAAATAGCAGGGCTAAAAACTTTTATAGAAGATCGTAAAAACGGATTTTTCTTTCCACCAGGAAATGAAATAGAACTTACAGAAAGAATCTTGGAGTTTTATAGTTTATCTGATCAAGAAAAGAATGATATGAGTGAGGCAGCAATTAAAATGGCACAAAATTATGACAGGAAATATGTTGCAGCGCAGTTGTATCAAAAATTCGAACAATTACTATCCAAAAATTAAAACTATGGAAAAAGGATTACTGATTATTCTGTTTCTTGGTTGTTTAATACTGCCTGCTTCTCCAGCGGTTGCTAATATTTTTCTGTTAATCTTTGGAGGGGGAGTCATAATTAATGCAGGTATTCGAAGAACGATCACATTTAAAAAAGATTGGTTACAGCTATTTATACTACCTTCTTTTTTCTTTTTTTGGATGCTAATTGGAGCATTATTCTCACCTTATAAAAAAGAAGCATTTGGTTTAGTAGAAATCGCTATTCCTTATTTGCTGCTCTCATTAGCTTATATTGTTGCTTCTAAACCTCTAAAGGAAAAAGCTCTCAGAATAATACCCTCTGGGTTGATTGCAGGAGTGGTAGTTTCACTTTCATATCTTTTCATTTCGATATTTGTTAAGTTTTATAAAATTGGAGACGATTCGATTTTAACACTATTCTCTCATGAATACACCTACTATAGTTTTATAAGCCCTATTAGCACTCATCCAACCTATTTTACGATTTGGATTCTTATCGCAAATTATTTTGTCTTTACTTCTAAAACGTTTAAGGTTCCAATTAAAATATTGTTGTTAACATTCTTTTTTGCGGGGTTATTCTTTACAATGAGTAGGGTTGGGTTATTCTTATATGGACTTCAAATTATTGCAATATTTTTCTATCTCTCCAAAAAAGGAAAAATAATTTATGGGGTTGGCATGGTTACATTTCTTTTAATCGGAATTTACCTTTATAATTATCAACTTCGCAACTTTTATGTCTTGCAGAGGTTGTCTATAGAATTGGCTTGGGATACAAATCCTGAAAATAAGGAAAGTGAAGTGAATAACAGGGTTGCGGATGACTCTCGAATAGCGCGATGGACCTCTATTTGGGAATATATTAAAGAGAAACCAGTTTTAGGATATGGTGTGGGGAGTGAGCGATCAACTCTTGATAGAGCGTATAAAGACCATAGCCTAGAAATATCGCTAGAGAGAAAATATAATACTCACAATCAATATCTATTTTATCTAGTGGAGCAAGGAGCCGTTGGATTAATCTTGCTACTATCTTACTTTGGAATCAATATTGTTACGGCCTTTAAAAGAAAAGATTTTTTTCTAATCTCTTTTATTATAGGGGTTATGATGGTGTTTATTTTTGAAAACTATATGTATCGATCAATGGGTTACCTTACTATTGCCTTACTTTTAACTTTTATGAGAAAACCTGAAAAATGAAAAAGGTGTTATTTATTTCAAGTACTGGTGGCCACTTAGAACAGTTATTAGGCTTAAAAAAGACGATGAACGCCTTTGATTCATATATTGTTACAGAAAGAAATCACACCACTTTAGATCTAAAATCAAAATATAAAAACGTTAGTTACTTGCCTTTTTTTTCACGCCAAAATAAATGGACGTTTCCTTTTGTTTTTCTAGGTGTTTTTTTTCATTCATTAGTGATATTTTTTAAAGTTAAGCCTCAAGTTATTGTTACTACAGGAGCTGGATGTGTAATACCAATGTTCGTTTTAGGAAAAATATTTAGAAAAAAATTAATATTTATTGAAACGTTTTCTAGAACAGATTCAAAGACAATTACAGGAAAGATTTGTTATCCGATGGCAGATGTTTTCATTGTTCAATGGAAAGTATTGTTAAACTTATATCCAAAAGCTAAATACTTTGGACCAATTTACTAAAGATGATTTTTGTAACTCTCGGCACTCAAAATTTTAACTTTATTCGACTTCTAGAAGCCGTAGAATCTGCTATTAAAAATGGTGTTATAAAAGAAAAAGTAGTAGCTCAAATAGGAAACAATAATTTTCAATCAGAGAATATTGAGTGTGTGCCATTTATAGATAAAGACTCATTCAATATATATATGGATGAAGCTCATTATGTAATAAGTCATGCTGGAACAGGGTCTATTATTTCTGCATTAAAAAAACAAAAGAAAGTAATTGTAGGGGCAAGATTAGCAAACTATAACGAACACATAGACGATCATCAACTCGAAATTTTAGACGCTTTCGCAAAAATGAACTTAATCATACCTTTAAGTCGAAACTTGGAAGACTTAGAGGAAAAAATTGTCAACATCCAAGATTATAATCTTAAAACCTTTGTTTCAAATTCAAGTAATTTTAATTCAAACTTGACAGATCTGATTAAGAATCTATAGAATGACAGCAATAGAGAAAAATAATTCTTTCGTGAACTTTGATTGGTTCATTATTTTGGCAATGTTCTGTTTATTACCAGTGGACATGATCAATGGAATATTATTAAAAGGAGGGGTTTCTTTTCCTATATCTATTGGTCAGGTTTATAAGCTCTTTGTTTTATTATTAATATTTACTCGATTGATGGTAAGGCCAAAATTAGATCTTGTTGTTCTAATTGGTGTTTTTATATTGTTTACTATTCCTTCTTTTCTTCAGTTTTCAACCAATAATTCCTATACGCCAAGGATTGTTTTTGACGATATGATTAAAACCTCAAAATACATTAGTATTTTCTTGGCTCTCATTTATTTTAGCAGGGTATACGCCTTCCCCAAGTCATTGACTAAAAAGCTTTTAAGGAATTGGGTCATTTTCTCTTACATTGTTTTTTCTATAAATATACTTTTAAAGTATTTGGGACTAGGCTTTCCCTTTTACGATTATAACAATACAGGGACTACTGGGTTTTTTTACGCAGGTAATGAAATTTCCGCTCTGCACCTTGTCTTATATGCTATGATAGCTTATCATATCTATGAAATTAAAAAGGCGAAAACGACGTTCTTTATCTTCTTCCTATTTAATCTATTTCTGGGTATAACCATAACCTCTAAAACAGCAATGCTCGGAACGGTATTGGTGACAATTTTAATTATGGCAAGCCCAGAGAATATGAAAAAGATAAGCGCTCGAAAGATTCTTATATGGGTTTCATCTATTTTAGTTTTAGTGCCTTTAACAGCCTATTTTGTGTATAAAATGCTGAAAGACTCTCTGATTTGGGAGAGATTCTATTATTTTTATATTAAATGGGATATCGTAACTTTTATTTTCTCTCAAAGAAATTTAAGAGTAGAAAGAATGATGCCTGTTTATTTAGAGGAATGGACCTTCCTAGAACAAATTATTGGCGGAGGACAATACTTTTATGAAAATCAACTAAAGAACGTAATCGAAATAGATATTTTAGATATCTTCTTTGCGTATGGAGTATTAGGAGCTATTATATTCATTATTGTGATTACACTTCTGTTTTTAAAAGCCTATATACAATATAGAAACGGTTATCCATACGGACGCTTATCTTTACTTATGCTTTTTGTGCTAGTGCTGGAATCTTCTATAGCAGGACATGTATTTAATTCAGGAATTGCAGGTATATATATCGGTGCTTGCCTTGGTTTAATGTTTTATAAACCTGAACAGCAAAATCTAATTCACCAAAAAATATAGGGTAGAATGCAAAGGAGGATCAGGTCTTTAAAAGAAAAAATATATAATAATTCAGAAGCTGTTCTGATTGTATTATTAATTCTTTTTTATCTAACAGAGGGTATAACAAAAATAACCGTTTTCTCTAACCTCGAAAAGATTGAAATTCAAGCAGGTGTAAAAACTTTGGTGTTAGGTCTGGCTCTTTTAGGTCTATTCTTCTATAAAAGGAAAGAACTACTTTTTATCTGTATTCTCACTATTATATTCATCATTGGACAAATAAATCTTCCAAATAGTTTTGAGTTTTCTGTGTTGGTGTATTTTATGAAATATATATTTCCAATAGCTCTATTAGGGGCTTTTACTATTCAACTTCAGAAGCCCAAACTAAAACTCATGAATACTTTTGAATATGTTTTATTGTTCAACAGTGTTCTAGTAATAATAGGGATGATTTTTGAAGTGACTTTTTTCAAAACCTATGAAGGATCACGATTTGGATATAGTGGAATACTTGTCACCTCAGCTGCAAGTACTTATTTTTATGTGATTGGTCTGTGTTATTTTTTAGCGAGATATCGCAAAGGCCTGATTGTAAATTGGAAGTTTTGGTTTGTTGCAGTTACTGCAGTTGTAGTAGGAACAAAGTCAATAATGTTAGTGTTGGCCGTTATCGGATTTATCTACATTATAGAATATGTTCCATCTCGAAAATTGAAGATGGGATTACTAGCTATAATAGTCTCTATGACATTAGCTTTTGGTTATTATCTTTTCTTTATAAATCCATTATTTCAAACCTTAACGGAGAATGAAGGTGTGTTAACTTCATTTTTATCATTGAGAGATCAACTGTTTTTAGACTTCACACTTCCTTACATTCAAGAAAATTGGAATGTTTGGAATTATTTATTCGGGGGAGTATCCAACTTTGAGCTACGATCCCAAATGGAATTCTTGGATGCATTATTTTTCTGGGGGATTCTCGGGAGCTTTTCGTATGTATATTTTTACTACAGAAGTTTTTTTCAGATTAAATTGAAAAATATCTTATCAATTTATATTTTGATACTTATTCTTCTAATTACATTACTTGCAGGAAACTTTTTTTATAATACTTCTGTTGTAATTTACATGATTATTTTACGAGAGAGCCTTGTAGATTCAAAGTTCGCCAATTGGAGAAATAATAAGGAAATACAATCTTGAATAAGGGTTGTTGAGTATTTTTAAACTTAATTAATATAAAGAGTGTCGATAGAGTTT
>Ga0209075_1005178_pt1 | contig 10094 bp, 12 predicted proteins | sample Stecom2011_FD_187523 | JGI IMG/M metagenome (GOLD analysis project Ga0209075, IMG submission 187523) | Agricultural soil microbial communities from Utah to study Nitrogen management - Steer compost 2011 (SPAdes) (version 2) | ecosystem: Environmental > Terrestrial > Soil > Agricultural land...
GCGCCTTGCGGTTTAGGATGTGGGCCGCCTGGCGTCACCGCCAGGCATGCGCGCCCATAGCTCAGCTGGATAGAGTACTGCCCTCCGAAGGCAGGGGTCGCAGGTTCGAATCCTGCTGGGCGCGCCAAGAACACCAGCAAAAACGGTCACTTAGCCAATCGCGGCGGTGGCCGTTTTTCGTTGGTCGGTCTTCAGGTTCCAAATAGGTTCCATGCGTCGGGAAGTCACCGGCCAGGGGGTACCAGCCGGTTGGCGTCAGCAGCAGGGGCGGTGGGTATGCGCTCGGCACGGGCTGGCGCGGCGGGCTTGCTACCGTGGGGCTGCGGATTTTGCGGATTTGCGGAAAACCGCGCGGGGTGGGGCTCGGCGGCTGCGGATGCGTTGCGGATGGTTGCGGATTTCCGCAGGGGCGGCGCACAGGCTGCGGTGATTTCTTGGCAGTTAGCGGTGACGCAGCAGGCTGGCCACGGTGCGCGCTCGCCGGTTGCTGGTGATCCTGGGCGGCTGGCGCCAGCACCAGTGCCAGGTGATCGCCTGCCCTGGGCTCGGCATCAGGGGCGCGCGGTATCGCCCAGCCGGCAGCGCAGCCGCTCCACCTGCCGGCACAGGATCGCGCGGGCCTGGGGCTCGCCGCTTCACTGGCAGGCCAGCGTGGGCATGGTCGAAAGCTCCAAGAAAAAACTTCTTATTTCGCGGGCGTGAAAATCTCATTGGGGCGGCGGTGTCCGGCCCTTGGCGCACCAGGGATTCGGCCTCCCCCTACCCTGGGGCCAGGCTGGGCAGCAGTGCCAGCAGGCGGTGGCCTTTGTGATTCCCTCGAATCCTCCCCGGTTCGATTCCCAGCTTTCGCCACCTTCGACACCTCGGAAACGCTCAACCATGCGGGTTTTGCTGGGCTGCTGCTGACGATCCAGAACAGCCGAAAAAATGCCTGGGGCCAGGCACTCGGCGCCCCGTGGCCGGTGGGGTAGTCGCTGGCCAGTACCTTGGATTTCTGCCGACACCTCAACCGCAACGGCCACCAGCCGGGCCGCGGGTTGCTGTATCGGCCGGCCAGTTCCGCTTTCGGATCGCTCGCCAGGCCAGGCGTGGCGCGGGTTTGGCTGCCGGCGCCAGGCGGAAGCGGAAATGACAACCGGGCGAAAATCTCACACATAGCGCGCGCTCGGGACTCGGCGGCCCCTCGGGTATGGGGTGGGGGGGTGGAGTACCTTTTTTGTCGGTGATCTCTTACAGCAGGCGGCCGCACCTTGGGCCATGCTCAAGGTGGCGCCTTCGGTATGCAGCCACGGTCGCCAGCGGCACGCGCCAGGTGGACAGGCTGCCTCTCTTGCCCCATTGCAGCCTCGGCCATGGAAGGCCGGCCCCACGCCGGCCGGTGCCGGTTGCCGGCATCGCTGGCAGTGGTTCCCGCTTTCCTGGGCTAGCGCAACAACAACAATCAACCGCTATGCCCTGGGCTCGCTCATGCCGGTTTCCGTGCCTCGGCTGACCCGTGGGGCAGTGGGCTCCGGTAGTACCTAAAAAGCTCAGCGCCAGCCGGTGCCCTGCCCTCAGTGGATCGGCGTCACCTCCTCCCCCTGGGTTATCAGGTCGGCTATGCCTTCACGCTCGGCGTGGTCGATGATCTCCCCTTCGGTGGTGCCCAGCACGGCGGCCAGGTCGGCCAGGTTGTACAGCGCATTGCCGGCAGCATCCCGGCCGGTGGGCCTCAATCCAGGGAAGCACTCGGCCATGCCTCGCCGCAGCTCAGCTTGTACCGGGCGCCGCAGGTACGGCGGGTGCCGGTCATCGAATGCGGCGGCTATCATCGCGTCAGGGCTTGCCACAGCACGCTGAAAAGCTCGGCTGGCCTTGCGGTCTACATTGGCCAGCAGCACCAGCACATGCCGCGCCAGCGGGCGTTGCAGGCGCTCGGCCGGCATGGCCAGCTTCCAGGCGGCCCACGCCTGGGCGGGGCTCAGGTGGGCGATACCCTCGCCGCTCTCGGCAGCGGTGGCCAGGGCCTCGGGGGTGATGCTTTGCATGGTGATGGGCTCCTCTCGGGTCATCGGCGCACCAGCGCCAGCAGGGTACGGTTTGCGGCGGCTCGGCCCCGGTTGTCCTTGGCCTGGGTTTGGGGCTCGGCTTCGGCGGCGGCCTGCCAGGTCTCGACATAGCGGCGCGCGGCGCGCTCGGTCGCGCGGGGCGGCAGGGTGTGCAGGCGCCGCAGGATGAATATCCGGTCCTCGGGCAGCAGAGGGCAGCGCTCGCCTATCCATGTGATCCAGTCCGGCCGGTCGGCCAGGCACTCGGGCTTGGCCTGCCTGGGGGTGTGGGCATCCAGCAGGTCGGCTACCTGTTGCCGGGCCTCCTTGATGCCCTGGGCGGCCTCGAAAGCGTCATCAATCGCGGCGGCCAGGTTGGCGCGGGTGGGCCTGTCCATCGGCGCCAGCACATAGCGCAGCCGGTTGGCCAGGGGCAGGCCAAGGTCACGGCCGGCGCCTTCCACCAGGGCGGTGATGATCGCCTCGGCTTCATGGGCTGGCGCTGGAAAGGTGGGCTGCGGATTTTGCGGATTTGCGGAAAACCGCGCGGGGTGGGGCTCGGCGGCTGCGGATGCGTTGCGGATGGTTGCGGATTTCCGCAGGGGGGGCGGATCGCCTGCCGGCTCCTCCCTTGCCTCGCTGCCAAGCGCCATCAGGTCGATGGCCGGCCGGCCCTGGGCGGCCGGCTGCTCACCGGCCGGGGGCTCGCCGCCTTCCCACAGGCGGCGGCCAATCTCCATCAGGTCGATCATGGTTCACGCCTCCACAGCCAGGCGCCAGCTCGCCGGGATGCCGCGCGGGCTGCTGCCGTCAATTTGCAGGTGGCCGGTATCCACGAGAAAGGCCAGCAGCGGCCGGGCCTTCTTGGCGCTGCGGTACTCGCTGGGCAGGCGCTTGAAGTCCTTGGCATCCAGCCGGCCGCCATGGGCCTTGATCCAGTCCAGCAGGTCGCGGGCTTGCAGCTCCTCGGCATCCTGCCGGGCCTCGGCCGTGCGGATCGCCATGCTTTCCAGGTAGAAGGCCACCAGCCGGCCGGCGCGTTCGATATGGGCCACGGTGGGGGCGGGCTCGCCTTCCATCCGCGCCAGCACGGTGGCAATGCGCGCGGCGTTCTCGGCGGCCTTGCTGGCGAACGGCCGCACGTCACGAAAGCGGCCCTCCTCGCCGCTCTCCACCTCAATGGCATCATGCAGCCGCGCCCATGCGGCGTATGCCTCGCCTTCGATCTTGGCCAGCCTGGGGGTGATGCTGCCGTTCTCGTCCATGTCCAGGGGCGTGCGGATCAGCTCGGACAGGGCAGACCAGTAACGGGCTATCGCCGGGTCATGGTGCGGGCCTTGGCTGGGGTCGCGCCCTTTCAGCAGCCGTTGGCCTACCAGGCTGGGTTCCTGAACGATCAGGAAGCGCGCCAGGAAGCCTTGGCCTTGCAGCAGCGGGTCGCCCAGCACCTTGGCGGCCACCACAGGTTGCAGCATCAGGTGGGCAGACAGACGGCGGCCGGCCAGAACGCCAGAATCACCGGCCGCGCCTCGGGTGCGGGTGATCGGGTCGCCATCCCACAGCTTGGAGACCATGGCCACGGTCCGGCCGCGTCCTTCCTCGCTCATGCCATGCCCCCCGAAAAACCCCACGCCTTCATCCGAGAACAGGCCGGCGCTCGGGTGGTTGTGTTGCAGGTGGCGATAGATGCCCTCGGCGGTGGGCTCCGAGAACGTCATGCTCGGTGTGGGCGGTGGCTGGGGTTCCTCGGCGTCGATGCTGGCCAGGGTGTCTTGCAGGTAGGCGGCCTCGCCTTCGCTCATGGGCTGCCGGCCCTTGGGCTTGGCGCTGCTCACCAGGGAATCCCGGCGCATCTCCCACGCCTCGCGGGCGGCCTTGAAGGCTGCCAGCTCCTCGGGGTGGTGCTGGCGCTTCTCGGCCTCAAGCTCGCGGATCGGCGCCAGCGCCAGCCGGTCAAGGCTCGATTTCCGCTCGCCGCTGCCGGCTATCGACAGGAAGAACAGCGATACCGGCCCCCTGCCGTGGGGGCCTCGGGCCACGTCCACCAGTCCTTGCACGGCCAGGGCGGCCGCAGCCAGCACGGATTGGCCAGCCATGCCGGGCGGGGTCTGAACGTGATAGGCCAGCCGCTCGGCCGCCTCGCCCAATATCGGCCCCAACGCTTCCAGCGGGTAGTCGGGGGCGGTCTCACGCTCGGCCAGGGGCAGCGGTGCCGGGTCGATGTTGCCGGCGCGCTCGGGCGGTTGCTCGCCTTGCTCTCTCACTGCGGCCAAGGTCATGGGGCCACCTCCTGCTGGCACCGGGCCAGGTCGTTGAAGTCGGTACAGGCACAGCCGGCGCAAGGGAAGCGCGGCCAGGTCAGGTCGGCGCGGATCGCCTGGGCGGCGGCTCGGCCGGCCGTGATGCCTGGGTTGCCTTCGGTGCGGTGGTCGTTATCGGCGGCCACGGTGATGGCCACCTCGGCCGGCAGGCGCTGGCGCAAGGCGCGGCCTATGGGTGCCAGGTTGTTGGCGGTCATGGCGGCCACTACGGGGCAGCCGGTGGCCTCATGCAGTGTTGCGGCGGTTGCCCAGCCTTCGCACAGGTAGACGCGCCCAGCGCCAGCCAGGCGGCCCACCAGGGACGCGGCGCCCTTGAGACGCGCGCGGGGCAGGAAGCGCTTTCCGCCATCGGGGTGGATGCGTTGCAGGTTGACCAGCACGCCATCGCAGAACAGCGGCACCAACAGCACGTCGCCATGCTGGCGTAGGCCATGGGGCGCGGTGCTCTTGGCTTGCAGGTAGGGGTGATGGCGGCCGGCAGGTTGGGCAGCGGCCCACAGGTGGCGCGCTCGCTGGGCGGCCTCGGCGTGGTCTCGCTGGCGCTGGGCGTCTCGCTCTCGCCGCGCGCGCTCGGCGGCCTGTCGGGCCTGCTCTGCGGCGGCGGGGTCATGTTCGCCAGCAAGGGTGACGGTCTGCTGCTCCCCGGTGTGCCAGTACCCATAGACGGCCACCTCTGCCGTGGGGCAGACGTACCAGCCGGACAGGTTGCCTCGGCGCTTGTCGGGGGCGTCGAAGCGGTGAACATCGCCATCGGCACAGATCGCCAGGCCAGTGACGCCTCGGGCGGCCAGGGCCTCGGCCAGTGCAGTGGTGATGCTATGATGGTGGGGCGCGTGGTGCGCGCGCGTTTGCCCCGGTGCCCGGCCCTTGTGGCCGGGCGCTCTCGTCTCAGCTCTCACGGAACGGGCCTCCTCCATCGGCATGGGCGGCTTCCAGGGCGTCGAAGATGCCGCGCATGGCGGCGCCTACCTGCCCGGTGGCTTCGACCAGCGGTTGGTGGCGGGCCTGGGGCTCGTCTGCATCAGCCAGGGCGTGGGCGATGGTGTCCAGCCGGTTGCCCAGCGCCAGCAGGTCGCTGGCGCTCTCCACCAGCACGGCGGCTTGCTCAAAGGTCATGGCGGCCACCTCCACGCTTCTCGCGGATGAACTCGGCGCGCTCCTCCAGGGCCTCGGAAACCATGCCCAGCAGCTCGGCCAGCCCATCGCGCTCGCTTTGCAGCAGGTCATCTCGCGCCAGCAGGCTGGCCAGCGCGCAGGTGGACAGGCTCACTCGGCGCAACAGCGCTTCATCGCCAACGGTCATCGCGTAGGAAAGGGCCAGGGCGTCTTGGCTGGGGCCTTCTCCCTCCTTGCTGCTGGCGCTCGGCATTGGATCGCGCCGGGTGGCCACGGCCCCCACGATAGGCGGCGCGGCGCCCTCCTCATGCTCGCTCAGCACCAAGGCGGCCGATTCGGGCAGGTCGCTGGTGCGGTCGCACTCCTCGGCCAGCGCTCGCAAGATCGGCGCCAGCTCAAAGCCTGGGGCCTCCTCGACACGCTGGCGCTGCTCAGGATCGACCAGGCGCGCGGTGTCAAAGGTGATGGTGGTCTTCATGCTGCGCCCTCCTCGGCTATCTCTTGCAGGAACTCGGCTCGCTCGCCCAAGGTGCTGCCCACCAGGTCCACAGCCGTCAGCAGCCCGTGATAACGGGCCGGGGGCATGTCGTGGTCGCGCAGCACGTCCACCAGCGCCAGCAGCGCCGTATGGGCTTGGTCCAGGGTGCGGATATTGCCGACGCGCTCGGCGCCGGCCAGGTTGGCGACATCCTCGACGCTCAGGCGGCCCGGTGCGGTGATCGCGCCCACCAGGGCATCATCCACGCGCACGGGCCTTTCATGGCCGGCAGTGGGTAAGGCGGCTTCGCCCTCAGCCTCGAATCGCTCGGCCACGGCTCGCAGGTAGCGGGCCAGGTCGCTGGCGCTCTCGCCGTGTAACGTCAGGTCGATGGTGGTCATGCCGACACCTCCATGGGCTGCCAGCAGTCGCCCACCAGCCGCTCGGCCCTCAGCTCGGCCAGGGGTACGGGGCCGGCCAGTGCAAACCAGTGGCGTGGATCGCCGCCGGCTTTGGCGCCCACGCCCTCCATCGCCCAGCGGTCGCGCTTGGGGATGCCGGCAAACTTGCACGCCCGGCGCCAGGGCATCAGGCGTGCATCATCGGCAGGCAAGGCGAAACGCACGCAGCCAGCGCCGTCGCGGTACTCCTCGAAGGTTTGCGGGACCACCAGGCCGCCCAGCCAACGCGGCTTGGTGGCGGTGGGCTCCCAGAATGGATGGGCGGAAAACCAAATCAGCGGGCGCTCGCCGGCCATGTCTGCTCGGCCTTGTAGCTCCCCGCTCGCCAGGATCGCCGGCAGGTGTTGGCGCTCGCTGGTGTAGTGGTAAAGGGCTTTCATGCCGTTGCCCTCCCGGCCAAGTGGGCCTCGGCCGTGCTGCCGTAGGCGTCACCATCGGCCAACCAGTCCAGCACGTCCTTTAGCCGGTAGCGCACTGCCCGGCCACGCTTCACGAAACGCGGAGCCGGCCGGCCTAACAGGCTGCCGGTGGTACGGGCCTTGCGGGCGGTCGCCGGCTGGGCGGGTATCAGGTGGGGGAATACAGCAGACTCGGGAAGCTCAATTAGCGCCGGGTCGAAGCCGTCGCGGTAGCGGGCCAGGGCGCTGGCCAGCATGTCGCTGGGGGGTTGTGTCTCAATGGACATTGAAGCGTCTCCACGTTGCTGGTTGACGCTTCAAGGCTGGCGGATCAGGCGGGCGGGGTATTGGTCAGTTTTCGTCGGTTTCTGACCAGCGCTTGGCTACCCAAGCTTCCAGGCTGCCGTGGCTATCCCAAGGTGCCGGGCGGTCTGGGCCGAATATCTCTCGCAGGGCTCGGGCATCCTCGGTGTAATAAGCACGCTTCACCACGGAAGCGGACATGCCGTAGGGTTTGCCGGCACGCTCGAACAGGGATTCATCCACGGGGTTGGCCTCGGGGTCGCGGACATGAAGCCAGTAGGCATCCATCGCCGCGCTTTCGCGCGCCAGCTTTCGGCGGTCAAGCTGGCGCTTGGGCGTCAGTTGAAGGCCAGCGGTTTCTCCAATGTACTGGCCTTCCTTGTTCGACCAGGCCGACACAGCCAGGGCCAAGGTTTCAAGGTGGCCATCCTCCAAGGGCCAGCCACCTTCAAGCCATCCATCCAGGGCTCGCAAAGCATCCAGCAGCTCGGCCAGCTCCTCGCTTTCGCTGGGGTGATCTCTCAGAACGGTTCCCTCAGCGTAATTCTCGGCACCTCGGCCATATCGGACATAGCGCGCCACATGAATAGAAGGCTCCAAGGTGGCGCCATTCCCGCTGGCATAGCGTAAGGCCACGCGCGCGGCATCCTCGCGGTCGCTGGGCTGGGGCTCAGCGTGGTCGGTCGTCAGCTTGTCGCTGCTCATGTACTCGGCCAGCCGGTCAAGCACGTTGTCCAAGTCGGCTTGGATCGCCTTCAACTCGTCATCCATGGGCGCACCTCCTCGGGCTGGCGCTGGGCTCAAGTGATCCAGCGGGCGGCCTCCTCGGCCGGTTGGTGGTGATCGGCGGCCGGCGCGCTGCTGCTGGCGCCAGCAGGTGGCCACGGTACAGCCGGCCGTTTTCCGCAATCGTCCGCAAAATGTCCGCAGGCGGCCCGGCCGGTAGCGGTGCGGCTTTCCGCAAATCCGCAGAATCCGCAGCCAGCCGGCGCCAGCGGGTCACGCTTCACGCTCGGGCAGCGCCAGCCGCTTGGCCATCCAGATGGTTGGCCACGCAGGCCAGGGCGAACGCCAGGCGCTCGGCCTCGGTGCCCTGCCGGCAGCGGGTGGTGATGATGGTCGGCGCCTCGGGGTCGAAGGTGGCGTCAATCGCGCCATCCTCCTGGGGCTCAATCCAGCAGGCATCAGGCCGGCCGGTGGCCTTGAGCGCGGATCGCCAGTCCTGGGCGGCTACCTGCTGGCGCTCGCCGGTGCGGGCCAGGTGAACGGTGAAAGTGGTCATCGTCATGGTGCTATTTCCTCTCAGCTCTCAGTGGCCTTGGTGGGCGGCCTGGGGGTGATCCACCAGCGCCAAGGGGGTAGGGCTCCCCTCCCTGCTGGCCGCCATGGCTGGCGCCGTGGGCGCCGATTTGGCGAATGCCTCGACAGCATCGCGGGAATGGTCCGGCCGCAGGTGCGCGTAGTATTTGATGGTGGTCTGAATGTCAGCGTGGGCCATCAGCTTGGAAACCGTCAGCAGGTCAACGCCGGCCATTACCAGTTGGCTGGCGAAGTTGTGCCGCAGGCTGTACAGCAGCAGGTCATCAGGCAGCCCGGCCAGCTTGCGGATGGCGGCCCACGGCTTCTGCATCGCCTTCTTGTCCATGCGCTTGCCGTTGCGGTGAGAAGGAAACACCAGCCCGGTCTTTGGCTCGCCCTGCTGCTGGTGCCATGCCTTCAGCACGTCCACGGCCTCGGTGGAAAGCGGGAAGGTCTGGGGCTCCTCGCGGTGGTGGGCCGTCTTTTCGATGGTCTTGCGGATGGTGCGGAAGGGCAGGTTGACGTGATCCCAGCGCAGCCCGAATAGATCGCCAGGCCGAAAGCCGGTGAAGTACATCAGCTTGATGAATGGCGCCACGTGATCCACGTAGGCCACGCCGTCCAGGTCCGGCAGATACGCCTTGCCGTGGGCGCGGCTGTTGCGCCGCTGCTCTCGCTTGGCCGCTTGGTACGCCTCCAGCCCGGCAAAAAGCGCCAGCACCTCCTCGGCCTCAAGGTAGCGCCGCTGGGATGCTTGCTCGGCCATCTCCTCCTCGGTCATGGCCGGCCTTTGCAGGCTGATACCTGCCAGGGGGTTGCTGGGTATCACCTTGCGCTCGGCAGCGTGGGCCAGCAGCGTCTTGAGTGCGCCAAGGTGGCGCCGGCTGGTGCTGTGCGCCTCGCCCTTGGCCTCTCGCTCGCCCTGCCAGCGCTCGACATCGGCGCGGGTAATCTCTCCCATGGGCATATCAAGCCAGTCGGCAAACGCACGGCGGATGCGCTGCAAGGTCGCGGTGCCGTCTTTCTTGCGGCGCTGGGTCACGGTGTACGGGCCATCCAGATAGGCGCCCAAGGTCTGCTGCTGCTGGCGCTTCTCCTCGGCCTTGGCCTCCTCCAGCACCGCGCGGGGGTCGCCACCCTGGGCAACAATGGCCAGCACCTCGGCGGCATCCTTGCGGCCCTTGGCGGCGGTCATGTTGCCGACGCCGTAGCGGCCAAGGGTATGGACGCGACGCTTGCCGGCCAGGTTGTAGTAAGACACTCGCAGGGAAAGGCCGCGCTTGCCGGCGCGGACGTGATAGCCCGATTCTTCGCTGTCCCACACCTCGGCGCCCTCGGGAAGCTCCTTGGCGAGACGCTCCAGCGCCCTTGTGGTCAGCCTTTCTGTCTTGCTGCTCATACCCTTGGCCTCGGTTTCTAGGTTCCAAACAGGTTCCATGGGTAGGATATAACGGGCGCTAACGGGCAACAAACAGCAAACAGCGATATATGCTTATCCTGTTGTTTTAAAAGATATTATAGGCTCTGTTTGTTTCTCTTAGTTTCTGCTGAAATATAGGGTGAACGCCCTCCGAAGGCAGGGGTCGCAGGTTCGAATCCTGCTGGGCGCGCCAGCTTGCCAGGCCCGTGGAGTCTCTCCACGGGCCTTTTTGCATCCGTGACTTCGGTTGCCACTCTATCTCTCCTCGTTC
>Ga0209075_1005179_pt1 | contig 10093 bp, 11 predicted proteins | sample Stecom2011_FD_187523 | JGI IMG/M metagenome (GOLD analysis project Ga0209075, IMG submission 187523) | Agricultural soil microbial communities from Utah to study Nitrogen management - Steer compost 2011 (SPAdes) (version 2) | ecosystem: Environmental > Terrestrial > Soil > Agricultural land...
CTGCGACGCTTAGGCAGCAAGCGCGGCCCCGCCACTAGCAAAAAAGCCAAGCCCGCCACAGCCGCAACCAATCCCACTGCAGTAATATCAAAAAGATGGAAACCATCTTTACCGGTTAGCGTTTCATACTGACCGTTGACCACTAAGTTGGTACTGGTACCGATTAGCGTCAGAGTGCCGCCAAGGATGGAGGCATAGCTCAAGGGAATCATCAGTGACGAGGCAGGCAATGACAGCTGTTTCGACCAGCGGGTAACAGCGGGAATCATGGTCGCGACTACTGGCGTGTTATTGAGAAAACCGGACAGCAGCAGCACCGGCGCTGCCAATCGTGCCATGGCGCGGCGCTCACCTTTCGGGCGACCAAGAATACGGTTGACCACCAGATCCACACCGCCAGAGGCGCGAATACCGGCGGCCACCACAAACATCGCCGCCACGGTGATTAAGCCGCTGTTACTAAATCCAGATAGCGCTTCCGCTGGGTTCAGCACACCACTGATGCTAAGCAGCAGCAGCGCACCCATCAGCACCACATCTGGACTAAAGCGAGAAGAGCTCACCAGAGTGATAAATACTCCGGCAGTAATAACGAGGGTTAACCAGCCTTGCCAATCCATTGAGTCCATCTCAATCCAATAAAGGTGCTCAGTCTACGCAGCCACGACCAAAGCAGAAATAATAAAAAAGCAGATGGTTATACCTTTAGCTGCCATATGCGCTGCTCAGGCAAACCATTGCGGCTCTGCCAGCGGCGCGCCGCCGGCTTGCCAGCGTTGTTCTGCAAAGTGAAAACCACCATCGCGCTGCTGCATCACGGCACTGCTGGCACGGGTGCCATAGGCCGCGGCCTGAATAAAAATGGGTGCCACGAGGCGCTCCATTTCCAGCCCGACGCCGGTATCAGGCAAAGCATCATCCTCCGGCAAGGTGTCATCTTCGAGAATATCAAGCAGGCGCTGACTGGTGGCCTGTGGTCCCATGTTCTGCTGCACCCTTTGCTCAACCAGCTGCTGCAGCAAAGCACGGCCACGACGGGCTTTCGGCCAGTCGGTGTAGAGCTGACCATTACTCAAAGCGTAATAACCTGGCGCCACCGGCTGCGGCTCGGCACCACGGTTGTTCATCCACAGTAGCTCCTCACCGTCACTGACGAGTAAGTTAAAGCCACCGTACTCCTGCTGTTCTGCCTCTATCGTTTGCAGGTAGGCCAGCGGGGTTTGCTCGCCTTGCAAAAAGCCCAGCGGCAACATGCCACGGGAACGATTAGCAGGCTGTTGCTCAATGATGGGTTCACGAAAGTTGGTTACCGTGGCAAAACGACCCGCGCGACTGACACCCAGCCAAGTGCCCCCTGCGACTAGGTCTAAGCCGCACAACACATCCCCGCGCCAGCGCGCGGCTTCTGCTGGCCGATGATGAAACTCATCGCGGTTGGCGGCCACCAGTAAGGGATACTGTGGATCAACCTGCCAAGCAAATATGACAATACACATAGATAAAAAGCCCCACCCTGAACAGCAAGCTGGCAGACCTAGCGCAGCGAGTGCGTTAGCATAGCTGCCGCAGTGTAGCTGAGGTTTATCCGTTGCTCGAACTCCTGATTATGTTTCTCGCCCTTGGCGTGGCCGCTGGGTTACTGGCTGGCACCTTGGGCATGGGCGGCGGCGTCGTCGTTGTCCCCGCGTTATTAATGATTTTTCCATTGATGGACTTCCCCAGCACTATTCTGGCGCAGCAGGCCGTCGCCACCTCGCTGGCGACCATCGTCGTGACCTCGATTAGCTCTATTCGCACCCACCATCGACTCGGAGCGGTGCGCTGGCCGGTGGCGTTGCCGCTGGCCGGCGGTATTTTGCTCGGCGCCTTTGGCGGTGCCTTTTTTGCCAGCTCCATCAGCAGCGACCTGCTAGTGCGACTATTCGGCATCTTCGCCATCGTCGTGTCTTTACAAATGGGACTGCGCAGCCGCCGCCCCCCTGTCGTCGGCGCAGAACGCCTTCCCGGCAAAGCAGGCCTGATGCTGGCTGGAACCCTGATCGGCACCCTTTCCTCCATGTTTGGCATTGGTGGCGGCTCGCTGACGGTGCCTTTTCTCAGCGCCTGCCGTTTACGCATGCAGCAAGCCGTGGCGATCTCAGCTGTCGGTGGTCTACCCATCGCTTTGGGTGGCGGCCTAGGCTTTGTGCTGGCCGGCTGGCAGCATCCAGACCTGCCTGACGGTAGCTTCGGCTTCATTTATCTCCCGGCTGCGGCAGGTATAGTACTGACCAGCTTCCCACTCGCGCGCGTTGGCGCACGACTGGCTCATCGGCTCCCAGCCACCACGCTTAAGCGGGTGTTTGCTGTGGCATTATTTTTGATCGGACTTAAGTTGGTGTTATGACCTACCCACAGATTGATCCCATTGCCTTTTCCATCGGCCCACTTTCCGTCCACTGGTACGGCCTAACTTATCTGTTCGGCTTTGCCGGTGCGTGGCTGTTGGGCAGTTGGCGTGCCAGCAAGCCCGGCAGCCCGTTCAACCGCGAACAAGTCGGCGACCTTATTTTCTACGGCGCGGTGGGCGTCATCGTCGGTGGCCGTCTTGGTTACGGCTTGTTTTATGCCCTCGACCAGTGGCTGCAAGACCCACTGTGGATTGTCAAATTGCAACAAGGTGGTATGTCTTTCCACGGCGGCATGCTTGGTGTGCTGACCGCGTTTTGGTACTTCAAAAGAAAAGTCGGCACAAGCTATGCCACCGTTGCCGACTTTATTGTGCCCATGGTGCCGGTCGGCTTAGCCACTGGCCGCATCGGCAACTTTATTAACGGCGAGTTATGGGGCCGTGCCACCGATGTCAGCTGGGGCATGGTCTTTCCTGGCGATCCATTACAAATCGTGCGCCACCCTTCGCAGCTGTATCAGTTCGCTCTGGAAGGTGTCGCCCTGTTTACCTTGCTGTGGATTTACTCGAATAAACCGCGCCCAGCGATCGCTGTCACTGGTCTCTTTGGCATCGGTTATGGTTGCGCTCGTATTGGCGCTGAATTTTTCCGCGAGCCCGATGCCCATATCGGCTATCTGGCTGGCAACTGGTTAACCATGGGTATGTTACTTAGCTTGCCGATGGTGGCAGCCGGCGCCGCCATGATGGTTTGGGCTTACCGCAAACAGGGAGCTGCAGCATGAAGCAATATCTTGAACTACTACGCCATGTTCGTGATCACGGCGTGACGAAAAGCGACCGCACTGGCACCGGCACCAAGGCCGTGTTTGGCTATCAAATGCGCTTTAACTTAGCTGATGGCTTTCCGGTATTAACGACTAAAAAGTTGCACCTAAAGTCCATCATCCATGAACTGCTTTGGTTTCTAACTGGCGATACCAACATTCGCTACCTGCAAGAAAATGGTGTCTCTATTTGGAATGAGTGGGCTACTGCCGATGGCGAACTCGGGCCAGTTTATGGCGAACAATGGCGCAGCTGGAAAAGCCACGACGGCCGAGTGATTGATCAGATCCAAGAAATTTTGGCTGAGATAAAACGCAATCCGGATTCGCGCCGTTTAGTGGTGTCCGCATGGAACCCTGCAGTATTGCCTGATCCAAGCCTGAGCCCAGACAAAAATGCCGAAATGGGCCGCCAAGCGTTGCCGCCTTGCCACTGTTTGTTCCAGTTTTATGTGGCCGACGGCAAGCTGTCCTGCCAGCTGTATCAACGCAGCGGCGATATTTTTCTTGGCGTGCCTTTCAACATTGCCTCTTATGCACTGCTGACCATGATGATGGCGCAGGTGTGTGATCTTGAGCCTGGTGACTTTGTTCATACCCTTGGCGATGCCCACCTATATAGCAATCACATGGAGCAGACAGAGCTGTTGCTATCACGTGATACCCGTGCGCTGCCCACCATGAGCATCAACCCAGCAGTAAAAGATCTCTTTGCCTTCCGCTTTGAAGATTTCACTTTAGAAGGCTATGACCCGCACCCGCATATCAGTGCGCCGGTGGCGATTTAATTGGCGCTAGAGCAACAACGGAGCAAGCAGTGAAAGTTTCTTTGATTGTGGCGAAATCACAAAATGGTTGTATCGGGCGCGATAATAAACTGCCTTGGCACCTGCCCGGTGACCTGAAGTATTTCAAACAAGCGACCTTCGGTAAGCCCATCATTATGGGCCGTAAAACTTGGGAGTCGCTCAAGGGCCCACTGCCAGGACGCGCCAATATTGTTATCACTCGGCAAGCAGATTATCTGGCCAACGGTGCCCGTGTGGTCGGCAGCCTAGAGGAAGCCATTAAGCTGGCAGCCAGCATTGCCCTGATCGATGGCGAAGAAGAAGTAGTGGTGATCGGTGGCGCCGAAGTTTATGCACAAGCGCTGCCGCTGGTAGATCATCTTTACATCACTGAAGTGCACGCTGACATTGATGGTGACGCACACTTTCCTGAGTACGACACCTCATTGTGGCAAGAGGCCGGCCGACAAGACTTTAGTGCCGAAGGCCCTAACCCCTATGATTACAGCTTTGTCGTTTATCAGCGTCGGCCAAGCTGATCATCGTCATAAAATTAATCGTACAGCACTGTTAATCATTCACCGCTAACTAATAGTGGGCAGCATTTTGCTCCTGCTGATTTTTTAAGTTGGCACAGGTACTTCTCAAAATCTCACCAAAACGGCGTGCTGCTGGGCCGGTGTAATCGGCCTCCGCATAAACCAAGTACAAATCAGCAAAACGCTCTTCGCCTTCCTGCAACGGCAAACGCTGCAACGAACCCTTAGCTAGCTCATCCGCAATAATTTCTTCTGGATACCAAGCAAAACCCAAACCCATCACCGCGGCATGCACTGAGGTGCTCATATGGCTCACCGTCCAGCGCTGCTCCGCGCCTAGCCAGCCGGCATCGACACCGCCGCTGCCAGAGTCACGAATCACCAGCTGTCGATGACGGCGCAAATCTTGGAGCAGCAGCGGCCGCCCCAGCTGGTGCAACGGATGATCCGGCTGCGCCACGGCAATAAAGCGTGCATGCATTAATACGTCACCGACCAAACCCTGTGGCACCTGCGGGGTAATGGCCAAATCGACCTCGCGTTGACGCAGCGCTTCATCGGTACCGCTCAGCACCGTTTCCAGCAGCTCCACCCGCGTCTCCGGAAACTCGGCGGCAAAAACATCCAGGCTACGCAAGAGCAAAGGCAACGGGAAAATGGCATCTACTGCGATATAGAGCTGCGCTTCAACACCGCTGGCCAAGCTCTGCGCCGACGACTCTAGTCGACTGGCTTCTATGACTAACGATTGCGCCCGTCGATAGAGAATTTCACCGACATCGGTAAGCACCGCCTTACGCCCCTGTAAGCGAAAGAGGCGCACATCCAGCTCCGCTTCCATTTTCTGGATAGCATAACTGACCGCTGACTGGCTCTTTTCCAGCATCTCAGCGGCTTGGGCATAACCACCCGCATCCACTACTGCCAGCAAAGCGCGCCACTGCTCTAAAGAAACCTTCAGCTCCATTCGAACAACCCATCAGTTAATTAGATATAACCCTGCCAATTTATGCCGTCCTTCATTCCATTACCAGATGAGATAGTTACTGGACCAATTATCTAAAGTCAGGATTCAGCATGAGCAACCTTCTTTACCTCAGCAGTAGCATCTTTGCCGAGCAAGGCAATAGCAGCCAGCTGGCAGATAACTTTATCCGCCAATGGCAAAGCGCTAACCCACAAGGCGAGGTAGTGCATCGTGACCTGACCAGTGCGCCACTGCCGCAACTGGACCAGACCTTGGCCGCTGCCTTCTTTACTGAACCGCAACAACGCAGTGCGGAACAAAAAGAATTAGTGGCCCGCTCAGATGCACTAATCGCTGAGTTAAAGGCCGCCAATATAGTGGTCATCGGCTTGCCCATGTATAACTTTGGCGTGCCGTCACAGTTTAAAAGCTGGGTCGATCATATTGCTCGAGCCGGCATTACTTTTAAGTACACCGAGCAAGGTGCAGTTGGGCTACTAACCAATAAACCCGTGTTGGTATTTGCTGCCCGTGGTGGCCGTTATAGCAGCACCGGCAACGATCACCAAGAACCGTTTTTACGTCAGTTTTTTGGCTTTATTGGCCTGAGCGATGTGCGCTTTATCTTTGCCGAAGGAGTCAACATGGGCGAGGAAGCGAAAAGCAAAGCACTGAGTGATGCGCAAACAGAAACCGAGCTGTTGGTAGAAACAATGCTGAGGCAAGCAACGCCTCAGCCAGCCTGACACTGACAGCATCAAACTTATAGAACAACTTGGAGAACATCATGGGCTTACTAGTAAAAGGACAATGGCATGACGAGTGGTATGACACCGATAGCACCGGTGGTCATTTTGAGCGCTCTGCCTCGCAGTTTCGTAATTGGATTACCCCTGATGGTAGCGCTGGCCCCGTTGGTAAAAGTGGTTTTAAAGCAGAGCCAGGCCGTTATCACCTGTATGTATCGCTAGCTTGCCCATGGGCACATCGCACACTGATTCTGCGTGAGCTAAAAGGACTGCAAGACATGATCGACGTGTCTGTGGTCAACCCGCTTATGCTTGAAAAGGGCTGGCCGCTCAACACCGATTTTGATGGCGCCACAGGCGACCGCCTATATGGCCTGGACCTGCTCTATAAGCTTTATTTAAAAGCAGATGAAAACTACTCTGGCCGCGTCACTGTGCCTGTGCTTTGGGATACCAAAGAACAGACCATTGTTAGTAACGAGTCTGAAGATATTGTCCGCATTCTGAACAGTGCTTTTGATGAAGTGGGTGCTCTAAAGGGGGACTATTACCCTGCCGCTCTGCGCGCTGAAATTGACGAAATTAACGAGCGTGTTTATCACCGCGTTAACAACGGTGTCTACAAAGCCGGCTTTGCTACCACTCAGGAAGCTTACGATGTGGCAGTGAAGGAGTTATTTGACGAGCTGGATTACTTAGAGCAGCGATTGAGCAAGCAGCGCTGGTTAGTGGGCAAGCAAATCACTGAAGCAGACTGGCGTTTATTTACTACTTTAGTGCGCTTTGACCCTGTCTACGTTGGTCACTTTAAGTGCAATATAAAACGAATCGCTGACTACCCGGCGCTTAGCAATTATTTGCGCGACCTTTATCAGCAACCTGGCATTGCGGCTACCGTTGGTATGCGCCACATCAAGCACCACTATTACCGTAGCCATGCACAGATCAACCCGACCACCATTGTTCCACAGGGCCCGCAGCTTGATCTTGATGCCAAGCACAACCGTGACCTTTTAAGCTGAACGACTAGCTCGGCGGCAAGAAAACACAACACTACAAAGGAGTAATGTCATGATTAACCGCAATATTGTTCGCATTATTCCAGGCATGCATACCAGCGACGGCGCCGGCGTAAAGCTGCGCCGCACGCTGGGGCAGTCACAGCTTGCAAGACTGGATCCTTTTCTCATGCTGGATGAGTTTTCCAGCTATGACGCCAATGACTATCTGGCGGGCTTTCCCTCTCATCCACACCGTGGCTTTGAGACGGTCACCTATATGCTTGACGGCCATATGCTGCATGAAGATAACCTCGGCAATCGCGGCGACCTGCGCCCTGGCGATGTGCAGTGGATGACCTGTGGTCGCGGCATTATTCACTCCGAAATGCCGCAGCAAAAAGAAGGGCGCATGCGTGGCTTTCAGCTTTGGTTGAATTCGCCAGCAAAAGATAAAATGAAACCGGCGTTCTACCGTGACGTGCCTGCTGCCAGCATGCCTTGGCATGAGCCACTCAATGGCATTCGTATCAAAGTGATCGCAGGGAAAATTACTCTGGCTGGTGAGACTTTCTCTGGCGCTGTTCAACCAGAGGATCCGACCACAGGCACTGATCCTATCTATGTGGATATTGAGCTCACCGCTCATCAGCAAGTTAACTTGCCAGTGCCGAGCACACACAATGCCTTTATCTATGTGTTTGAGGGCTCGCTAAAAAGCAATGACAAAGAGATCCCCACCCACGCAGCAGCTTTGCTCGGTGACGGTGAGTTACTGGCGGTTAATGCTGGTGATGACGGTGCGCGCTTCTTGCTGATTGCTGGCCGCCCCTTGAACGAGCCGGTGGTTCAGCACGGCCCCTTTGTCATGAACACGGTAGAGGAAATTGAACAGGCCATGCGTGACTATCGGGATGGCACCTTAACCAGTGGTGGCGTGCAAGCGCTGTAGTCAAAGCTGCTGTAGCTGAGACTGCTGTTAAAGTTGCTCTAGCAGCTGTGAAAAAACCGGCACTGCAAATAAAAGGGTGCCGGTAATTAACAACAAAGCATAAATCATCTTTCTAAATAACAACTCATCTACACGAGAGTGCAGCCTCTCCCCCAACCACACTCCTATTGGCAACAACAGCGCCAAGCAAGCCACCGTTGGCAGCGCAGGCAGTAATCGGCCATCCAACAAAAAAGCCATCGTCAAAGTGCTATTCAGCAAAAACCAGACACAAATCAACGTGGCGCGAAAGCGGGCCTTATCTAAGCTGGTGCCCGCCAAGGCATACACTAAAAGCGGCCCGCCGGAAGCGAATAAACCATGACTAATGCCGGCAAAGAACATCAGCGGGGAGGTTAGCCATGCCGGGTGCTGCACTGGCTGACTGTGCCGTAGCCGCCATAGCTCACGACCGGCGAACCAGACAATCAGCAGGCCGAACAGTGGCTTTAGCCAGCGCTCGCTCAGCCAGGGCAACAGGACATAACCGACCACCGTACCGAGCAACATCAATGGCAGAATACGGCGCCACAACAAAGAAAAATCAATTTTTTTGCGCAGCTTAATGGTTAGCCAGCTGGTCATAATAATGTTCAATGGCACCAGAATGGGGAGCAATTCTGGCACCGGCATAAGCAGCGCCCCCAAAGATAGGGCAATGACAATACTGCCAAAGCCGGTCACTGCTTCCACGGTGTAGGAAAGTAAAATAAATAGCGCTAACAACCAAAGATATTCCATCGATGCTATTCCATTGGCGAGTGGCTTTTAGCCAAGCTCGCTGGCAAAACGACGCTTAATCAAGCGCATATAAAGAGCAGGCCAAATCCGCCATAAGATACTGCCGAAAGAGGCTAAACGATCTGGGAATAGCCAAGGCTTATTCTGCTTGGCAGCATCGATAATTTTCTTTGCCATCCACTGCGCGCTACGAATGTTGCCGACAGTGGAGCGAGCATGGGCCGCTGGCTCACCATCATGACCCAGCGCATTGCGCTCGATAGGCGTCTCCAAGAAACTGGGATAAACCATTAACACGGTAATACCTTGCGCTGCCACCTCTAAGCGCAGCACCTCAAAGAACTGAGCCAGTGCCGACTTAGCAGAGCAATAGGCAGCACGGCCAGGCACCGGCATCCAGCCAGCCATGGAACCAATGCAAATTATTTTTCCACGGCTACGTTCCAGTAAAGGCAGGGCAAGCAGTGTTAGTTCGACTGGCCCTTGCCAGTCCACCGCCATGACTTTTTTCAGCACCTTTATGTCTGTTTTCCCTGCCGCAGAGCGATGAGTAATGCCAGCATTATTAATCAACACATCAAGCTGACCAAAGTGCCTCTCAACAGCCAAAATTAACGTCACCAGCTGCAGTCGATCGGTGACATCACACACAGATATCAGCACTGCCGATCTACCCTCGAATCTTACACTCAGCTCAGCCTCGCGCTGGCGTAGCAATTTTTCATCTTGATCCGCCAGCACCACACGATGGCCGCTAGCCAGATACGCTTGCACTAAGGCCCAGCCTAGACCGCTAGCAGCACCAGTAATTAATACGACTTTATTCACATCAAACCCTTATCTGCGAGCAATCAAAGATTGCCACGAACACTGGCATGGGCCAGATAAAATAGAAAAGTCTGCTCCGATGTTTTTATTGGCGTATAGCCGAACTCTTCTTTTAGTCGACGATTGCTTAACACCGGACGGTAGCGTAGAAAATCCATTTGCTGCGGACCATAGCGGCCCACCCCGACTGCCTTACCAATCTGCAGCGCCAGACGTAACAGTCTTGGTGGCAGATTAATTACCGGCTTGCCGAGCAAGTCAGCAATATGACGAATA
>Ga0209075_1005180_pt1 | contig 10090 bp, 9 predicted proteins | sample Stecom2011_FD_187523 | JGI IMG/M metagenome (GOLD analysis project Ga0209075, IMG submission 187523) | Agricultural soil microbial communities from Utah to study Nitrogen management - Steer compost 2011 (SPAdes) (version 2) | ecosystem: Environmental > Terrestrial > Soil > Agricultural land...
TAGGGCTAACGGTGTATGCGCAGGAGGCAGATTGCCCGGCCCCTGTCCCGCTGTGGCTGCTCGTACTGACTCAACTTGTTGTCGGGTGAGTGGGGGATGAACCGCCGGTGTCAGTGTCTCCAGTTGTTTGCGTACGAGTTGGCCGAAATCACGCTCCAGATCCTGTTCCAGAGTAGTTTCGCGACTGGCTCTCAAGTGCGATTGGTTGGCTGGGAGCGTTTTGATGGTTTGCAGCAGGTCAAGAAAACGCGCAGCGATGAGTTCACCGACAACCGGGGTCTCGGACCCTGAAAGTTCGGCCATTAAGCGGGCATAGCGCTGTTGACGTAACTCTGCAAACTGCTGTTCCGCCCGGGTTCGGGAACAGTCCCGCTCGGTGACCAGTTGCTGATGGTGAGCCAGTGCCTGGCGGAACAGGGTTAATAACTCCTGTGCTTGCCAGGGTTTTTGCCGATACCGGTAGATCCGGCCTTCGTTCACGGCTCCCAGGGCAACATCCACTTCCCCCCAGGCGGAGGTGAGAATCCGCACGATGGCGGGGTGAGACTGCTTCAGTTCGTCCAGCAGTTCTTTGCCATGCATCCCCGGCATTCGCTGATCGGTCATCACCACTGCAACAGCGCCTGCTTCGTCCTGAATCAGGCGCAATGCTTCATCGGCATTCCGGGCGCAAAGTACCCGGAAATCGGTCTGCAGGATCTCTAGTTGGCGGGCCAGATACCTGGTAGCGGAAGGCTCATCATCAACAATCAGCACGGCGGTCTTGTTGCTCCTGTCGACCAGCTCCTGACTGTGCGTGGGGGGGGCTTTGTCGAGAGTTAATGCCGCCATTAACACGTGGGATCGAATCAGGTCTGGGTTGATGGGCTGTTCGAAACAACGGTCAACCAGTTGCTGGTCGAGCAATGACACCAGAAGATCAAGTTCTATGACATCGCTCATGAGGATTTTCAGTACATGAGGGTGGTAATCCCGGGTTCTGGCCAGCAAGGCTGGTTCGGGATAACCGCGGGTGTGATGAGAGAGAATGAAGATTGCCGACAGCTTCGCAGGGTTATTAACGGTATCTACTCCGCTCACGGTTGGCGAACCCTGTGCCAGGTAATTCAGCGCGGCTTGATCGGTGCCGAATGCCTGAATGTTGAAATCCCTGCCAAAAAGATCCTCGAATTGTTCGCGATCCTGCTCCCGATCGTAACGAAGGATGACGGCCGGTGTCCCGTTGATGGTCATGAAGCGAGCTGTTCCTGATGGTAGGGTGTCTTTGAGGAAGGTTATCAATACAGCGACACTTTGTTTGTAGGAAATTCCTACAAATGACTGACCGGGCGGGTTCGATGCACAAATGTGTGATCCGGTCAGCATTTAGGTGAATTGAGTGCGGGCCAGTAGCTACACTTGAGGTAATGACAAATAAGCTGTCACTGGGATGCACGGTACAAAGGAGAAGCAGGTGAGCGAGTTCAGAACAGAGAAAGACAGCCTGGGAGAGGTCCGAGTGCCCGCCGATGCGCTCTGGGGTGCTCAGACGCAGCGAGCGATCGACAACTTTCCGGTCAGTGGCCAGCCCATGCCGCCCGAATTTATTGTGGCCGTCGCGCAGGTCAAGCGGGCATCGGCACAGGCCAATGCATCCCTGGGATTACTGGCACCGGACCTCAGGGATGCCATTGTGCTTGCCTGCGACAAACTGGGAGCGGGTGAGTTCAAGGATCAGTTCCCGGTGGACCGCTTTCAGACCGGGTCCGGTACCAGCACCAACATGAACGTGAACGAGGTCATCTCCGCCGTTGCCCGTATGCAGGGGGTCGAAGTACACCCGAACGATCACGTCAATATGAGCCAGAGTTCTAACGACGTCATCCCGACAGCGATTCATGTCAGCGCTCTACTGGGTGTTAAAGAGCGGTTGCTGCCGGCGCTGTCGCATCTTCGGGGTGTCATCTATGAGCGGGAGGCTGAGTTTTCCACCCAGGTGAAAACGGGGCGTACGCATTTGATGGATGCTATGCCGGTCACTCTGGGCCAGGAACTAAGAACCTGGCGCGAACAGCTTGCCGCGGTGGAGCGTCGGCTTGAGAAAGTGATGAAAGAGCTGGCGGCTTTGCCTCAGGGGGGGACGGCCGTGGGTACGGGGGTTAACGCGGCCTCGGAGTTCGCTGGCCAGTTCATCAAATTTCTGAAAAACCATACCGGTTACCCGTTTTATTCGCTGGAGCACAAATTTACAGGACAAAGCGCCGTAGACGCGCCGGTGGCGTTGTCGGCACAGCTTCGTGGTGCAGCCATCACGCTCACCAAGATAGCCAATGATCTGCGCTGGATGAACAGTGGCCCAATTCACGGCCTGGCGGAAATCAGCCTGCCAGCACTTCAGCCGGGCAGCAGTATCATGCCGGGCAAGGTAAACCCGGTGATTCCGGAGTCGGTGGCTATGGTCGGGGCTCAGGTTATGGGGCTGGACAGTGCGGTTGCGATTGCCGGGCAGTCGGGCAACTTCCAGCTCAACGTCATGCTTCCGCTGGTTGGAGCCAACCTGCTCGACATGATTGGTTTACTCACCGGGGCCTCGACCATCCTTGCCGATAAAGCGCTCCGGGGCTTCACGGTTAATGCCGATAATCTGAACGCCGGGGTGGGGCGTAATCCTGTACTGGTAACGGCACTGAACCCGGAAATCGGATACAGCCTGGCGGCGGATATCGCTAAAGAAGCCTATCGCACTGGCAGGCCAGTTATCGATGTTGCGGAAGAGCGCAGCGGGCTCAGCCGTAAAAGACTGGAACAGCTGATGGACCCGCTCAAGCTGACCCGAGGTGGGCTGGCCTGAGCTGCAGCGCCGAGGGGAAGATCTGTGCTCCTGCCATTAGAGTTATTTGTCATGTTGGTGTTGGCCAACGGCGCCCCTGTCGTCGTCGCGCGCCTGATGCATCATCGCGGCAACTGGCCAGTGGACGCTGGCCGGCTCTGGCCTGATGGCAGGCCCGTTTTTGGCCCTAGCAAAACCTGGCGGGGATTGATGTCGGGCACGCTTTCCTGTCTGCTTTTTGCGGCCTGGGTCGGGCCTGGAGCCTGGTTCGGGGCGGCTTTCGGCCTGATGGCGCTGTTCGGGGACTTGCTCAGCAGTTTTCTCAAACGCCGCATGGGGCTTGGGTCCAGTGCCCGGGCGTTATGGCTGGATCAGCTGCCTGAGGCGGTATTGCCGATGCTGATGGCGTGGTTGTGGTTGCCTTTGCAGCTTTGGGCGGCGGCGGCTGTAGCCATGCTCTTCGCCGTTTCCAATATGTTGGTATCACCCCTGCTTTATCGCCTGGGCATTCGCAAACAACCCCACTGATCAGATTATGCGGGGCCGCGGGTCAGCGTGTGGATAGTGACTTCGGGTGGGCAGTTGAGTCGCACATTCAATACCGATGTGCCCGCGCCCGGCGAGGTGTAACCCTGCATTCCGTTGACCCGCCAGGAGCCCCTGCCCAGGCGCCTGGGGCAATCAGAGTCGAGCGTGATGGGAATGCCCCCGGGCAGGCAAATCTGGCCGCCGTGCGTGTGCCCGCACAGGAAAATATCGTAACCGGCGTGGGCGGCTTCCCGCCAGATTTCCGGGGTGTGACTCAACAACAGGCTGATACCGCCGGCGGGAATATTGTCGCCGGCTCGATGTAAGTTGTGCACCTTGTAATAGTGGGCGTCATCCACCCCCGACAGGTACAGGGTGCTCCCGGCTCTTTCAAGGGGCATCATCTCGTTCATCAGCAGGCGGTAGCCCATGTCTTCGAGTGCCGGTACCATGCGCACACTGTCGTGGTTGCCAAGAACGGCATAGGCATCGCCGCGGATGGCCTCCCGGAGCATGGCCATTCCGCTAAGGGCGGCTTTCACCGGCCCGAAAGTGAGCTGCCGGTAATCGCCGGTCAGCACACAGAGGTCATAGTCCAGCGGTTCGATCTGACGGATGACCGCCTGCAGGTTGTGTTCGTCCATATCCACATGCAGATCGGTCAGGTGAAGAATTCGAAAACCTTCAAAAGCCTCTGGCAGATCGGGAAGCAAAAAGGTGTTGTGTTCGGTGTTGAGTTTTCGGCTGTTGGCCCTGGCCCGCTTGAAAAGGCCCACTGCCTGAAGGCAGAAGCGGATCAGGCCGGGTGCATTGGTCAGGTTTTCCAGATGAAATGAATGTTTGTCGCGGCCCAGCACCCGAGCTTCCGATTCCTGCTCGATGCCCAGGCGCTGGCGGGCATGAACCGGCCCAAGGCGCAGGCTCAGACGGTACTGGAGGAGTTCGTCCTGATCTTCCGGTTCGCGGACCTTTGCTGTCATGCTGGTTTTCCCTGATGCCGAGCAGGGCCTTATGATTGGCCCCTGTTCTCATTATGGATGGTCACGAGGCTTGTGCAACCGCCCCGACATAATGTTCATGTTTACTGCAGCTCTTGATGGATCTAAGCGGAGACATTTCATGGCGATGACCGAATCCAACCCGGCCGGGCCACTCAGTAGCTGGCAGGTGTTCCTGATTTTTTTGCGTCTGGGCCTGACCTCGTTTGGCGGCCCGGCGGCTCACCTGGGGTTTTTCCACGATGAGTTTGTAAAACGTCGCCAATGGTTGTCCGCGAGTGCTTATGGTGAGGTGGTTGCGCTTTGCCAGCTTTTGCCGGGGCCTGCCTCCAGTCAGGTGGGGCTAACGATCGGTTTTTTGCGTGGCCACTACGGCGGTGCATTTGCAGCCTGGCTGGGCTTTACCTTGCCGTCTGCTATCGCCATGGCGTTGTTTGCCTTTGGTCTGACCTTCTGGCCAGAGGCAGGTTCGGGTGGCTGGATTAATGGTCTGAAGCTATTCGTGGTCGCCGTGGTAGCGCAGGCGGTTTGGCAAATGGGGCAAACTCTCTGCCCGGACAAACCCCGTGTTGCGATCGCGCTGTTGGTGGCCATTGTGTTGTTGCTGGTGGGGGCGACCTGGATGCAGATACTGGCACTGGCTATGGCAGCCATTGCCGGCACAGCGCTGGAGCTGGCTTCAAACAAGGCTTCCGAGCCCCTGCATGTGCCTGTGCAGTCCCGCAAACCCGTGTGGTTCGCTTTGGCCTTTGCCGGTTTACTGGGGCTCTCTCTGCTGCCGCAACAGCCGGGCTCTCTGGCGTGGGTTTGGGCCGAGTTGTATCGGGCCGGAGCGCTGGTGTTTGGTGGCGGGCATGTGGTTCTGCCCTGGCTGCAGGAAGGTTTTGTCGAGTCCGGCACTATGCCGGCAGACACCTTCCTCGCCGGCTACGGTGTCGCCCAGGCGGTACCGGGGCCGCTGTTTACCTTCTCTGCTTTTTTGGGCGGTGCTGAAGCGGGTTTGGCGGGTGCGGTCATCGCCGTGGTGGCGGTGTTTTTGCCGGGAACATTGCTGGTCTTTGCCGGTCTGCCTTTGTGGAGTTGGCTGCGGGAACACCCTCAGGCACGCTCCGCACTTGCGGGGGTAAACGCCGGTGTGGTGGGGTTGCTGCTGGCTGCGCTCTATGACCCGGTGTGGACGTCCGCTGTGCACGGCGCCACTGATCTTGCCTTTGCGCTGGTGTTCTGGCTGGCATTGGCGGTCTTGCGCTGGCCGGTTTGGGGCCTGGCCGTTGCAAGTGCCATACTGGGGGCAGTCTTTTTGTGATGGATGGTCGTATAAGTCGTCACTGTCAAATACATAGGAAAGGGTGGATAGCGTCATGAGCAACGCATGTAATATTCCCGGCCTCAAAGTGCCTCGCAGCCGGTTTCCGGCCCCGCAGAAGGAGCTTCATGAAGGTGAGGGTGACGCCCGGGTGGTACTGGCCGGTGGCTGCTTCTGGTGCATTGAAGCTGTGTTTCTCGCGATTGACGGCGTAACCCGGGTAGAGTCTGGTTATGCGGGCGGTGCTGCGCAAACCGCGAATTACGAAGCCGTATGTACCGGTTCCACCGGCCATGCGGAAGTCGTCGATGTGCATTACGACCCGGCCAAAGTCAGCTTTGGTGAGCTACTGAGAGTGTTTTTTTCGGTCGCCCACGATCCCACCCAGCTGAACCGTCAGGGTAACGATGTTGGCACCCAATATCGGTCGGCCGTGTTTTATGAAACGGTAGAGCAGAAAGAGGTGCTTGAGGCCTACATCCGCCAACTCGATGAAGCTGGCGTCTATCCCGCGCCGGTTGTCACCAGTCTGGAGCCACTTGAGGCATTCTACCCGGCTGAAGCCCATCACCAGAATTTTGCCGCACGGAATCCATGGCAACCCTACATCATGGCGGTTGCGGCGCCGAAAATGGAAAAGCTGGTCAGCACCTGGCCGGATCGACTGAAACCCGAATTCAGCCAGGATGACCCGAACCTGGCTTGAGGAGAAATCCTATGAGTGTATCTGCCGCAGGCTATGACCTGACGCCGCTGACCAGGGAACAGGTTGACGAAAAAGCTTCCAGCCTGAGCGCCGAAGAGAAGCGTGTACTGCTCGATCACGGTACAGAACACCCGTTCTGCGGCACGCTGCTGGATAACAAGAAGTCCGGGGTATATCACTGTCGGCTGTGTGACCTGCCGCTCTTCAGTTCCGATGCCAAATTTGACTCTGGAACAGGCTGGCCGAGCTTCTTTCAGCCGTTTGACCCGGACCACATTCGTTACATTGAGGACACCAGTTTCGGTATGACTCGTATCGAAATTCGTTGCCCTCGCTGCGACAGCCATCAAGGCCATGTGTTTCCGGACGGGCCACCGCCCACCGGCCAGCGCTATTGTCTGAACTCGATTTCTATGGTGTTTCGGGAAGCTGTTTAATGCAGGTTGGGGGCTTCCTGCCCCCTGTGCTATTTTTCGCTTCCGGTCACTGACGCGACGTAGTCGGCCACCGCTTGAATCTGCTCCTCCGTCAACGATTCACCGAAAGACGGCATGATGCCCACACCGCCAGTGACAGCATTGATGATCTGTTCCCGCGACGGTTTCAGTTCGTCCAGGTCCGGGCCAATAGCTCCGGATGAGCCGGCATCGGCAAGGGTGTGACAGACCGTGCACGACGGCTGAGCTTCTTCAGTGAAAACCAGTTTGCCTTTATCGGTGTTGCCGGCATGGGCCAGTGAGGCAAGCCCGAACAGGGTTGCGGATACAAGTACTGCGGTTTTTCTCATCTTGTTGTTTTCCAGGAAATCGGGAGCTGGCGTGATCCTCGCCAGCTCCCGAATGTTCAACTGATGGTGACCGAAACTCCGTGGTCACTCCAGCCGTTGTGGCCATAGCCACGCTCGTTTTCAATCCGGCCCTCAGGTTGTGTGTGGCCTTCAGTATCGGTGGCCCGGCTGACGATTCGGTGCTCGCCGGCGGAGAGGTCTGCAGCTATGACAAACGGGCGCCAGGCGTAAGGCCCGAGATCGGGGCCCAGGAACCGGGCCGGTTTCCAGTTTTTGCCGCCGTCGGTCGACACTTCGATCTTCGCAAGAGCGACCGTTCCGCCAAAGGCAACGCCATAGATCATGTTACGGCCACTGCGCCCGGATTCCAGCGGCGCTGTTACCCAGGATTTAACGTTCATCTCCCACATGGATGGCTGGTCCGGAGAGCCCTTCTTGCCCACGTCGCGGACGCGGTAACCGGACGCCTGAATCTTGGCGTCGGTCTGGTTTTCGGTGAAGGCAATGTTTTTCACGTATTTGACATTGTTCACTCCGTAATAGCCCGGTACAACCATGCGTAACGGGCCACCATGGGTGTGGGTTAGCGGTTCATCATTCATTTCCCAGGCCAGCAGGCCTGTTTCCAGAGCCCGAGTGGGCACCGAACGCTCTACCATAATGCTCTTTGGGTCTAAGCCTTCGGGTAAGGCTTCGCCCCCGGTTGCAGTAATGTAGCGGGCGCCCTCTGCCAAGCCGCCCAATGCCTCGACCACGCTTTTCAGCGGTACGCCGGTCCACATCACGCAACCCGCGGCGCCGACGGACCACTGAGTGCCACTCGCGCCGTGAGGAAAGAAGGCCCTGCCGTTGCCAGAGCACTGCAACACCGAGGCTACGGTAGTGACGCCCATGGTTTTCAGTTCGCCAACGGTCAGAGTTCGGGGATTTTTGACACCTTCAATCTTTACCTTCCAGGCATCGGGGTTGTCGGTTATCGAAGCCGGTGGTGCTGGCAGGTTATTACGCACAAACAGCCGATTGCTCGGGGTGATCACTCCGTTACCAATCGCGCCTCGTTGGGTTTCCATGGTGTTGGCGCTGTGGACAATCAGTGCGTTGCGGTCTTTCCAGGCAGCAAAGTCGGGCAGGGATTTGGGCTCGCTGGCTTTAGCGAGCGGGGTAAAGCCCAGCAAGGTGACTGCGGCCATGGCCCCGGCGCTGCCCAGCAGAATGCTGCGTCGTGAGGGATTGGCGAGCCCGGGATCGTTGGGCCCTCGATGGAGGGCATGTGCCTGTTTCATGATCCGTCTCCTTATTAGGATTGTCGTTGGACGGTGACCTGCTCCAGCACATCTGAAGCAGGTTATATCCTTATTGCTTATAGGCTCTGATTACTATTTGAGCAATACTTTTGTTCGTTATTCAGCGAGCGGCGGAGCCGGTATAATTCGGCGCTGTTGCCAGGATATTGGCGTATGGGAAGGGTGTTTTGATGAATCGACTGAACTTGAGCCCGCTGACCGAGTCGGCAACGTTGCTGCGTCGGGCCGCTGTTGTGCTGGGCTCAGTGGGGCTGACGGCCATCTACTCGCTGTTGATACTGTTGCGGGCCTTGTTTGGTCAGCTGAACCGGCCGATTGTCGACAAATACTGCCGGGAGTGGTCCCTGGCGCTGCTCAAACTGGTACGGGCAAGTCTCACGGTGCGTGGGGCCGTGCCGGACTTTAATGATGGACGGCGTTACATCATCATGAGCACCCATGCCAGCCACTACGATATTCCGGTCAGCTTCGTTTCTCTGCCAGGTTCGATCCGTATGCTGGCAAAGAAGGAACTGTTCAGTATACCGCTGCTGGGGCAAGCCATGGCCGCGGCAGAGTTTCCGTCAGTTGACCGTTCCAATCGGGCCGGTGCGGTTCGTGATCTTGAGAAAGCCCGTGCCATGATGGAAAGCGGCATCGTCCTCTGGGCAGCACCAGAGGGTACACGCTCCTCGGATGGCCACCTGTTGCCGTTCAAGAAAGGCTGTTTTCACCTGGCCCTGGATACTGAAGCGGTGATTGTGCCCGTGGCCATTCGGGGTATCAATCAGGTATTGCCAGCTCGCAGTCTGCAGATCAATCTTGGTCAGCCGGTTGATGTCCGTGTCGGAAAACCTATTGAGACGGCAGGGAGAAGCAAGGAAGATCTTGCGCAGGTTATGGCTGAGGTGCGTCAAAGCATGGAGGAACTGTTGGGTAATGGCGAGGCGGAATAGCCTCCGGCCTCGCCATCCAGACGGTGTTATGCAGCGGAAACTACGGTAGAGAACAGGTAGCCGGTATAGCCGATATAGGCCGTTAACAGAATGAGGCCATCGACTCGCGAAACCATCTTGCGCCAGCCGGTTACACCAAATCCCATCACCAGCAGACCCACCGTCAGTGCCAGCATCAACGTCCAGTCCCGGTAAAGGACCTCCGGGTCAACCGACAGAGGCTGAATGGTTGCCGCCAGGCCAACAACGGCCAGGGTGTTGAAAATTCCCGAGCCCAGAATGTTGCCCAGAATCAGGTCGTGCTCGTTCTTTTTGACGGCGGCGAGTGCGGACGCCAGTTCGGGCAGCGAGGTGCCGATGGCTACGATGGTCAAACCGATGACCAGATCACTGATGCCAAGGCTCTGGGCGATGCTTACCGCACCCCAGACCAGAATCCGGGAGCTCACAATCAGCAAAATCAGGCCGATCACCAGCCAGATGACTGCGCTTTTCATGGGCATCGGGTGTGCAATGATTTCGCTATCGGTCTCGCCGCCCAGGGGATCGTCTTTACCCTTGATGCCTTGGTAAATCGACCAGCCCATCACCGCCGCAAACACGCCGAGTAACACCCAGCCGTCAAGTCGTGACAGCTCTCCGTCCAGTAACTGAGCGCCAGCAATCAGCGTGAGCACAATGAGCAGTGGCAGTTCTTTGCGGATGACCTGAGAGTGC
>Ga0209075_1005181_pt1 | contig 10089 bp, 6 predicted proteins | sample Stecom2011_FD_187523 | JGI IMG/M metagenome (GOLD analysis project Ga0209075, IMG submission 187523) | Agricultural soil microbial communities from Utah to study Nitrogen management - Steer compost 2011 (SPAdes) (version 2) | ecosystem: Environmental > Terrestrial > Soil > Agricultural land...
CCTGCCGTGCATTGCCGCGAGACGTCACATGATACAAAGCACCCGAAAACTCAATACGCAGAGGGCGAGCCATAAAAGACACCTTCGAAGTTTAGGCCATCCAAAACTTAGCACATCTCGCCGAAATGTCAAATGTAAGGCCTGACCCTAATGGCACTCAAAGCTGAAGGTTTCTGTGGTGTTGGCGGCCGACAATATTTGAACATCGCCAATATCGGCGGTAATTTGTACGCCGGTGCCACCGTGGATGTTGGAGCCCGTATTGTGTCGCAAACACCTTGCCCCTATTGTGCCTGTGTATAGTATAATGGCTGGCAGCATACGGCCTATCTGCACGAGGCATGACCCCGCAGACTGTGAAAAAATTATCCACGACAGCCAACCACTTGCCAGAGAAGGCCCGTTTTTATGATCTCGTATAGAGCTTTACGTCAGGAAAAACTGGAACACTCACCGCAAGCAGCAATGAAATATAATTCCTGAAGGTCCTTTGCAGAATATTATTTAAATAAGATTTATATCAATTAAGAGTCGACCGACAAGAGAGATGAAATGATAATGATTAAGCTTGTAGAAAAAGCTTTTCAGGATGGAGAAATACTCAACCTTATTGTCGGCGATGAGGGCTATGGAAACGCACCAAAATATTCCCCCTCCCCAGATAAAACTGATATTAGTCTTGTGTACAGAGGATTATGTGATTATATCTCTGAATGTCCTGATAATAATTGCGGCAACACGCTTCAAAATGAGCTTGAAAAACTCGCAGCTTATAAGCAGGCAATTGAACCTATAGCGTCCTTGATGGTTTTGGAGTCTAAGGCCTTAAGAAATAAGCGTTTAGGCTTGGACCTAGAAAAGCTTAGTAAACCACTAAAAATGGGGCTTAGAGAAAACTGGGATACTTTAAAAAACGACAAAACGGGAATGGGGAAAAATTATGAAAACGGAAAAATTGGCAACTTGAAAAGACTTGATCGTCTTTTCCAATCGCGATCAGGGCTATCATTTTTCCCTCCTGTAAAGCTGTAAACCCACTACTTCCAGATGAAGCCCAGCAGCTCAAAAAAGCTGGACTTACTTTTCTCGTTAGAAAAGTTTAAGTTTTTGCGGTTTATTCTATACCCGAAAGCCGTGACCTTTAGGTTCGTTTTATAAAATCTCCTAGTGCCTGTGTACTAATTAGTCACCATCACGGGAACAACAAGTAGCGACCCCCCTGTACAGGCACTCTATCCGATTCGCCAGACCTCGGCATGTCTTCTTGAAGTGTTACCCAGCCAAGCTGCAATACGCGTCCATGTATCTTTCTGTGTTTCCGCGCGAGCCACCATCGCCTCTATGAGACCTGTGGCCACGACCGTAACTAGTTGCTCATCGTCACTCTCCATTGCACGCTCAATCAAATCGGAAACCGAGCGATCTATCTCCCCACCCTTATCAAATTCTTCCGCGATTCGATCACCTAAAGCCGCAAATAGGCTCGTCAGTGGTGGCTCGTCGGGCTCCCAATATTCATTCGTCTCTGCATAAGTGGTACCTAAAGCCGACGACTTAGCCCCGATAGAATCGATAAATATTTTACATGCTTGCTGCATTATTGCCCCCTGAGCGCATTACGTTTTAACAGTCGACTAACAAAATAAAGCCCGCGAATACGGACTTTAAAAAAGAACAATCTGAATTAAAAATTAATTCTTTTGAACTCTCCACTCAGTACTATCAAAAGCCTGAATGATTATTTTACAAGATGAAAAATCACCCTTTGCGAGATCTTCGCCAACAAATTCAACATTGGGATCAAGTGCAACAATTAAGCATTCAATAGTCTGCTTCAAACTCCGAGCGAAAACCATCAACTCACCCCAACTCACTTTAAACCCTGTTGATTCTAATCTAATAGCATCTTCAAATTCATCCATAGATAAATCATTTGGCGCTTGACCAATGCCATTAAAGTCTAAAACAGACCAATTGAAATTGTTCGGCTCAATTCCATTTAACCAGTCAATTAACTGCACCCGAGTGCCATCAGACCTAAACATATTTTTTGTTTCTATCGTCATTACGGCATCTCTAATGGTTTAGTTGGCCCATGCTGAGGAGTTCCCCCCGTTGGATTTGGAACCCAGTCATGTTGATGCGGATTAGGGTGATTTTGTGGCCTCCCGTGATCAGTAAAATCTATATCTCGAACTAGTTTACCATTCCCGTCAAATTCTCTAGCTTGAGTATAATCACTATTTCGGCCTTTCTTTGTACCAAGCTGAGTATGTGGCCCATCTGAATCGGGAACAGGGTTGCCGAGCTTATCTCTAGGTAATTTTCTATCGGGACGATAACTTCCTGCGCTCTTTGCAACAACATCATCCCCCGTTACACCCACGCCAACAGGCTCAAGTTTACGGTCCAACGATAATGGCGGGGCACCATTGATACTACCTTCGTCCACTTTCGGCGAAGTGGGCTTAGGGGAAACACCATGGTCAGAAACAGGCGTCGCCCACACTCTTTCACTGGGAATTGGATCCGTTACAAACTCCCTTACCCCACCACCAGTTTGCCCGCCTGGCACAAATTTATCATTGGCGCCACTCATACTTTCATCAGGCAGACGAGAATTAAAATCTGTAGGACTCTCTACATCAACCCTTATCAGCTTTTCATCAGGTGCCCAGTCTGTCTCAAGCCGCTGAGAAAGCTTGTAGGTGTCTCCCCCCGTTTCATTAATTATAGCATTCATGTCTTTTGATGGAGACATGAACTGCCCATCAGATCTACCCACCATTCGTTGACCATCCACGTACAAATCATACTGGTCTTCTGTTACTAGCCAGGAACCGCCCCGCTCGGCGTCATTATGGAGAGAAAGAGGCAACTCATTCCCCCCGGTACTATTGGGGATCTCACCCGGCTCTCTAACAAAACTACCAGTTTGTTGCGGATGATTAAGATCGGCACGTAATTTCGTATCAGTGGAGCGATAAGTATTAGCCGGGTCCCCAATCAGCGAATAGTTTCCTTCAGGTACGATCGGAGACTCTATACTGTGTAACTTCGATGTAAAGTTGTATGGCTGATGTATCTCAAACCCTGACACCTGTCCGTTGATGTCAGTAGTAATGTTGGCACTCCCCCCTGAGGCTCGAGCCAATGCGCCCCTTAAAAATGATGTGCCCAATGCCTCGGCCATGGGCGATGTTACTGCACCAATAGCGATTGCTCCATCACTATAACCCTGCATATAACCCAAGTCGTAATCCCGGCCCTGAAATCCAAGCATATTTCCATAAGCATCAGCTTCTTTAAGCTCATCCATCGCACCGGTTATCGTATCTACTGGGCTGGTAGCAAAGTTCCAGGCACCTGTCGCAAGACCTACTACGCCATCAACTATGACGCCTCCAGCATTATCAACAGCGGCCTCTTGTCCGGCACTCCTGCCTATCTGTCGATCGATCCAGCGTTGTTCATCTGTTTTAGGAACACCCAGCTCGTCAATCAAACCGATCGTCTGGTCTGACATAAAGGGCACAACCCCTTGACGATCATTTTCAAACTCGCCTTCGCCCAAGCTAAAGAGCAATCGACGCTCTCCGGTCTGAGAATCTGTAAAAGTCAAATCAGAATTCAGCAATGTTCTCTCAACGCCCAACTCTGACACCATACCTTGTCCGGCTTCCTCCATTACACCTTGCATGTCCTGGGCGACCTCGCCCATCAGAAAATCAGCCACCAATGCATTAGTGCCATGGATTTTTTGCCATTCCTGGTCCATAAGCCCTGCTGCACCCTGCAGTAAAGTGGCTTGCGCCTGTTCCGGAGACATGGTTTGTCCGGTTTGACTTTCCACAAATTCGGCAAACCGATCCACACGGCCAGCATCTCTCACATAGTGGATCTCTGGGATTTCCAGATTTCGATACTCCACCTCACTCTGATCTAAAGAGTTAAAAAAGGTGTTATTATTTCTAACGGTTTGGTTCAACTCCCCTGTTGTCGCATTCCGATTATCAGTATGCGTATTGGCATTCCCAAGAGCCGAATAACCCGTACTGGCAAAATTAAAACCTACATAGTCTACTGTCGCATCACCCATAATACCGGCATAATTTTCGCGATTATCATGATATGCCTGTGTATCAGGAGCGTTCGGATCTCGATTTGCATCCATATGATGCACCATTTCATGACCTACCACTCCGACAGCATCGGCTGTATTACCGATGTTGTCATCAACCATGAATATTATGCCGTTGCCTTCGCCATCTTTATTATCTGGCCGTTGCGTGTAAGCTCCCTGAACCAACTGGTGTATATCGGTGCCTTCATAGGTTGCAGTACCCAAATTATAATGTTCCTGAACTAGCGTCATAGCTTTTACAGGATCCACACCCAGCTGTCGGGCAATATCGTTAGTCAATGCAGAATAGGCGGCGTCCTTTTGCTCTGGACTTGCTATGCCGCTGGTAATCACATCAATGTGTTCCTTGTTTCCAGGGTTGCTCGCAAAATTTTTCGTGGCAGTGAAAAAGTCCTGCGTATTGCCAATGTGCTCACGCAGGCTGGACTCACCTTCTCCAGCACCCAGAAAAGACACACTGTTTTCCTTCATGTCAACGATAGCTTCACCCAGAATCTCCGTTCGCTTGAAGTCCTCCTTTATTTCCTTACGACCCTCCTCACTCAACATCCTATGATCAACCTGCAAATCAACATCCCCCTCCTGCCGATCAATACTCCACAGCTCTTTCGTGGTATTAGCCGTATCCCGATTCAACCCAGCAAGCGCCGAGCCCTTAGCAGCCCCCGCCTCGGTTAGCTCGCCATCTTGCTCAAGCGCCACACCACCCACGGTAATATTGCCGGTACCCAAAGTCGCCATAGCATTACTGGCGTCGTACTCGGAGGCATTGCTGTAGGTGATGTTGGTGGTGTTGATGTCCATTTCACGGCCTTTGCCGTCTTTGGCTAAAGGGTCTTTTTCCCCGCCGCCACTGATACTTACGCTGGTACTAATCGACCCGCTGGTTTGACTGCTTACGTGAGTATCGCGTAAGTCGGTAAAGCGAAGCTCTGAGGTAGTGAGATTAAGGTTGCCTAGATCGTTACCCTCATCATCGGTGGTGCCTATGGTGGCGCCGGTAATTTGGGTGATACCGCCTACGGTGATGTTGGCAGTGCCGCCCGAGGTGAGCGAGCTACGCACTGTCTCTTTGGTAACGCTCATGCCATTGGAGGCATTGATGCCGCCGTTGGCGCCCGCTAAGCCACCGACATCACTAAGGCCTTGCGTGGTGTCTTTTTTGGCCCCCGTGCCCCCTAAACTAATACCACCACTGACGCCCATGCTGTTGTTTTCAGTACGGCTGCGGTTTTGTACAGATTCGACGGTTAGGTTGCCACCAATGTTGGCATTGAGCGCTGTATCAGCGCGAACGTTGCCCCCACGGATGGTCATATCATCGGTGGTGTTGAGGGTCATGTTGTCGGCTAGCAAGGTGCTGTTGTTGTAGGTGGTGTGGTTCTCGCCGCTTTTGCTGCGGCTGTAGCTGCCGCTTAGGCTGGCACCACCGGAGGCACCGTATACAGTCATTTGCGCGCTGATACTGGCTTGCTCTGACTTGCTGTCTATTTCTAGGGTATCGCGGCTGGCGAGTACGTCGAGGCTGCCGGTGTTGATCGAGAGGGCATCGCGGGCGATGAGGTTACTGCCCTGGATGGTGGTGTGGGTGACGGCGGCTGTTGCTTGGCCCACACCGGTTTGGATGTGGATGTTGTCGCCGGTGATGTTGGAGGCGAGTGACGTCGTCTCATTAATGGTCTCTTCAGACTTGCTGGCCTCGATGTCTAACTGCACGCCGGCGTTAAAGCCGTAGGTGCCGGTGCTTTGGGCCGCGGCGGCGGTTTGTTGCGCCAACGAGGTGATTTTGGCGGTCAGGTCGGCGGCGGCTAATACCACACCGGCTTGATACCACTCTTTGTCGCCTTCTACGTCGTCAACCAACTCGCGCATTTCCAGTAAGTCGTTGTAGTGAACGCCGGGCACGCCGTTTTCATAGTCGGTTTCCATTTGCCCAAGGCTGCTTTGCAGTTGCTTAAGGTTGTTCTCGTACTCTTTAAGGTCTTTTTTGGCTTGTTTAACATTCTTACGCGCATCTTCGGCGGCCACCACGGCTTTTACCACCTCGGCGGCTTGGTGCTGTACCACCACGCTCAGCTCGGCGGTGCCGTGCACCTCTTTGGTTTCTGAGTCGTAGGTGTTGGTGGCCTCCTTGATGGTGACGTTGTTGCCGGCATTTAAGACGACGGCGTTTTGAGGCGCAGGGTTTGCTAAGGCCCGTGCCTCTGTCTGGCCACCGGTTTGATACTCGGTCGATTGCTCTACGCCATCGGCCTGATGTGTGCCGCTGTTGGGGTTGTTTACCGCCAGAGTTTGTTCGGTCTGGTCTGCGCCCACCCCGGCGGCCAAGGTAGAGCCCTCAATCATAATATCGTTGGCGGCGTCGACCACCACATTACCACCGCTGGTAATGCTGGAGCCGATCATATCGGTGGCGTTGGTTTGAGTTTCGACCCGATCGTAGGTGGCGTCGGCTATTTTTACGGTCAGGCGACCATCTTGGTTTTGTACCGGGCCTTCGCCACTGCTTAACCCTTCGACCATATCGCCTAAGCCTACGGTTTTAGACTCCTCAAAGCTGAAGGTTTCTGTGGTATTGGCGGCCGACAATATTTGAACATCGCCAATGTCGGCTGTGATTTGTACGCCGGTGTCACCGTGGATGTTAGAGCCCGCGATGGTGGTGCTGCCAGAGTCGATAATCACGGCGCCCCCGGCACGGACGTTGCTGCCGATTACGGTTTGTGAGGTTTCACCGGCGCGGGATTCTTTGGATGAATACAGGTTACCACCGGTAAATAAACCCGATGACTCCTTCCAACTCTCTTCGCTGTGCGACTCCATGCCGTTGGCAATAAGCACCTGATCGATGGCTTTTAGCTCAATGTTTTCACCGGCGCTAATATCCGTACCGATTGCCGATAGGTTATTGCCGGCATCCATCACTACACTGCCCCCGGCATCGACCACCGCACTGCCCCAGCGCGCGGTATCAGACACCTCACCTGCGGATTTACTGCTTAACCCACCAAAGCCTGAGCTGCGGGTTTCGGTAAGCTCATAATCTTTATAGGTAGTGCCGGTAACGGTAATGTCGTCTCCGGCACTGACTAAGATGTGTTCACCCGCCTGAACCACACCGCCAACAATATTGACGTTGCTGCTGTCGAGGTTAATTAGACCCTCATCAGTGGTCTGAGTATTGATTAATACGCTGCCGCCGGCGGCAATAACGCCACCTGCGGCCGTCTCGTGCATCGACTCACTGATGTTCGTCTCACTGCGACCGAACGATTTCTTTTTCTTTTCGTAGCTATAGTGATACTCAGAATCGGTCACCGCCACCAAGTTAGTATCGCGCTCGGCGTGCAAGCGGATGTTGCCATCGGCTAAGACATTTGCACCGGTCAGGTTTATGTCTTGCCCCGCGTGTAAGCTAGCATCACCGCCGGCACTTACTGTGGCTTGGGTGTGGGTTATCACCTCGCGCTCGCCTTTTAAGTCGCCAAGGTCAAAGCGGCTGTGGCGACTATTGGCGACGGCCTCCAGGTTAATATCGCGGCCTGCACTTATTGATGCAACACCACCGGCACCAAACTGTGTCCCTTCGGCGTTAATGTCGCGCCCGGCATCGACCAACAAGTCGCCGCCGCTTTGAATATTCGCAACCTGATAGTTAACCCGGCTGCTTTCGATATCGTGATGATGGGATGTTGAAGTAAACTTTTTCTCTATCGCTTCTAGCTGAATGTCATTGCCAGCGCGAAGGGCAATAAGGGAATCGGCGGACAATGAGCTTCCCTGTAATTCGAGGTTGTTGCCCGCGTCCATCGATAAGGCGTTGTGAGAAACAATCACAGAAGCTTCGCCCACTTCGGTTTTTATTCCATGGCCCCAGGCATTATTGTACTCAAATTGTTCGAACTCTGTTCTGTTAACGAAGCTTCGCCCACTTCGGTTTTTATTCCATGGCCCCAGGCATTATTGTACTCAAATTGTTCGAACTCTGTTCTGTTAACAATGTCCCCAAGCTCGGTGGTAAGAGCTACGTCTACGCCTTCGATATAACCTTGCTGGTTGGTAATATCCTGCTGCGCCGTCAGGCTAAGGGTACCACCCGACACCATATTGGCCACCGAGCTGTTGATAATACTGCCGCCCTCAGAGTTTACCCATAACCCCCGGTCGGCCCCCAGCGAACCAAGGTTGGTAACATCGCCGCCTGCGGTTAGCTCTAACAGATCTGCCTGTAAGGTGCCGGTGTTGGTCAGGGCTTCGCCCGCCTTTAACCCTAAACCACTCATGGAGGAGAGGTTGGCGTTTTGATTAATCGCACCATCGGCCGAAAAATTCATGGTGCCGCGACTGCGGACATTCTCGTTAAACGCTATGTCGCCGCCTGACTCCAGATAGACATCGCCGCCCACGCGCAAGGCGCTGTCGTTAGCCAGCATGTCATCCTGACTCAGGCTGGCCAAGTACAGACGCGGCACCAACACGGTTTCACCGTTCACCACTTCCTCGACCATCCACACAATATCCTCAGTAAGGCTGGCCGCTTGATCCGCGGTAAGGGCGATGCCCATGGCCAACTCCATGGAGCCATTGGCCGCAATGGCGTTATCCATCAAGCTTTGCATACGGTCGTAGTCGGTCACCCCATAACCGCCAAAACCCAGGTTGGCCTGCCCCACTAATGCCTGACTGACAAGCTGGGTTTCATAAAAGGCATCCCCCAGCCGCTTGTGGGTTTTATCCGGGTTGTAGCCAATAGCATCCAAAAGGTAATCAGAGCCTAGAAAGTTGCCATACTCGGTGTATTCCGGCCGAGTTTCTACCAGGTATTGCCCTTCGGGAGTGGTGTTTTCAACGTAAAGGCCGCCCAGATGTGCGGGGTTGTAGTTCTCCGGGGCCGTGGATATTTCCACGCCCGTGGGGCTTTGCCCGGTGGATGCATCGGGGGCTTGCGGGTCCAGCATAACGTATTGGCCGCTCGGGGTTAGCACCACCTCTTTGCCCTGTTCGGCGGCGCGCTCTTTAAACTCGGCCAATTGGTCTTCGTTTTCCGCCGGAAGCGTCTGGCTGCCGCCTTCAGTATTGGTGTTGCTGGCCACCACCTCGGTATTACCGTCTACCTGGGTACCGGCTACCGGGGTGGATTCGCCATCTGCCAGTGCTTGTTGTTGAGCGCCGGTGCCATCAACACCCGCATCACTGCCTTGTGCCTGCTCAGCGGCGGAAACGTCTGGCTCTGGTGTGTAGCGAGCGATTAAGTCTTGCAGTTGTTGTTGTACAAAGTCATCTCCTGCTTCGGCGCGCTCCTGCGTGGGCCGCGCCGTAGAGGCTGCCGCTTGCTGGGCCTGAGCTTGCTTGGCCGTAGCATCCTCAGCTTGGCGAGAAAGAATGTTTACGTGTATTTCTTTGTCGCCACCGGCTGTGGCATCTCCATCGCGCCCGGTTTCCGAGCCAGCGTATTGCCGTTGCGACTGGTTGGTATTTCCTTTCTGACCGTCTCTGCCGCCGTCGCCTGTTACGCTGGCGTATTCATCCTGTTTTTCTTGGAGGCGGCCAACCGCTTGAGCGGTGTTGTTGACAGCTATGGAGCGGCTATCTACGTCTTCACGCCCGCCGCTTCCGCCAAGAGAAATGTCCTTATCAAAACTTCCCGCCAAATTACCTGCAACATTAATTTGACCGTATAAAATGCGGTCGGTAATTGTCTCAGTTGATACTTGTGTGTTTGACGTTGCGACTGCATTAAAGGGAGTACCCCCAAGCGCATCTTTGTATCTTACGTAGAGTTTGTCGTAATCCTTTGTGTGCACCTCTCTGCGATCACCGGAACGTGTCAACCTGTTTTGGACACCTAGTCCAAAGTTAATGTATATTTCTCTGTGATTCACGAGCAGCGGATAAGGTCGGAAAGTTTACCGCCGTTGTCATCATCTCGTGCTCGCCACCGCGCT
>Ga0209075_1005182_pt1 | contig 10087 bp, 11 predicted proteins | sample Stecom2011_FD_187523 | JGI IMG/M metagenome (GOLD analysis project Ga0209075, IMG submission 187523) | Agricultural soil microbial communities from Utah to study Nitrogen management - Steer compost 2011 (SPAdes) (version 2) | ecosystem: Environmental > Terrestrial > Soil > Agricultural land...
CTGACTGTCATCCTGCCGGCCCGCGATTCGCTCCAGTGGGACCTCGGTGAGACTGCAGGAACGGTGGCATTGCGGATGCCCGACAATCGGGTTGCCCTCGAATTGCTCTCGGAGACCGGCCCGCTCGCCGTCTCGTCCGCAAACCTGACCGGCGAGCCAGCGGCCGCGACTGCCGCAGCAGCCCAGGCAATGCTCGGGGACTCGGTTTCGGTATACCTCGACGGGGGCGCCGTCGGTGCGGCCGGCTCGACCATCGTCGACGCCACCGGCCTGTTGAAAGAGGGTGGCGAACTGAAGATCGTGCGCCACGGAGTCATCTCTGATGAGGCAATCGCGGAGGTTCTCGACAGGGCGCGCGAATGAGGATCCTCTTCTATGCCCTCGCTGGTGGCATCTCTGCCGTCGTCACCTTCAGCCTCGCCATCGCCGTCTACAAGCTGAGCAACAAGTACCGCCTCTACCCGAAGATCAGGGAACGAGACGTCCATACCAGGCCGACCCCGCGCCTGGGCGGCGTCGCCATGTTCATCGGCATCCTGGTGGCGTTCGGGGTCGCGTCACAGCTGGAGCAGTTCAGCGTGGTCTTCGCGAACCCCGGGCCGGTCATCGCCATCCTCGCGTCCGCGGCCCTGATAGTCGCGATCGGCGTGGCGGACGACATCTGGGACCTGGACTGGCTCACCAAGCTGTCGGGGCAGATCCTCGCCGCGGGAATCCTCGCCTGGCAGGGGGTGCAGTTGGTGACGGTCCCCATCGGCGGTGTCACCGTGGTCCCGCCCGTTCTCGGACTGATCGTCACGGTGTTCGGGATCGTCCTCGTGATGAATGCCGTCAACTTCATCGACGGTCTCGATGGCTTGGTCGCCGGCGTTGCCATCATCGCCAACTCGGTGTTCTTCGTCTACTGCTACATCCTGACCAACAACATCGGCGAGTCGGAGTACTTCAACGTCGCCTCGCTCATCACGGCGGTCCTGATCGGGGCGTGCGTCGGTTTCCTGCCGCTCAACTGGCACCCGGCGAAGATCTTCATGGGCGACGCCGGCGCGTTGCTGGTGGGGCTCATGATGGCCGCCGCCGCCATCTCGGTGACGGGCTCCGTCGATCCCGAATCGATGACATCGTCCCGCCAACTGTTGCCGGCGTTCATCCCGGTGTTATTGCCCTTTGCCATCCTGGCGATGCCGCTCCTGGACTTCGGGCTGGCCGTGACTAGACGCTTGCGGGCGGGCAAGTCCCCGTTCTCGGCTGATCGCAAGCACCTGCACCACCGGCTCCTCGACATGGGGCACACGCATTTCCAGGCAGTCCTGATCTTCTACAGCTGGACCGCAGTCTTCGCGATCGGGACCCTGCTATTCGTCTTCGTGCCGGTGGTGCATAACAGTGTCGCGTTCGGCTTCATCGCGATCGGCTTCATCATCAGCGCCTGGTTCACCGTGTCACCGATGACCAAGCGCAAACGGCTGGAGACCGAAGCGCAGTTGGTGCCGGTGGATGAAGCGGATGCGACGCTCACCGCCCAATTCGATCCGCTCGACGCCGCGTCCACCGACGCCGACCCCGCCGCAACCAAGGAGACCCGATGACCGCCGCCCCCGTCATGAAGAAGGTGCTCCTGTATGGGGCCCTGCTCGCCCTCGCCATCGCCGTGGTCGGCTCTATCATCGGGTTCCTGGTAGCAGGCGGCAGCGGTGTTGCCAGTGCCCTCGTCGGCACTGCCCTCGCGGTGGTGTTCCTGGCAATCACGGCGCTCAGCATCCTGATGGCCAGCCGGTACAGCATCACGGTGTTCTTCGGCATCGTCATGGGCGCCTGGCTGCTCAAGTTCGTGCTGTTCCTCGTCATCGTCTTCCTGCTGAAAGACCTGCCCTGGGTGCACACGATGGTGTTGTTCCTCAGCATCGTGGCCGGGGTGGTGGGAACGCTCGTCGTCGACGTCGTGGTCATTGCCAAGTCACGGATGCCGTATGTGAGCGACATCTCCCTGCCCGGCGACGGCGATGACGCCGAACGGAGCAGCTGACGGTTTTCTCGACCCGGAAAGTCTTGATAGAGTTTCTGAGGAACACCCCCCACCTTTCATCGCCGCGTGGTTGCACGCCCCGATTCAGGAGAAAGAGCTGCTAGTTAACGCTCTCACCACACTCATCCCGGCTGCTGTCGACGGCGAAGGGGACGGCGGTTTCCACGCGCCCACGATCATGGAGTTCTTCCCGGACATCGTGTTGTTCGAGGGAACCGGCTTCGACCTGAACCGCATCATGCTGATCAGGATCCTGGTCACCGTCGTCATCGTGCTCGTCTTCTGGCTCGGTACGCGCAAGATGACACTGGTTCCCGGTCGTGGCCAGTCGCTCATCGAGATGGGCCTCAACTTCGTCCGTGAGGGCATCTCCGAAGACCTCCTCGGCAAGAAGGACGGCGCGCGGTTCAACCCGCTCATCACCACCATGTTCTTCATGGTGCTCGCCATGAACCTCACCGGTGTGGTGCCCGGGCTCAACATCGCTGGCACCTCCGTCATCGGCATCCCGCTGCTCCTTGCTGCAATCGCCTATGTCTCCTGGATCTACGCGGGAATCAAGAAGCACCCGGGCGCGTTCTTCCGCAACGCGCTGTTCCCGCCAGGTGTCCCGTGGCCGCTGTACATCATCGTGACCCCGATGGAGTTCATCTCGACCTTCATCGTCCGTCCGGTCACCCACACCCTCCGTCTGATGATGAACATGGTTGTCGGGCACCTCCTGCTGGTGCTGTTCTTCGCGGCAACCCAGTTCTTCTTCTTCACGGCCGGCGGCTGGTTCGGACTCTTCGGAGTTGCCACCCTGGGCCTGGGTTTTGCTTTCACCCTCTTCGAGATCCTGGTCGCGGTGCTGCAGGCATACGTCTTCGCCATCCTGACCGCTGTCTACCTCCAGCTCGCGCTGGCGGAAGACCACTAGGCACCACAATCGCAAGCTCCAAGCACTATCGGGATCAGGCATCCGCCTGAATCTCACATCACGGAAGGAACCACAACGTGGACGTAACAACTGTTGCTGAACTCACCGGAAACGTCGCGACCATGGGCTACGGCCTCGCGGCCATCGGCCCGGCCATTGGCGTCGGTATCGTCGTCGGCAAGACCATCGAGTCAGTTGCCCGCCAGCCGGAACTGCAGGGTCGCCTCACGGTGCTCATGTACATCGGTATCGCCTTCACCGAGGCGCTGGCGTTCATCGGTATCGCCACCTACTTCATCTTCCAGTAAGGAACCTCTATGCTTCACGCACTGATTCAGCGAGCAGCTGAGGATGCGGTACCGAATCCGCTGATTCCGGCGACCTACGACATCGTCTGGTCTGCCGTCTGCTTCATCATCATCCTCTTCGTCTTCTGGAAGAAAGTTCTTCCGGCGGTCAAGAAGCTGCTGGATGAGCGCGCCGAGGTCATCGAGGGCGGAATCGCCCGCGCCGAGAACGCGCAGGCTGAGGCTGCCGAGCAACTCGAGAAGTACAACGCGCTTCTCAAGGAAGCTCGCGCCGAAGCAGGAAAGATCCGCGAACAGGCTCGCCTGGACGGCACCAAGATCCTGAGTGAACTGAAGGAGCAGGCATCCGCTGAGGCAGCCCGCATCACCTCTTCAGCCACCGCTCAGATCGAGGCAGAACGGCAGGCCGCACTGGTCTCCCTGCGCGCCGAGGTCGGTACGCTCGCGCTCGATCTGGCATCCGGAGTCATCGGTCAGAGCCTGTCCAACGACAAGACCGCGACCAAGCTCGTCGACACCTTCCTGGCCGACCTCGAAGCATCGAACAAGCCGGCAACCACCAAGACGAGCAAGGCGAGTAAGTAGCAATGGGATCAACGACCAGGGACGCCCTTGCCGCGTCGAGAGCGGCACTCGCCGCGATCAGCGGCACGGTCGATCTGGCCACGGCAGAACAGCTCCTGGCCGCCGGGCGCATCATCGGTGAGTCTGCTCAACTGCAGTCGATCCTGACCGACCCGGCCAGCGAGACTGCCAGCAAGGGCGACGCCCTCAAGGCCGTCTTCGGCGCATCGCTGAGCGCGCCCGTGCTCAACATCCTCGGCGTAGTCGTGGGCAAGCGCTGGTCTGCTCCTGCTGATCTGCTCGCCGGAATCGAAGAACTGGGCCTGCGTGCCGCAGCAGACTCTGCCCCTGCAGATGCTGACATCGAGGGCGAACTCTTCGCCTTCGGCAAGACAGTTTCCAGCAGTGCAGAGCTCGAACTGGCCATCGGCAGCAAGCTCGGCGATTCTGGCTCGAAGGTGGCCCTGGTCGAGCGGCTGCTCTCGGGCAAGGTGTCGGCGCAGACGCTGGTCATCCTGCGTCACCTGGTGAGGCAGCCACGAGGCCGTCGCATCAACGCGCTGGTGCGCGACGCAGCGGCAATCGTTGCTGACCAGACCGGCTATGCCATCGCGACCGTGACCACGGCTCGTCCGATCGCAGCAGACCAGCTTGCTCGCCTGCAGGCCGGACTCTCGGCGGAATATGGCCGACAGCTCAAGATCAACCAGGTGGTGGACACCAGCCTGGTCGGGGGCGTTCGCGTGCAGATCGGTGACGATGTCATCGATGGCAGCGTCGCATCCAGAATTCAGGAACTCAGACTTCAACTCGCTGGCTAACAGCGCCACATCCGTAGGTGCCGCAGGGCACCGCGAAGACAAGGAAACGCAAATGGCAGACGTAACGATCAGCCCGGACGAGATCCGCGACGCACTCAAGGACTTCGTCAAGTCCTATGACCCCACCAAGGCCACCAAGACCGAGGTCGGGTACGTCGTGGACGCTGCCGATGGCATCGCCCACGTCGAGGGTCTCCCCGGTGTGATGGCGAACGAGCTCATCAAGTTCGCCGACGGAACGCTCGGCCTCGCCCTGAGCCTCGACGAGAGCGAGATCGGTGTCGTCGTGCTGGGTGAGTTCAGCGGAATCGAAGCGGGACAGGAAGTCACCCGCACCGGTGACGTGCTGTCGGTCCCCGTCGGTGACGCGTTCCTCGGCCGCGTTGTCGACCCGCTTGGTAACCCGATCGACGGTCTGGGTGACATCAAGACCACCGAGCGCCGTGCGCTCGAACTCCAGGCTCCTGGCGTCATGGCCCGCAAGTCGGTCCACGAGCCGATGCAGACGGGTATCAAGGCGATCGACGCCATGATCCCGGTCGGCCGTGGTCAGCGCCAGCTCATCATCGGCGACCGCCAGACCGGCAAGACGGCCATCGCGATCGACACGATCATCAACCAGAAGGCCAACTGGGAGTCCGGCGACACCAACAAGCAGGTGCGCTGCATCTACGTCGCCATCGGTCAGAAGGGCTCCACGATCGCCGCCGTCCGCGGTGCGCTCGAGGCAGCCGGCGCCATGGAGTACACGACCATCGTCGCGTCCCCGGCCTCCGACCCCGCCGGCTTCAAGTACCTCGCTCCGTACACCGGATCGGCCATCGGCCAGCACTGGATGTACGACAGCAAGCACGTCCTGATCGTCTTCGATGACCTGTCGAAGCAGGCAGAGGCATACCGCGCCGTTTCCCTGCTGCTGCGTCGTCCGCCGGGCCGTGAGGCATACCCCGGTGACGTCTTCTACCTGCACTCCCGTCTGCTGGAGCGTTGTGCGAAGCTCTCCGACGAGCTGGGCGCAGGCTCGATGACCGGCCTCCCGTTGATCGAGACCAAGGCGAACGACGTTTCCGCCTACATCCCGACCAACGTGATCTCCATCACCGACGGCCAGATCTTCCTGCAGTCCGACCTGTTCAACGCGAACCAGCGACCCGCCGTTGACGTCGGCATCTCGGTGTCCCGAGTCGGTGGTGACGCCCAGGTCAAGTCGATCAAGAAGGTCTCCGGAACCCTGAAGCTCGAGCTGGCCCAGTACCGCTCACTGCAGGCGTTCGCACTGTTCGCCTCCGACCTCGACGCGGCCAGCCGTCGCCAGCTTGCCCGTGGTGAGCGCCTCACCGAGCTGCTGCGCCAGCCGCAGTACTCGCCGTACCCGGTCGAAGACCAGGTCGTCTCGATCTGGGCAGGCACCAACGGCAAGCTCGACGAGGTTCCGGTGGAAGACATCCTGCGCTTCGAGCGCGAGCTGCTCGATTACCTGGGTCGCAACACCAAGGTGCTCGACACCCTGCGCGAGACCAACGTCCTCAGTGACGACACGGTCAAGGACCTGGACGAGGCAGTCGACAAGTTCAAGCTCGAGTTCCAGACCGGTGAGGGCAAGCCGCTTGCCTCAGCCGGCAAGGAGGTCTTCGAAGAGCTTGAAGAGGAAGACGTTAACCAGGAGCGCATCGTCAAGGGCAAGCGCTAAGCGCTGACCGCGAGACAGAGACAGAGAGAGAAACATGGGATCGCAACTTCGGGTCTACCGGCAGAAGATTCGTTCTGCCCAGACGACCAAGAAGATCACCCGAGCCATGGAGTTGATCGCGGCTTCGCGCATCAACAAGGCCAAGGCCCGGATGTCAGCATCCGCGCCTTATTCGCGTGCCATCACTCGTGCGGTGTCTGCTGTCGCGACCTTCTCGAACGTCGATCACGTGCTCACCACCGAGCCCGAGACGGTCGAGCGGGCAGCAGTTGTCATCTTCTCCTCAGACCGTGGTCTGGCTGGTGCGTTCAATGCGAACGTCCTGCGCGAGGCGGAGGAGCTCACCACGCTGCTGCGCAGCCAGGGCAAGGATGTCATCTACTACCTGGTCGGTCGTAAGGCTGTCGGTTACTTCAACTTCCGTAAGCGTGACGCGGTCGAGACCTGGGTTGGCGGCACCGACAACCCAGAGTTCGACACGGCCAAGGAGATCGGCGATGCGCTGGTCTCGGCATTCGTCACGCCGACGGATGAGGGCGGCGTCGACGAGATCCATATCGTCTACAACCGTTTCGTCAGCATGTTGACCCAGACACCAGAAGTTGTGCGGTTGCTCCCGCTCGAGGTCGTCGAAGGAATTGAAGAGCCAGAGGGGAACGAGATTTTCCCGCTGTACGAGTTCGAGCCCGAGGTCGGCGACGTGCTGGATGCACTGCTGCCGGTGTACATCGAGAGCCGGATCTTCAACGCCATGCTGCAGTCGGCGACGGCAAAGCACGCGGCGACCCAGAAGGCGATGAAGTCGGCAAGCGACAACGCCGACAAGCTCATCACGGACTACACGCGGCTCGGAAACAACGCACGTCAGTCCGAGATCACCCAGCAGATCTCAGAAATCGTGGGCGGAGCAGACGCCCTTTCAAGCTCGAAGTAAATATCAGGAGAACAGGGAAGCCTTATGACTACCACCACCCCAGCTTCAAAGAAGCCGGCAACGCGTAAAGCGCCCGCGAAGAAGGCTGCCGCGCCGGTGAAGCCGGTTGCTCCGGCCGCAGTCGGCCGCGTGGCCCGTGTCAACGGCCCCGTCGTTGACATCGAGTTCGCGCACGACGAGATCCCCGGCATCTACAACGCGCTCAAGTTGACGATCACCGTCGGCGGCGAGTCGCACGAGATCACCCTAGAGGTCGCCCAGCACCTCGGCGACGACCTCGTGCGTGCCATTGCCCTGAACCCGACTGACGGCGTTGTCCGCGGCCAGGAAGTGCGCGACACCGGTGAGCAGATCACCGTTCCGGTCGGCGACGTCACCAAGGGCAAGGTCTTCAACGTCATCGGTGAGATCCTGAACGCCGCCCCCGGCGAGAAGATCGAGATCACCGAGCGCTGGCCCATCCACCGCAAGCCCCCGGCATTCGACCAGCTCGAGTCGAAGACCGAGCTCTTCGAGACCGGCATCAAGGTCATCGACCTTCTCACCCCGTACGTGCAGGGTGGAAAGATCGGCCTCTTCGGTGGTGCCGGTGTCGGTAAGACGGTGCTCATCCAGGAGATGATCCAGCGCGTCGCCCAGAACCACGGTGGTGTGTCGGTGTTCGCCGGTGTCGGTGAGCGTACCCGTGAAGGTAACGACCTCATCCACGAGATGGAAGAGGCAGGCGTCTTCGACAAGACCGCCCTCGTCTTCGGGCAGATGGACGAGCCGCCGGGAACGCGTCTTCGCGTCGCCCTGTCGGCCCTGACGATGGCGGAGTACTTCCGTGACGTGCAGAAGCAGGACGTTCTGCTCTTCATCGACAACATCTTCCGGTTCACGCAGGCCGGTTCAGAGGTGTCGACCCTGCTGGGCCGCATGCCTTCCGCTGTGGGTTACCAGCCGAACCTCGCGGATGAAATGGGTATCCTCCAGGAGCGCATCACCTCGACGCGTGGACACTCGATCACCTCGCTGCAGGCGATCTACGTTCCTGCTGACGACTACACCGACCCGGCTCCGGCGACCACCTTCGCCCACCTCGACGCCACAACTGAGCTCAGCCGTGAGATCGCGTCGAAGGGCCTGTACCCGGCCGTCGACCCGCTGACGTCGACCTCGCGCATCCTCGACCCCCGTTACCTGGGTGAGGACCACTACCGCGTGGCCACCAACGTCAAGCAGATCCTGCAGAAGAACAAGGAACTCCAGGAGATCATCGCCATCCTCGGTGTCGACGAGCTCTCTGAAGAAGACAAGATCACGGTTGCCCGTGCACGTCGCATCCAGCAGTTCCTCTCCCAGAACACCTACATGGCGAAGAAGTTCACCGGTGTCGAGGGCTCCACTGTTCCGCTCAAGGACACCATCGAGTCATTCGACGCGATCACCCGCGGTGACTTCGACACTGTCGCTGAGCAGGCCTTCTTCAACGTCGGTTCCATCTCCGACGTGGAAGAGAAGTGGGCTCAGATCCAGAAGGAGAACGGCTAAGCATGGCCGACCTCAACGTCAGTCTCGTCTCGGCCGACCACGAAGTGTGGTCGGGCGAGGTGAAGATGGTCGTCGCCCGCACGACTGAGGGTGAGATCGGCATCATGCCCGGTCACGAGCCGATGCTCGGCATCCTGGCCAAGGGTGAGGTGCGCTTGACGCTGGCAGACGGTTCCACGGTGAAGGCGGATGCCGACGACGGGTTCCTGTCGGTCGAGCACAACACCGTCACCATCGTGGCTCGTCACGCCCAGCTCGTCTAACCTGCGTCGCCCGGCGAACGCGGCCCGAAACTCAATGCTCATTCTGCTTCCCCCGTCCGAAACCAAACGTGACGGGGGAGCGGATGGCAGCACGCTCGACCTTTCCGCACTCAGTTTTCCCGCACTGCATGCCGCCCGGCGCGCGGTGGGCACCGAACTGCGCAAACTGTCGTCGAACCTGACGACCATGGCCGCCGCGCTCAAGCTGGGTGCCGGTCTGCAGCACGAGTTGCTGCGTAACCGTGCGGTCCGAACTTCTCCGACCATGCCGGCGATCGACCGGTACACCGGTGTTCTCTTCGACGCCCTGGATGCGCCGTCGCTACCGGCGGATGCGCGCGCGTTTGCCTTCCGTCACGTGGCAGTCCACTCGGCGCTGTTCGGACTGATCTCTGCAGCGGATCCCATACCTGCGTATCGCCTGTCCCATGATTCGCGGTTGCCGAGCCTGTCGCTGAAGAAGGTCTGGCGTGAGCCGATTGCAAACGTACTGGCCGACCATGCGGGACTGATCCTCGACTTGCGATCAGAAGCGTACGTGGCGCTGGGTCCAGCGCCGGCCGGTGACAGTTCGTTCTTCCTGCGGGTGGTTGCCGAGGGCGAAGACGGCAAGAAGCGCGCCCTCAACCACTTCAACAAGAAGGGTAAGGGCGAATTCATGCGAGCCCTGGCGCTGGCCGGTATCGACCACCCGGATGTCGATTCCTTGCTTCGTTGGGCAGCAGGACAGGGGATCGAGCTGGTACCGGCATCCGCAGGGGAGTTGGAGTTGACGGTGGAGAACACCGTGACGCGCACCCCCACTGCGGCGCCGTCGATCTAGACCAGTTCTTCCAGCTCCAGCAGGGCCGGAGCCGCGACTGCAACGCTCGGCAGCCGGTACGGGATGCCTTCGTGTTCAAGCAGCGATACCTTCGTCGGCACGCCATTGCCCCCGCTGTAGCCGGTGATCTTGCCGTCCGACGCGAGAACCCGGTGGCACGGGATGATGATGGGGAGCGGGTTCGACCCGACTGCTCCTCCGACCGC
>Ga0209075_1005183_pt1 | contig 10086 bp, 10 predicted proteins | sample Stecom2011_FD_187523 | JGI IMG/M metagenome (GOLD analysis project Ga0209075, IMG submission 187523) | Agricultural soil microbial communities from Utah to study Nitrogen management - Steer compost 2011 (SPAdes) (version 2) | ecosystem: Environmental > Terrestrial > Soil > Agricultural land...
CGTCGCCAAAACGCTGCATAGTGAACTTACGTAAATGGCCTTGAATTTCACTATAACCATAGCCTAGTAATTTAAGATAGATTTCAGCGCCGCCACTGCGCACGTTTTCAAGCGCTGTCAGCGGGCCAATAAAACAGGTAAGAATTCGTTCTGTGGTTATATCTTCTTGAGCTTCGAGCTGCTTAAGCTCATCACTTAACGCAGGCATGAAAATGCGTTGATAGCGTTCTACTACCGCTTGAATTAATCCTTTTTTCGACCCGAAGTGGTAATTCACGGAAGCTAAATTCACTTCAGCTAGCTGAGTTATTTCCCGCAATGAGGTGGCCTCAAAGCCTTTTTCAGAAAACAGTTTCTCAGCAGCCCTAAGTATTCGCTCGCATGTTTTTGCAGCTTTCGTCATAGCGCCCTACGTTTAAAACAAGTGTTTAAAATACACAGTTACCATACCTGAGGGCGCTAGTATGAACAAGTCTTGCTAGATAGATGTATCGAGTAGCGGAAAGCTTTTTACAAGATCATCAACGGCTTTCATTTGCTGTAAGTAACCTTCTAAGCGCGATAAGGGCAAAGCACACGGGCCATCGCATTTAGCTTCGTCTGGATTAGGATGAGCTTCAATAAATAAACCGGCAATACCTAACGCCATACCACTTCTGGCTAGCTGCGCTGCCTGAGCACGACGGCCATCTGCTGAGTCGGCACGGCCACCTGGTCGTTGCAACGCGTGGGTTGCGTCAAAAATAACCGGCGCCATCGCCTTCATTTCATCCATACCGAGCATATCAACCACAAGGTTATTATAACCAAAGCTGCTACCACGCTCACAAAGCAGTACTTGTTCATTTCCGGCTTCAACAAACTTATTAATAATGTGGCGCATTTCATGTGCAGCTAAAAATTGTGGTTTCTTTACATTTACCACAGCCCCTGTTTTTGCCATTGCAACGACAAGGTCTGTTTGCCGGGCTAAAAAAGCAGGTAATTGCAGTACATCTGCTACTTCAGCAACCGGGGCTGCTTGGTATGGTTCGTGAATATCAGTAATAATTGGCACATTAAATTTAGCTTTTATATCGGCAAGTATTTGTAAGCCTTTCTCAAGACCAGGGCCGCGATAAGAGTGCATTGACGAACGGTTCGCTTTATCAAAAGACGCTTTAAATACATAAGGAATGCCAAGCTTGGTGGTAACCTCAACATAATGCGCCGCAATCTCCATAGCCAGTTCAGCTGACTCTAAAACGTTCATTCCGCCAAACAGCACAAAAGGCTTATTATTGGCCACTTCAATTGCACCAACGCGTACTTCTTGCAAACTCATAGTTATTCCTGTGTTTGAATATCAAATAAAATGTTTTACAGCCTATTAGGAAACACTTGCTAACATAATCCCTTGTTTTAGCACCGCCACTTTCACTAACCAAAACCACGACACTATGGCTAAGGCAGCAAAAGGGGCTTTTAATTTGGCTGAAAACCGTCCTCGTAAAGCCAGTACAGTAAGTACAGAAAAGGTAATGTAGACAACAAAGCCAAGCATTTTCTTAACAAAGAATGGGCTAGAGAGGCTTAAAGAATACTGTGCGCTTAATACCAACAAGCCAATAATAGATGCGACTAATAAACCGTCGATAACGTGCGGTAATACCTTTAACCATTTTTTATCTAATTTTTCAGCTTTATTCCAAGCTAAAAAAACGCGGGCCAATAAAAAAACCAAACTTAACACCACAAGAGTGCCGTGCAGGTGCTTAAACATCATGTACATAAAACGTCCTTAATTGTTTTCGATAACAAACTGGTAGAGCGCTTGTGAGTTTTTCTTCACCATGTCGCATAGCTCTGGCGAAAAATGTTTGCCTCGCTCCGCATCAATTCGTGCAAGTACATCTTCTAATGGCATATCTTGTTTAACCAATTCACAGAACAAGCGAGCAATATTAAATATACTGGTTTCAGGGGCTATTTCATTGCCCTGCTTACCCTCTGGCAAACCCATGCCGTCATAACGCTCAAGGCGCTCTTCAAGCGCACGAACCGCCACCTGCGTTTCTTCGTTTTGTGCCATTTGCAAAGGTCGAATAGCGCGTACTAATCGTTGTTGGCATGGTGACACTCTGCTTACTGGCTGTTCTTCAATTAAGGTAAATAACTTTTCTGCTCGTTCGTACAGCCCCGCTGCTGTTCCCGCACGCTGTCTTTTTTCTGTCGACAAGTTCATAAGCTCAGTGATTTTATCCACCAGTTTCACATACGTCGTGCGACTCTTCGGGTGTAAGGCATAATGTTCTTTTTCAAGTTCCATCAGCCGCGCTACTAGCTCGGATAAAAGCTTATCTGTGTCTTGTAAGCAAATGACGTTGTCTAACGCAACTTGTACATTATCGGCAAATACTTGCAGCAGTTCTCGTTCTTTATCTGTTAAAGGCCGCGATAGCCCAGTTAAACAAAGCAAAGCCCCTTGCGGCCGACATTGGCTTGGGCAATACGCCAGCACAAAATCATCGGCATAATAAATGCTGTGGGTTTTCACCACTCCTGCCAATTCCATTAATGCTTCTTTGGGTAGTGCTGCCTTAATCGGTTGGCCAATGAGTTGATCCGCGTCTTCGCCATACGCTGCTCGAATATTCATTTCACCGGATTTCTTACGTTCATCGGCGGCAGCGTATAAGGTTTGTCGCGCACCACCAATTAACCAACCTAGTTGCTGAACGAGCCCAGAAATAAAGTGGTCCATGGGCTGCAAGGCGAATAAATCATTCATTGAGCTAATAATTTTTTCTAAACCATTACGGCTGTGCACAATTGAAATAATATCGCGATAAGAGCGCAAGCTCGACATAACCGCAGTAAATAATTTCTGCGCGGTTAGCTCTGTTTTAGACTTATAATCATTAATGTCGTAATTCACAATAACCGTACGTTCTGGCGCTTGGCCCGGCTGCCCGGTGCGTAAGATAATACGCGTATAACGGTTGCCTAGATCTTCACGAATATACCGCGCCACGTTCAGCCCAGCGTCGTCTGTTTCCATCACCACATCAAGTAACACTATGGCTGCGTCTGGGTGCGCTTTAACTAACTCGCAAGCCTCAGCCCCCGAATACGCACTATGAAACTCAAGCCCACGGCCTAAAAATTGAAAGTCACTCAGCGCAAGCTTCGTCACTGCATGCACTTCTGGCTCATCGTCAATGATGAGTATTTTCCAGTGCTCTTCAGGTAGCTCTTGCTGCTGCACCGACTCATCCGCGAAAAGATATGTACTATTCATTCGGATTACTACTCCTTCCATGCATTCTATAACTTCGATAATGACCATAGACTATTCATTATGGCAACTATTTATTAGTCTGATCGCTATTTCTCGAAACTTTTTCGCTATATTTTCTATTACATTGCGCATAGGTTACACGATCTAAGCCCGCGTAGTCTTGTCGTGTCGCTATTTCGTCATACCCGTTTTCTAGAAAATACTTTCTAATATCCTCAGCTTGCGTGAAGCCGTGTTCAAATACAAGCCAACCCCCCGGTTGTAAAAACTCTTTTGCGTGCTGCATAATAAACTTTATATCAGCCAAGCCTTGATCATCGGCAATTAATGCTGAACGCGGCTCAAAACGCAAATCGCCTTGATTTAAATGAGGGTCTTGTTCGTCAATATAGGGAGGGTTAGAAACAATCAGCTGATATTGGTTCGAACTTACAGCACTAAACCAGTTACTTTGAAAAATATTCACTTGGCTTAATTTAAGCGCATCACGATTTCGTTTAGCTAATTGCACCGCTTGCTGCTGAAGGTCCACCGCATCAATACACCATTGAGGTTGTTCCGACGCCAAAGCTAAAGCTATAGCACCTGTACCTGTGCCTAGTTCAAGTACTTTTACTTGTTCTGGCATGGGTAAAGAAAGGCATAGTTCTACTATAATTTCTGTTTCAGGGCGCGGAATAAGCGTACTGTTATCAACGGCTAACCGGAACGTCCAAAAGTCGCGATAACCAAGTAAATGTGCAATTGGTTTACCTTGGGCACGCTGTTGGAGCAAACTTCTATACTGGCTGAGCTGTGCTTCATTCAGCGTCTTTTCAGGCCAAGTATATAGGTAGGTTCGTTCAACGTTTAACACTTCGCAGAGCAACAATTGGGCATCGAGCTTGGCTGTTTCACTTGCACAACAAAGCGCAATCCCCTCCTGTAATGCATCCGCTATGGTCATTCGCCGCCTTCAGAAAGAGACGACAACAAGTCGGCTTGGTGCTCAAGTAAAATAGCATCGAGAATAAGGTTTAGGCTGCCTTCAAGCACTTCTTCTAAACGATATAAAGTGAGGTTAATACGGTGATCGGTAACCCGGCCCTGTGGATAATTATAGGTACGTATTCGCTCAGAACGGTCGCCACTGGCCACTAAACTACGGCGTGTTGATTGTTCTTCAGCAGCGCGGCGTTCGTCTTCAGCGGCTTGTAAACGTGAAGTGAGTACCGACATCGCTTTGGCTTTGTTTTTATGCTGTGAACGTTCTTCCTGACACTCTGCCACCACTCCTGTAGGAATGTGGGTAATACGTACTGCAGAGTCAGTTCGGTTTACGTGCTGCCCCCCTGCGCCCGACGCACGGTACGTGTCAATACGTAGATCAGCTGGGTTAATTTCGATCGCTTCTGCCTCTGGAATTTCTGGCAGCACAGCAACTGTTACCGCCGAGGTATGTACTCGCCCTTGCGACTCGGTTTCTGGTACGCGTTGTACACGGTGTCCGCCTGACTCGAATTTCATGCGACCGTAAGCACCGTCACCCATTACGTGGGCAATGACTTCTTTAAAGCCGCCGTGTTCACCATCGTTAGAACTCACAATACTAATGCGCCAGCCATGCTGTTCAGCATAGCGGCTGTACATACGGAATAAATCACCTGCAAAAATTGCGGCTTCGTCACCACCCGCGCCAGCACGTATTTCTAAGTAACATGGGTGCGAGTCGTTCGGGTCTTGCGGTAGTAATAAAATTTGTAACTCTTGGCTAAGCGTTTCTAAACGCTCTTGCGTGTCAGCGAGTTCTTCTTCCGCCATTTCTTTTAATTCAGGATCTGACAGCATGTCTTCTGCAGCTTCTTGATCGCTTTTAGCTTCTTGCCACTTATTAAAGCACTGTACTGTTTCTTCAACCTGCGCGTATTCGCGCGACAAAGTACGAAACTGGTCTTGGTTAGTAATAATTTCAGGCGTACCAAGTAATACTTGTACTTCTTCGTAACGCTCTTGTAACGCTTCTAATTTATGTATCAACGATGCTTTTAGCATACTTAATCGTCGGCCTCGTGGTGAATTAGTTTTTGATACGCAGCAAGGGCATTCAAGTTGTTTTCACGCCCTGCTTGCTGAATCGCCGTCGTCGGTTTATGCATCAAAGTATTCGCTAAACGCTGGGCAAGCTCTTGAATAACTTGCTCTGGGTCTTTCCCCGCCGCAATTGCGTTTAATGCACGTTCTTTTTGTTCAGTCGCTATTTTTTGCCCACTTTCTCGATAGTCTCGTAGTAAATCAACACTGTTTAAACTTTGCATCCATTTGCCAAAGTCGATCACGTGCTGTTCAATAAGGCCACGGGCTTCCTGAGCTGCTTCTTCCCGTTGCTGTATGTTTTCACTTACAATTTTTTGGAGATCGTCGACCGTATATAAATAAACGTCGTTTAGCTCACCTACTTCTTCTTCAATATCGCGCGGTACCGCTAAATCAATAAATAACATAGGTTTATGTCGGCGTGCTTTAATTGCCGTTTCTACCCAGCCTTTACCAATTACAGGTAAAGGGCTAGCAGTGGAGCTTATAACAATGTCAGACTTGGGTAATAATGTTTTTAACTGATCGAGCGTAAACGCTTCGCCCCCGACTATATCGGTCAGCTCTTGGGCTCGCGATACAGTACGGTTTGCCACATTTAGTTTTTTCACGCCTTGCTCACGTAAATGCCGTGCGGCTAGCTCTGCCGTTTCACCTGCACCGACAATTAACACTTCAGCATGGCTTAAGTCTGCAAAAATATGTTTGGCTAAATTCACGGCTGAATAAGCAACCGACACCGCGTTTTGACCTACGCTCGTTTTTGTTCTTACATTTTTAGCTGCAGCGAACGTCGATTGAAATAAGCGTTCAAACACAGCCCCTATGCTGCCTGCTTTGCGCGCAGAATCGTAAGCGTCTTTGACTTGGCCAAAAATTTGCGGCTCGCCCAGTACTAAAGAGTCTAACCCTGAAGCAACTGCCATTAAGTGGCTAATTGCTTGCTCGTTTTCGTGTTGATAGATATGCTGCGCTAAATGCTCAACAGGAATAGAGTGGAATGTTGCCAGCCAATCTAAAATAACGGCGACATCAGAACTCACCGCACGGCAATACAGTTCGGTACGGTTACACGTTGAAACTATAACCGACTCAGAAACACTACCTTGCTGCATCAGTGATTGTAATGCACGTTCAAGGTGCTCCGGTTGGAAAGCAACTTTTTCGCGCACGTCTACAGTAGCCGTGGTGTGATTAATGCCGATAGCAAGGATGTTCATGAATAGTTCGTTAATTCCTGCTGAAAATGACGTGATTTCGGTGGCATATTGTAAGCGAAGCAGGTGTCTATTGAAAGCCACCAACAAAACCTAGTGCACTTACCTCTCATTTTCTGAAGATACTAAACAACATGATAAATGCTCGGTCTAATTTTTTTGTTCTTTTTCTTAGTTTAATTGTTTTAAGTGCGTGTTCCTCGCGGCCCACTCAACAACAAGTTGTTACTAACGTTGCTAATGCCTTAGTTGAACAGCACCAGCAGCGTATTATTCATATTTCCAACTGGCATATACGCGGCCGCATCGCATTTTTTAACTTGCTCGAAAACGACCGAAACGCCGCCACTCTTTCTTGGACCAAAGGCTTAGACGAATCTTTTTTGCGCCTTTCCCACCCACTACGTGGCACCTTAGCCCAACTTGAACAAACCCCTCTTGCAGCAAGCTTAACCGACAGTAAAGGCGAACAGCATTATGCGCCAAGCATTGATCAGCTGCTTTATTGGCAATTAGGTTTAACCTTACCTTTTAGTTTGGTTGAAAATGCCATGACCGGAAAAATACCAGAACAATTAGGGTCGCAGTTCGGTTTTTACGCCGACGGCACGCTCGCCGAATACCAAATAGATCAGCAATGGCATATTAGCCTTAGCCGTTACCAAGCAGTAAATACGGCAACTGGCATGCTCCAACTTCCTCATGAACTTGAAGTCACCCACGCAAACTATAAAATACGCTTACAAATTAATGAATGGAGCCGTGTCGAGTGAAGTTACCTGATCTAATTTTACCCGCCCCCGCTAAATTAAACCTGTTTCTCCATATTGTTGGCCAACGCGATGACGGCTACCACTTATTAGAAACTCTTTTTCAGTTTTTAGACTTTGGCGACAGCCTGTCATTCTGGCAAACAAACACCGGTAAAATAACCCTCGAGCCAAGTTTGCCTGGCGTAGCCGACAGCGATAATTTAATTGTCAAAGCTGCAACCGCTTTATTACCTTACCGAACTGACAGTAACCAAGGCATTCATATCGAATTAGTTAAACGCCTACCTATGGGAGGTGGTTTAGGCGGTGGCTCGTCCGACGCTGCCACCGTGTTACTCGCGTTGAACCTGCTTTGGCAATTAAACCTCGCACCAGAACTTCTTGCAGATATTGGTTTAAGTTTGGGGGCCGACGTGCCTGTTTTTGTCCATGGTTCGGCCGCCTTTGCCCGTGGCGTCGGCGAACAACTCATTCCTATGGAGCCAGAAGAGGCTTGGTACTTGGTTATTCATCCTGGGGTAGAAATTAGTACTGCCGAAGTATTTACCCACCCCGACCTGCCAAGGCATACAAGTCCTCTCGAAAACACCCCTCTTGTATGGGCTGATTACCGCAACGACTGCGAAAATTTGGTCAAATCACTGCACCCGCAGGTTGCGCAAGCACTCAACTGGTTGCTAGAATACGCTCCGTCCAGAATGACGGGAACCGGTGCATGTTTATTCGCGGTTTTTGCTTCAAAAGAAGCCGCAGAATGCGCATTGGCGGACCTACCACATACGTTTAATGGTTTTGTTGCTCAAGGTAAGAACCGTTCACCTACGCATCAAGCATTATTAAACCATTTGGCAAGCTAATCCCGACGTTTTCCGCACCCACACATTAAAAAGGTTGAGGTTTCCCGTGCCCGACATGAAGCTTTTCGCTGGCAACGCAATACCCGAGCTGGCTCGCAAAATCGCAGATCGACTTTACATCAAGCTCGGCGACGCCGATGTAGGACGTTTTAGTGACGGCGAGATCAGTGTTCAAATCAACGAGAATGTCCGTGGTTCGGACGTCTTCATTATTCAATCAACCTGCGCTCCAACAAACGACAACCTAATGGAACTCGTGGTCATGGTAGACGCCTTACGTCGTGCATCGGCTGGTCGTATTACAGCTGTCATACCCTACTTTGGTTATGCCCGCCAAGACCGCCGCGTACGTTCTGCTCGTGTACCTATTACTGCAAAAGTAGTTGCCGACTTCCTGTCGAGCGTAGGTGTTGACCGTGTTCTTACTGTCGACCTACACGCAGAGCAGATTCAGGGCTTCTTCGATGTTCCAGTAGATAACGTATTTGGTAGCCCTGTGCTGCTCGAACACATGAAACTACAAACCTTCAATGACCCTGTGATGGTGTCACCAGATATTGGTGGTGTTGTGCGTGCTCGGGCTATGGCTAAATTAATGAATGAAACCGACTTAGCAATCATCGACAAACGTCGTCCGAAAGCTAACGAGTCACAGGTCATGCACATTATTGGTGACGTTGCTGGCCGCGACTGTGTGATGGTCGATGACATGATTGACACTGGTGGTACCCTTGCTAAAGCAGCAGAAGCGCTAAAAAACAGCGGTGCAAAACGTGTCTTTGCCTATGCCACACACCCAGTTTTCTCAGGCAATGCTGTTGAAAACCTACGTAATTCACAAATAGATAAACTGGTTGTTACTGACAGTATTCCGTTATCGGAAGAAATGAAGGCAACTGGCTTAGTTACTCAACTCACCTTAAGCGGCATGCTTTCAGAAGCTCTGCGCCGAGTAAGTAATGAAGAGTCTATTTCGGCAATGTTCGAATATTAATTGTTCCACAGCCTAATATATTTAAAGGCTAAGCAGCTTCTTATGCTTAGCCTTTTTTATTTCCGCTTTAAAGCTATCTTTCAGCAATTGAAACTCAACTACGCAAATGATAAACTGCGCCGCCCCTAAAAAAGGGGATCTTGTTACTTTCTGGTCGCGGAAAGTAACTTCATCATTTTTGGAGAAAGCCAATGAGCTCACCTAACTACAATTTTAAAGCTGAAATCCGTACTGACTTAGGTAAAGGTGCGAGCCGCCGCCTACGTCACGAAGGCAATGTTCCAGCTATTTTATACGGTGGCGACACAGCCCCTGTATCTCTTACTTTAATTCATGACAAAGTAAACAACGCAGCAGACCACGAAGGCTTCTACAGCAGTATTCTTACCTTAACTATCGACGGTAAGAAAGTTCAGGCTATTTTGAAAGACGTTCAACGTCACCCATTCAAGCCAAAACTAACTCACTTAGACTTCCAACGTGTAAGCGCGAAAGAAGAACTAACAACCCGTATTCCTGTGCACTTGTTGAACGAAGAAAGCGTTCAGAAAGCAGGTGGTGTTGTTATTCGTCACGAAACTGACATTGAAATCTCGTGCTTGCCGAAAGACTTACCTGAGTCAGTAGAAATTGACTTAGAAAGCTTTGTGGTTGGTGACAACGTTCACCTAGCTGACATTAAGCTTCCTGCAGGCGTAACGTCTGTAGACTTAGGCCGTGGTGAAGACTTCAACCTACTTATCGTTGCTATTGCAGCTCCGAAAACAGAAGAAGAAGAGTCTGACGACGACGCAGCTGCAGAAGCTCCTGTTAGCGAAGACGACGCAGAATAAGCGAGTGACTCAGGATGTCTAATGACATTCGCTTAATTGTGGGTCTTGGTAATCCAGGC
>Ga0209075_1005184_pt1 | contig 10084 bp, 8 predicted proteins | sample Stecom2011_FD_187523 | JGI IMG/M metagenome (GOLD analysis project Ga0209075, IMG submission 187523) | Agricultural soil microbial communities from Utah to study Nitrogen management - Steer compost 2011 (SPAdes) (version 2) | ecosystem: Environmental > Terrestrial > Soil > Agricultural land...
TATCTTCTGTTTTAGGCTTTGCTTCGTTTACAACCATATTACGGTTATTAAGCACATAGTCTTGAAGTTCTTCAACGGCTTTTTCTGCCTCTGTTTGATCAGGCATTTCTACAAAAGCAAAACCTCTAGAACGTCCTGTAAATTTGTCGGTTACGATTTTAACGGAAGATACTTCTCCGAAAGCTGTAAATACATCTTGTAATTGCTCTTCTGTAGTCTGAAAATTCAGATTGCCAATAAAAATGTTCATAAAAAAATGATTTAATATTAAAAAATACGGCAACTGAAAAAGCGAAAACTGAGAGAGAGAAAAAGAATGTTTTAAACTAATTCAGAAAGGGCAGCGGCAGAAGCCTGTTAATAAATTCTATGCAAAGATAGTATAATATTTGATATTGAACGTTTAGAATAACAAATATTGTAAATTTAAAAGATTTTATACCTCAAAAAAGTATTAATCGCTATAATATTTTCGTTTTTATTGGGTTTTACGATTAGGTGTCTGCCTCTATATATTTTAGTTTCATAATTACATATAATGATTACAAGAGTTATTACAAACTCTAAAACACATACCCCAACAACCAATACAAAATAACGAAAAGGACTACCGTTCCAAAACAGCCACAACCTGCTTTTTTCGCTCCCCAGCCTGCCAATAAGGCTCTTAAAAAATTCTTCATAACTTTTTTTCTTATAAAAATAAGGAATTATCAGATTGCTTCCTTTTTTTTAACATTATTCCAGTAAACATCTAATTCGTTCAACGAAAGGTTGCCCAGTATTTTGTGGTCTTCTTTAATCAGTTTTTCCATTTCTGTAAATCGTCGTATGAATTTATTATTGGTTTTATTTAACGCATCTTCGGGGTTGATGTCGCAAAAGCGCGCGTAATTAATCAGCGCAAACAAAACATCACCAAATTCTTGTTCTTGTTTTTCTTTATTTTCGGCGATTACTTCAGCTTTAAATTCTTCCAGCTCCTCCTCTACTTTATTCCACACATCATTTTTATTGTCCCAGTCAAAACCAACTCCTTTTACTTTATCCTGAATCCGAAAAGCTTTGACCACAGCCGGAAGACTTTTTGGAACACCACTTAAAACAGACTTATTTCCTTCTTTTAGTTTTATTTTTTCCCAATTTTCCTTTACCGCCTGCTCGTCTTGTACCACAACATCGCCGTAAATATGTGGGTGGCGAACAATCAGCTTTTCACAAATTCCGTTACAAACATCCCCAATATCAAAGGATTGGTCTTCACTTCCTATTTTTGCGTAAAAAACAATGTGCAACAATAAATCCCCCAGTTCTTTTTTAATTTCCCCAGTGTTCTTTTCAGAAATTGCATCGTTTAATTCGTAAACTTCTTCAATAGTAAGGTGTTTTAAAGATTGAAACGTCTGTTTTTTGTCCCACGGACATTTCTCCCTTAGTTCATCCATAATATCTAATAAACGTTCAAAAGCTTGTAATTGTTGGGTTCTGTTATTCATAATATGTGATAAAAAAATCCAGCACAAGGCTGGATTAAGGTTTATTCTTCGTTTTCTGTTTTTTTCTTTCTTACCCGTTTTGGTTTTGGTTGCTCTTCTTCTGTTGCGCTTTCCGTTTCAACAGGCTCTTCGAGAGAAGTATTGCCCAGAGTTACCGATCCGGAGGTGGTGATTTCAGAAGCATTCAAATTAGAAATATAATTTGCTTTTTGCAAAATATTGTACCAACTCAACACTTTTTTAATGTCTGAAACATACACGCGGTCGCGGTCAAAATCAGGAACAACTTCTTCGAAATAAGCCAAAAGCTCATCATTTCCTGCTTTATGATCCAACGCTAAACCTTCGTTTTCTTTCTTTGAGATATTCGCAAAAACTTCAAATAGTTTTACTTCACTTGTTTCTGTATAAATAGAAATTTCTGATAATAAACTCACATTGCTGCGCAATCCAACCGTTAATCTTTTACCGTCGATCAATGATTCTGCAACAAACCCCGACCTTGTCTGGATTTTTAATTCGTATAATCCTGGTTTGCCAGATATAGCTAAAACTTTTTCTACGCTCATTTTTTGTTTTTTTTAAGAGGGCACAAATATCATAATTTGAATTTAATATCCAAAATTATCTCCCTTTTTTATTGATAAATTTCATTTTATAGTCCGGAAAAACTTTTCCTTCTATAATATTTTGCAATCGTTTTGTATTTAATTTCTTTTTGAGACTCGAAATTTTGTCTGTAAACAACACTCCTTCAATATGATCGTACTCGTGCTGAATCACGCGTGCTGCATAACCAGAATATTTTTCGACCTTTTTTTTGAAATTTTCGTCGTAATATTCAATGGTGATATCGGGTTTACGGCTTACGTCTTCTCTCACTCCTGGAATACTTAAACAGCCTTCGTTAAACGACCATTCCTTTCCTTCTTCTTCCAAAATACGGGCATTAATAAATACTTTTCTGAATGTGGACAAAAACCTCCGTTCTTCTTCAGGCAAATCTTCGTCTTCTCCAAAAGGCTGTGTGTCAATAACAAATAAACGAACAGGAATTCCCACCTGCGGAGCTGCCAATCCCACGCCATAAGCGTGCGACATTGTGTCGAACATATCGTTTATAAGTTCTTGTAATTGTGGATAATCTGGAGCGATTTCCTCACATTGTTTGCGTAAAACAGGATCTCCGTATCCTACAATAGGTAAAATCATTGCTACTTGTTTAAAAAAATATCTACAAAGTTACAAAATCCTGCAAAAATAGTTGCTAATTATATGTATATTTAATCGTAATTTGTGCTTTGGATTTATTGAACTCCTCTTGACTTTTTTCAATTGGCTACAAAATGTTCTTTTTGCCCTCTTTTTTGTCTTTTTTATAATCCATAGCTCTGCTATGCACTGTAAAAAAGTCTTTAAACAGAACAAAAATAGCTGTTTTTCGCTTCAATCAAAAAAGTCAAGACAAGTTCATAGTAAAAAATATTGGGGAAATGCTTGATAAAATAATTCTGAAATTTGGTGATAATCAGTTTTATACTGCATTAAAGATTACCTTCACGGCGATATTGTCGTTTTTGATTTTTTATAACCTCAGTGATTTTGCTGCCGCATTTACCGTTACATTAGGTGCGATGTTGTGTGCACCGATTGATATTTCGAGCAATTTCAAGCACAAAGTCATCGGGCTTTTAATGGTTTCGTTTCTTATTCCGGCACTTTCGTTTGTTTTAACTTTTACCTATGCTTATTTTCTGGTTTTTTCCGCTTTATTTTGTCTGTTGATCTTTTCTTCGGCGTTTATTTCGCTCTACGGACATCGGGCAAACCTATTATCATTTACTTTACTTTTAACCATAAGTTTATCGTTTATTCATCACGATCAACCCGAAAATTTACTTTCAAACTGTTTTTACCTCCTTGCAGGCGGGTTAATTTATAGCACTATTTCCATTTTTTTTTACCTGATCAAACCTACCCGTTACATCAATCTGGAAGTTGCCGAATGTATTGATATTACCGCAGATTATCTAAAACTACGCTCTCAACTATGGGATAAAGATGCCGATCGAAAAAAAATCAATCATCAGTTATTGGAAAAACAAGTACGGATAAACGAGTTGCACGAACACATCCGCGAATATTTAGTGTATAATAAAGCGCGAACCATCAACTCGAACAACAACCGAAAGCTTTTGGTTGCCCTAACTTCACTCGTTGAAATTCTGGAGTTGGCGATGGCAAATGTCTTTGATCACGAAGGCTTTTTTGATTTTTTTAAGGATGACGAATCCGTTTTAAAAGAGTATCAATTGCTTGCAAGGAATTTTTCCAATACACTTAAAAGTCTTTCAATTTCCATTAAAACCAACAAAAAGTATCACTCTTCTTACAGCCTGACCAACGATTTAAAAGAACTGAAGTTGCGGGTGGATGCGTATGTACAATCGCAGCATATTTCTATTTTTGACGAACGAGTGGTTTATACCAACAACCTCCTTTTTTATGCCAACAAACAGGTAGAAAAAATAAAAGGATTAGAACGGATTTATAAAGAGCGTGTCAATGCAGATGAACTTAGAGGAAAGTACCGCGACTTAGAAAAATTTTTCACACCCGAACATTACCGATTAAAAACTTTAGTTGAAAACCTTCATTTTCAATCGACGTTTTTCAGATACGCACTGCGAATTACTATTGCGATGTTTTTAGGATTTTTAATCGGAAAAATTTTTAGTTTTGAAAATGAATATTGGATCTTATTGACCATAGTAGTTATTATGCGACCGGGATACGGTTTGACAAAACAACGAACCAAGCACCGAATTATTGGAACCATCATTGGAGGTTTTTTAGGTATTCTGACGCTGTTAATTACAGATAATAATGTTATTTTAAGCATTTTGACCATTTTGTCTATGCTTTTAGGATATTGGCTCTCCAATAGCGATTATAAATGGGGAGTTACTTTCACAACGTATTATGTTATTATGATTTACGGCATTTTAAATGGAACAGCCGAATCACAACTTGTTTATCGTATTCTGGACACAGGCACAGGCGCTTTCATCGCTTTTGTAGCAACTATGTTTATCTGGCCTACTTGGGAACTGCATTCGGTCAACAACCATTCGCAAAGTTCGTTAAAGGCTATCAGAGATTATCTTGCCGAAGTAAAACAATATTATATTCAGAAAGGCGATCCTACCACTTCTTATAAGTTAGCACGAAAAAACGCTTTTATCCAAGTAGGAAATTTAATGACCAGTTTTCAGCGGATGATTCAGGAACCCAAACGAAAACAACTTCATCGGGCTGAATTGTATGAATTGGCTGTTTTGAATCAAACTCTGGTTTCGTCGGCTGCCAGTATAGGAACTTATATACAATTTCAAAAAACGACCGAAGCTTCCGTCGCTTTTAAATTAGTAATGGATTACATCAATAACAACCTAAATAAATCGTTGCAAAACCTCAATTTCAAAGTGGATTTCGACCCCACTCTGGAAGATGATTTTAAATTGAGTATTACTAAACTGAAAACCATTCGCCGACAGGAAGTTGACCTGATGGATTTGAATGAAGAGCAAAGGATACAGAAATTGGAAGAGTCGCAATTAATTATTGACCAACTCATCTGGATGAGCAACTTATCCGAACAAATAGAAAAGGTTACTTTAAAAATGAAGTGATTTTTTACAAAATTATTTTTTTTGTTCGTTAGAAATAATATTTTTTTGTACATTTAATAACAAATTTAAAAAGCTATGAGTAAAATACTTTTTCCTACCGATTTTTCTGAAACTGCTACCAATGCGTTTGTTTATGCCCTGAATCTGGCACAGGCTACCGATGCCGAAATTTTTGTGCTGAATTGTTACGAAATGCCCGTGCTATCCACTACCAGTACTGGTCAACCCGAAATGGTTCAGGAAGTTTATAATTCCATTGAACTAAATCATTTTGATCGTTTTAAAGAAGAAGTTCCTTCGATGCGAAAAATAGCTGAAAACCAAGGGCTTTCCAACGTGAAACTGACCTTTATTTTTGAAGAAGGACTTTTGTCGGGCATCATTAAAAAAATCATTAATAACGAAAATATTGATTTCATTGTGATGGGAACCAGTGGCGCAAATTCTTTCGAAAAGAAGCTTTTAGGCTCTAACACGGTTAATATAATGAACAACATCAACATTCCTATTCTTTGTATTCCCAAAGAAGCAAAGTTTTATCGTTCAGAAATCAGAACAATTGGGTTTGCTACTATGTTGAAAGATTCTGACAAAAAGGGAATTTATACGATTGCAAAAATTGCTGATAAGTTGGGGGCAAAATTCAAATGTCTTCACGTTTTAAGAGATGAAAAAAGTGATTATGAAGAAACGCTCAACCGTTGGGTCGCAGAGTTCACACCGCTTGGCGTAACGTTTCACACCGTATTAAATAGAGATTTGGAACAAAGTGTATTTTTCTTTATCGACGAATACAATGTAGATGTAATGTGTATTATAAAACGACAAATGAATTTCTTTGAAAAAATATTTAGTTCCAGTTTAAGCAAAAAACTGGCATATCATTCCTATGTTCCTGTTTTTGTTCTGAGAGAAGAAAAATAAACCACTATGGACTGAAAGTACCATAGTTTGGTTGCAGACTAAAAGTCAATTTTTAAATATAGTAGCCGTGAAACACACAGATTTACACAAATTCACACAAATCTATGGTGAACATTAATAACTAAAATTTTTGAGACCAATAAATATTGTTATCTAAAATGAACAAATATGACCACAAATTCTTGAAAGAAAATGCGGTCTTTTTTCATTATGCACGTTGTTTCAGCATCAGATAAATGACCAATGGCGCGCCTAAAATAGACGTTACCGCATTGATTGGCAATACAAATTGCTCGCCCGGTAATTGACAAATAATATCGCATACCACCAAAATCAAAGCACCGGTCAATATATTTCCTACATACAGCACAAAATGATTGGTTGTTTTATAAATAATACGGGTAATATGCGGAATTGCTAATCCTACAAAAGCAATAGGTCCAACAAAAGCGGTACAAACCGCAACTAAAATACAAGTTGAAAGTATGATTAAAAATTTGGTTTTCTTTATATTAACCCCTAATGTTTTTGCGTAGTTCTCTCCTAAAAGCAAACTGTTTAAGGATTTATTAATACTGAAGGAAAGTAGTAATCCAAAAATCAAAACCGGAACAATAAACACAATTTGATTCCACGTGATATTTCCTAAGCTTCCCAGATTCCAAAAAGTGAATTTTTTTAATTCTTCCGCAGTCGAAAGGTATGCAAGTACACTTACAAAAGCACCCGTAAAGCTACTAAACATCAAGCCCACAATAAGCAAAGTAGCCGATTGACGGATGCGTTGTGAAATGGTTAAAACAATCAGCATTACTAAAACACTTCCTACTAATGCCGATAGCACAATGGCTGTTTGATTCGTCAATAAGTTTTGCAGTGAAAACGGTAACAAACTCCCGCCTAATATACAAATAGCTACACCCAAACTGGCTCCTGAACTCACTCCTAAAACATAAGGTTCTGCCATTGGGTTTTCAAATAAGGTTTGCATCATCATTCCAGCAACAGAAAGCGACATTCCTACAAAACAGGCAATCACAAGTTTGGGTAATCGATATTCCAAAATGATGTATTCCCAGCTTGGTTTTCCAGAAAAATTACCGGTAAGAATTTCTCCAACGGCTTTTACAGGAATCTGCACCGAACCAGCAGTTAAATTAAAAAATGCTGCTGCCAATAATAACAACAACAAAACCAGATGATATTTTGTATAATAAACAGACATTTAACGGATTGCTTCTATAAAAACTGGTTCATAATCAGGTAAAACCTCTGGGTGAAGAATATAGATTAAATCTTTCAACACCAAATCGGGTCTGTTGGGCGCATCTTCATAAAAAACAACACCTCCTCCTGCTCCCTTTTTAATAGAATAAGAATATACTCTTTTTTGCTGAAAGGCTTTAAATTCTTTATAATGTTTATTACCATTTCCCAATTCTTCATAAGTTGTAAACTGACCGGGACCAATCCATACATCAGCTGCTGTTCCGTGGTCTAAAGCGGCTTCCAGCGACAGTGATAAACTGCCCGTTCCCTGAGTATCTTTCCAAACATAATCGCCCTGTGCATCTTTGATAAAGTCTGCCATCCAGCTTTCGCCTTGCGGAGCATACCAAACATCCTGAAAAATAGAACCGCTCAAAACAGTTGGTTTTACTTTCACTTGTGAAACCAGTTTTTTAGCCTTGTCATACTCGGTAATAATTTTTTGAAAATATTCGTTTGCTTCTTTTTGCTGGTCAAATAAAACACCAAAAAACTTAATCCATTCTGCTTTTCCCAAGGGTGTGGTTTCTACCCAATCAGCGTTGTACAAAACAGGAACTCCTGCTTTTTCAAACTGATTAAATTTAGAGGTTTCGCTATCCATACTTAACCCTACGATGAGTTGTGGTTGCAAGTCAACCGTTTTTTCAAAATTAAGGTTTTGCTGATCGCCCAATTCCATTATTTTTTCCTCATCAATCATCTTGCGGACAATCGATGATGAAATAAAGTTTAGATTTGGAAAACCTATTAATTTATCTTGTTGATTCAAAGCAACCAACGAAGAAATATGTGTGGTAGAAGTGACAACTAAATTTTGAACCGGCGTTTGAATAAACGTATATTTTGCTAAACTATCAGGAACATTATTTGATGACGCTGCACAAACATACGTAAATGTTTTAGTAGCTTCGGGCCAAGGCTTGGTGATTTTCATTACCGTAAAATCATTATAATTAGTTATCTCCAAACCTTCTGCAAATTGTATTTCATTTGATTTTGAAACTGATTTTTTCTCTTCAACTTTTTTACAGCTTACAAACGATAAAAAAATCGCAACAACTAAATAACCGGCTTTTCTCATTTTTGTTTTTGTTTGAAGCAAAATTAAGAGATATTCTTTTGGTTTTACAAGACAACGGAAAAACTTTAATTTGTTATATCCGAAATTTAAACTACTTTTGCATCGTTCTTAGGTTGCATTTACTGCATTAAAAGGGAAACAGGTGCGATTTTCAATGCCTGTGCTGTTCCCGCAACTGTAAGCTTTTTGTTGAAGTCAACACTTGTTTTTAACACGCCACTGATGATAATCGGGAAGGCAAAAACAAGAAAGCGAGCCAGGAGACCTGCCCGAAAACAAACGAATTGATTGCACCTTCGGGAAAAAAGGTTAAAACAAATGGACACAGGAAAAACAATTATCTCTTTTACATTTTCGTTGCTTACACTTGCGCTTTTCGGGCAGGAAAATAGCTCTATTCAATTGGAGGAACTAATCATTGAGCATCAAAAAATTTCTAATCAATCAAAATCTCAGAGAACTATTGTATTAAACGATTCACTCATTGATCGAAATACAGGAACATTTACGGAATTTCTTCAAAAAAACAGCAACATCTATTTTAAAGAAAACGGTTATGGAATGGTGAGTTCTCCTTCTTTCAGAGGAACAACCGCTCAGCAAACCAATGTTTTATGGAACGGAATCAAAATTAACGCTGCCTTTTTGGGTCAAACCGATTTTAATTCAACAGCTTTTAAAAGTTATGATAATATTGTAGTAAAACCAGGCGGAGGAAGCGTTTTGTATGGAAGCGGCGCCATTGGTGGAACGATTCATTTAAACAATCAACTGACTTTTAGTCAACCTATAACCAACGAAATACAAATGAATTACGGAAGTTTCAATACACAGGGAATTCATTATAAAGTTTCAGGCGGAACAGAAAAATGGGTAGTCAATGCTCATTTTGGTTACAACAAAAGTGCTAATGATTACGAATGGATCGGCAAAAACCGAAAAAACACTAACGGACAATTTTACAATGTTGATTTTGGTACGGAAGTAGCCTACAAACTGAACCGCAAAAATACGCTGGCATTTTATTCTTCGGCATATAACGACGATCGGCATCTTTCGTTGATTACACCTTATCAGACCAAAACCAAATATCAAAATAACTTTACCCGGAATTTACTCAAATGGCATTATAAATCACATCGGTTTTTAAACACTTTTTACGTGGCTAATATCCAAGAAAGTTATTCCTATTTTGACCAGCTTCCTACAAACAATCATTCCGGCGGAAGTGCAAATATGTGGTTGTTTAAAAATGAAAGTCATTACTATATTACGCAACAATTAAAATTATCGGCTTTGCTGGAATATCAGAAAACACAAGGCGAAGGAAATAATTCTGGTTTGCCTTTTTCTAATCAGGAAATTGCTTCTTTGAGTGTTTTGGCAAATTATGATTTATCGGTAAAGAATGGTTTTGAAATTGGGCTGAAAAACGAAATAGCAAAAGATTATCAAAATCCGTTTTTGTTTTCGGCAGGTTATTATCTGAATGCCAATCATTATCAACTGAAAATCAACACTTCAAAAAATTACCGCATCCCGACTTTTAACGATTTATATTGGCAACCCGGCGGTAATCTCAATTTGAAACCCGAAAGCAGTTACCAAGTAGATGTCAA
>Ga0209075_1005185_pt1 | contig 10080 bp, 9 predicted proteins | sample Stecom2011_FD_187523 | JGI IMG/M metagenome (GOLD analysis project Ga0209075, IMG submission 187523) | Agricultural soil microbial communities from Utah to study Nitrogen management - Steer compost 2011 (SPAdes) (version 2) | ecosystem: Environmental > Terrestrial > Soil > Agricultural land...
ACCCCGAAGGCCACCCGGACAAAGCCTGGAAAGTGGTTCGCACAGTTAACGGCCAAGGCGGTGGTTCGCTGTTCGTGAAAACCCACCCCAAATCCACCAACCTGTGGGTAGATACTGCCTTGAACCCGGCTGAATCCGTAAGCCAAAGCATCGCGGTATTCGACATCAATAACTTTGATGCGGGCTATAAAGTGCTGCCAATTGCAGAGTGGGCTGAACTGGGTGAAGGCCCCAAGCGTGTGGTCCAGCCTGAATACAACAAGGCGGGCGACGAAGTTTGGTTCTCTGTTTGGAACGCTCAGGACAAGAACTCGGCGATTGTTGTAGTCGATGACAAAACACGCAAGCTGAAGAAGGTTATCAAGGGCGACTACATGGTCACCCCGACCGGTAAGTTTAACACTTACAACACCCAGCACGACGTGTACTAAAAAGCGTTAAGCAGGCGCAAACCTGCTAGTTGTCGTGGCGGCTCCAGAACAGCAAAGGAATCTGGCAGCCGCCCGCAACAACCATGCTCCGGCCGCAAGTGTCGATACTGTCGAGCGCGTTTTGAACCTGGCATCAGGAATAGCAAGTTGAGCTTTATGGCCCCTTCTTTCGTCCCGAGTAAGTCTGTACAACCAGCAACCAAAAACCGTCTGAAATTCTTTTGCATCGCTGCGACTCTATTACCGGCCCCCGTTTTGTGGGCGCAAGAGTCCAGTAATCCTCTACCGGTAGATACCGTTAAACTAGATACTATTTCGGTTACGGCCACGCTGTCGCCCGTTGACACGCGGTTGGCGCCTGCTTCCGGCTCGGTTATTTCGCGTGAGGAACTGGAAACGCGCAATGCGGATTCGCTGCGATCCGCCGTTGCCGGTGAGCCCGGAGTTGCCTTTTCGCAGGGTGGTGGAATCGGGCGCAAAACCATTACTTTGCGCGGCATGGACAGCAAACACGTGCTTACACTTACAGATGGGCGCCGTATTCCGGCCAGTGACGATGTGTTCGGCCACGCTGATTACCAATACGGCTGGGTCCCCATGTCTGCGGTAGAGCGCATCGAGATCATCCGCGGCCCCATGTCTACGCTCTATGGCTCCGACGCTCTGGGCGGCGTCATCAATACGATTACGCGTAAGCCTGGCGAAGAATGGGAAACCAACCTTTTGCTACGCGGTTCAACGCTGGCAAACAGTGAAGGCAACAAAGACAGTGTAAACGGCGGACAGGCCTCAATATACACCTCAGGACTGGTTACAGAGCGTTTGGGACTGCGCTTTACAGGCGAAACGTCCCGTCAGGATAGAACACAGAATCCGGCTGACAACCGTCAGAGTGAACTCGAAGGCAGCAGAGCCAATCGCGGCAGTGTTGCGGCTTTTCTGGAGCTTACGCCTGAGCAGTCACTGGAACTGCAATTTTCGAGAAGTAACGAAGAACGTGAGTTTGATGCAAAAACGACAAGAGGCTCGACTTATTACGAAAGCCGCTATGATTTGGATAGAACCGGGTTCGGTTTGACCTGGAATGGTGAGTTTACTCACTGGGTTAATCAGGTGCGGGCTTATCGCAGCAAAGTCGAGGTCAGCAATGAGCGTGGTGCTGGCTCTACAGCTACAGATCCACAAGCGCTTACCGACGAGATTATCGATGCCCATACTAGCCGGGCCTTTGATAACCACTGGCTGACTCTGGGTGGCGAAATACGGCGTGAAACGCTTGAAAATACCGGGCTTGAAGGTGGCGAACGCGACGCTGATCATGCTGCTGTCTTTGTGCAGGATGAGGTCGCGCTGACCGAGCAACTGCTGCTGACAGCAGGGCTGCGTTACGACCATCAGGACGACTACGGGAGCGAGGCGAGCCCGAGAGTTTATCTGGTGTGGGAAGCGGCACCACAGCTTATCGTCAAAGGCGGTTATGGTCGCGGATTCCGGGCGCCAACGTTGAAACAAAGCTCACCCACGTATGTAGGGGTGCCTGTAGCCCCCTTCCAGTTTTACGGAAATGGCGATCTTGAGCCGGAAAAAATCGATTCGTACGAATTATCCGTCAATTGGCAAGGCACAGCGGTGGGCCTGAACGCCACGGTATTTCATAGCGAAGCGAGCGATCTGATTACCAATCGGCCGATAGACCCCGCTAACCAGTTTGTTCAGCAATTCGTCAACGTTGACGAAGCTCGTCTAACCGGCGTGGAAACCGGATTTTCCTGGAAACTCCACCCCTCCATTATCTGGCAGAACAACTTCGGATGGCTCAAAACCAAAGACCGGGGCACCGGAGATGAGTTGGAGTACCGGCCACGCAGAACCTTTAACTCGTTTCTGGACTGGCAGGCAACCGCCAGCCTATCGGCCCGTTTGAACGCAGAGTACACAGGCAGCCAACACCGTGCCGACACCGACGACCTGCCCGCCTACACACTATGGAACGCCAGTGTGGCTAAGGATTTTGGCGAAAGTGTCACCATGCGCGCCGGTATTGACAACATCGGGGATGAGCATCTGGCAGACAAGTCACCAAACTTTCGCCATGTTGAAAGGGGCCGGACGATTTACTTGAGTACCCAGCTAAACTTCTGATTACCGTAGTTTGAATTCAACTGGAATGGTCATGCGAACCTCCTGTCCCGGTAAATCCCTCGGGAACTGGGGCAGAGGTTCGGCCCGCTTCAGCATTTCCTCGACCGCGCGATTCAATTCACGGTGCTCTGATAGCTCGATTATTTCAGACGCCTTGATACTGCCGTCACGGGCAACAACAAAGCTCAGAGTGATCACAGCTTCATGCCGCATGCGTCTGGCGCGCATGGGGTAGTGTTTATGGCGTGCGAGGTGCGCTGTCACTTCTGAATACCATAATCTGCGCGCACTTGCCGCTGCGGCCCCAACCTCCGCGGCATTACCACTTGCGCTGCCACCTCCAGAACTCGCACCCTCGCGGCCCGAGATCTCGCCCCCTTCAGTGCCGGGGTTTGCTGGGCTGGCCTCGGTATCTATAGGCTTCTCTGAAGCCTCGGTTGAGGTTTGCGCAGGCTTTGGCTTTGGCTCACGTATGGGTTTTGGCTCTGGCTTAACCTGTACTTCAGCTTTCTGTACCACGTCAGGCTCAGGTATGGGTTCTGGTAAGGGTTCTGGTGCGGGGTCTGGCTCGACTTCGGAGACCTCCTCGGCCGGTGGCGCCACAACCGTTTGCGGCTCGCTATCTTCTCCGCTGGCCTGCGCTCCACCACCCAGATCCCCCAACATACCCAGCTCTACCTCAACGCCGTACTGGCCGGATAACGCCGCGCCTTGATCGAGCTCCTGCGCCAACATCGAAAACACCACTGCATGCAACGCTATAGCGGTCACAGAGGCCGCAGCCCAATGTCGGCGACGAATCATGGCATCACACTTTCTTGGGTCAACAGCGATACCTTGAGCACTCCCGCACTGCGGACACGACTCAAAACTGCCTTTAACTCTTCAACCGGCAGAAGTGCATCCACCTTGACTTGAATCCGAAATTGGTTCGGATCATGAGCCCGCACCAGCCTCTCCTGCAGTAACGTGACGAGTGCATCATCACCAATCTGTTCCGAGTCCACATAGACATCTCCTACACCACTAACCAGTAGGACCAAGTCAGCTTCTGTTTGGGGAGTTTGAGCTGAAGACCGCAGTGCTTCCACTGGCACCACATCACTCACGGCTATACGCCCTGCGATCATAAAAAATATGAGCAGAAGAAAGATAATATTGATCAGCGGCACCAGATTGTCATTAACACTGAAGCCACGCCGTTCTGTCGGCGGAGAAATTCTCATAACCTATTTCCGGTGTGCTCAGTTCAACGCACAATGCCCGCCAAGGATACCCGCTCGGCGCCAGCTTGCTTCAACCGATCAGCAAGCGTAATCATTGCTTGCGCGGTAAGGCCGTCACGAGCGTCGATAGCAAACACTGTGTTTGGATTTTCCGCCACCAACTGTTGCAGGTTCAAAGCGTCTGCTGCATAAAGCTGGTCTGCAACACGAATGTCGCCGAGGGAGCTGACAAGTTGAATTTCAAGTAAAGCCTGCTGCTCAACATCATCGGCTTGCCCTGACGCTGTCACATTCAATTCCCGCCATTGCGTAAACGTAGATGACAGCAAAAAGAACAACAACAGTATGAAAACCACGTCGATCAGCGGCGTAAGATTTACCTGACCCGCCTTGCGGCGCTTACCAGCGTCAAGCTGCATTACGATCTCCGGCACCGGCCGCGGTTTTAGACCAACTACCGCTTGCGGGCATCGGGCTGGTAAAAACTCGCGTCACCGAATCACTCATCAGGGCGGCAACCCGCTCTGTTTTGCGCTCCAGCCAGGCATGCGCCGCAACCACAGGAATAGCAACCGCCATACCAACCGCAGTGGTCAGCAGCGCCTGCCAAATGCCGCCGGACAACACACTGGGATCAACCTGACTGCCTGCCGCTTCCATTTGCTGGAACGCTACAATCATGCCCATTACCGTACCCAGCAGACCTAGCAGTGGGCTCAGCGCGCCAATCAACTCCAGAGGACGGAAAAAGCTGCGCAGATCGTTCAGTCGCGCACTGGCAATGCGCTCTACTTCCTCGCGTAAAAGCAGATCATTCACTTTATCCATCCGCCCCACCATCGCGCACTTAACGACAGCGGCTACCGGATGGGCGTCGTCCAACTGGTCCACAGCGTCGCGACCCTTGCCAGCGCGCCATTGTTCCAGCGCACCACTTACCACCTTGGACGACTCCGCACGAAGCGCCACCAACTGCCATACTTTTACCAGCACGATGGTCAAGGCGATCAGAGAAAAAACACACAGAATCCAGACCACCGGACCACCCGTTATCAACAGACCCTGAATGTCGGCCATCACGCCAGCTTCCTCAGTAACGATGTCGGGATTCATTGTAAATTCTTCCCTAGCGGTTAAATTTCAATAAATTATGATTGTTCAAATTACGTATAACAACTGCGGGCGCTTCAAGAGTGCTGATCGTAACCGCCTGATTAGAGCTCGCCATTCGTGACTTCTATATCGAGTGAATGAAAAAGCCTTAATGATTTAAGTCATTTCCTGTAGTCTCTCTCTGTTAGGATAATTGACACATATTCCAATGGCGACTACGCAATGACCCGCACCTTCAAAACCGACGTGGCTTCATCTCCCTGCATGCTCGGGGAGAACAACCCGGACATCATCCCCCATGAGTCGGCACCACAATCGGTAGCCCTTCTCAATGGGCTAAGCCGCGTGTTCGGAATAAGACTCACCGAAAAACAGGACACGCCCGACACCCGGTTTTTAAGCGACCTAACACGACTGTTTCACCAACGCCGGGTCGACGCAGAAGCGCAAATGGAAAAGCATGACACGCCTTGGGCCAACGTATACCTTATTCAGTACGGTATTATGCGCCTGTTCCGAGAAGCGCCCAGCGGCAAAGTAGCTGTGCACCATTTCTTTACCGAAGGCGATATGGTGTGGCCGGTATTTGGTCGCAGCCGCACAGTTCGCAACACTCTCTGCCTTACAACAGTAACCCCCGCCACAGTCTGGGTTGCAGACTTCGCCGCTTTCCGAGCCGCTATTCACGCTCATGGCGAAGGTCTCTGGCCTCAGTTTGCCATGGCCCTGACTGAAGAACTGGCAGAGCTGACCAGCATGCGGGAGTTCCGCAAGCACACCATGTCGGCCAAAGAACGCTATCACTTGCTTTTGGAAGAATACCCGGAGCTAGTAAAGCGCGTGCCGGACAACCAGCTTGCCTCATGGCTCGGCGTTGTACCTGCAACCTTCTCCCGGTTAAAAACCGGCGCTATAAAGTACTGACGATCAGATCACGGAATCGTCGCTCTGATTTATTGCGTACACTTGTACGCTGAAGTACCGTATTGCCATCGCAAATACGGACTCTTCACCAATGATCACATCGCAACCTCTTTCAACCCCATCTCACCAGCGCATAGAAGAATGGCTGAATAGCGCCACCCACGGCATTGGCGCATTACTCAGCGTAATCGGCACCATCATATTGATCGCTGGCGCCACCCAACTGCACGATACTTGGAAAATCATCAGTTTCAGCATATTTGGCACATCGCTGATTTTGCTGTATGTGGCTTCGGCCCTGTATCACGGCGCTCGTCGCCCCGAGCTGAAAAAAGCCTTTAAAACCCTCGACCACTGCGCCATCTTCCTGCTAATTGCGGGCACTTACACCCCATTCCTACTGGTAAACATGCGCGAAACTGTGGGCTGGACACTGTTCGCCATAATCTGGTCGCTGGCTATTACCGGGGTAGCGCTGAAACTCACTTTCTCCAACCGATTCAAACTTGCACGTGTAGGCATCTACGTAGCCATGGGCTGGCTCATCATATTTGCCTCCTCAGATCTGTTGGCAAGCCTGAACGAAACCGCACTAACCCTCACGGTTGCGGGCGGCATCGTTTACACCACCGGCGTTGCCTTTTATTTGGCCGACCGTATTCCCTATATGCATGCAGTTTGGCACCTGTTCGTTATCGGCGGCAGTGCCTGTCATTTCAGTGCCATTTATTTTGGTGTACTTCCGTACGCGACATGATGGCAGCAATTAATAAGCGTGCTACTCTTCTGATACATTGAATCCAGTTTCATTTGTAGGAAGATACTAACGTGGACACCCCTGCCGTTCGCATTGAAGAACAAGGTCATATTTGCACCATCATTCTAGACCGCCCTGACAAGAAAAATGCCGTAGACGGCCCTACGGCAGCCGCTCTTTTAGCGGCTTTCGAGCACTTCGAGGCCGCTCCAAACTTACGTGTCGCCGTTCTTTGGGGTGCGAATGGGACCTTCTGTTCCGGCGCTGACCTAACAGCAATGCACGACCCCAAAACCCGCAACAACATTGATTCCGAAGGTAAGGACGACGGCCCAATGGGCCCGACCCGCATGGCATTAAGCAAACCTGTAATCGCGGCTGTATCAGGTTACGCGGTGGCAGGCGGCCTTGAATTGTCGCTGCTGTGTGATTTGCGGGTAGTCGAAGAGTCCGCCGTGTTCGGCGTGTTTTGCCGGCGTTGGGGGGTGCCATTGATTGATGGCGGAACAGTGCGCCTGCCCCGCGTAGTCGGTCAGTCCCGTGCTCTGGATATGATCCTAACGGGCCGTCCGGTGAAAGCAGATGAAGCCTTTCAGATGGGGCTTGCGAATCGCGTTGTTCCCCATGGAGAGAGCCGCGATGCAGCCGAAGCGCTGGCCCGGCAAATCGCAGAATTCCCTCAGCAGTGCATGCTGGCAGACCGCGCTTCTGCGTATCGTCAATGGGAACTACCTTTGGCTGAAGCCCTGCGCAATGAAGGCAAAGAGGGCTACCCCATTGTATTCAAAGAAGCCATTGCAGGAGCCCAGCGGTTCGCCGAGGGGGCAGGCCGTCATGGGGATTTCAACCATTAAAGCAGTTGGTATGAAGAGAACAATAATATGACAACAACCTATCTTGAGCTGATCAACCGCGGGGCCAAAACCTACCCGAACCGCACAGCCATTGTTTATCGGGATCAGTCCTTTACCTTCCGGGAAGTGGACGAACTGAGTAGCCGTCTGGCAAATGCTATGAGTGCGTCCAGGATACAGCAGGGAAACTGCATCGCCTTGCTGCTCAACAACGGACCTTACAGCGTTCCAGTGGATTTTGCCTGTGTAAAAAAAGGCATCAACCGCGTTCCTTTGAATAGCCGACTCTCGGTTCGCGAACATGCAAAAATGCTGCAGGAAACCGGCGCCCAAATGCTGATATTCGGTGCGGATCTGGCCGATCATGCCGCTGCTCTGAAAGCCGAGATGCCGGAGCTGGAATGCCTGGGGCTGGACAGCAAGCTGGAAGGTGGCGTTGACCTTGCCGAGATAGCCAGCGCCCAATCAGCCAAAGCGCCGGAGATTACCGTGCAAGGCGACGATGTAGTGGCCACCCTGTTTACTTCGGGTACCACCGGCACGCTCAAAGCGGCGCAGCACACTCAGGCCTCCTATGCTGCAATCTGCAAAAACGTTTTGATGAACGTAATCAGCCCGGAGCACGATGATGCCATGCTGCATGCCGCATCGTTGATCCATGCCAGCGGTGTGTTCGTGCTGCCTTTCTGGTTGCGCGGTGCCAGAACAGTGATTATGGATTCTTTTGATCCCACTCTTTATCTGGAACTGATCGCCAAAGAAAAAATTACGGCCATCAATCTGGTTCCTACCATGCTGCAAATGCTGCTGGGTCACCCACAGGTGGAATCAACCGACGCATCCAGCCTCAAGCACATCATCTATGGTGCCTCCCCCATGCCGCGCCCAGTCATCGAAAAGGCCATGAAAATCTGGGGGCAGGAGCGTTTCTGGCAATACTACGGTCAAACCGAATGCCCGCTGGGCATGACTGTGTTGCGCCCTGAAGATCATCATGGCGACTTGCTCGGCTCATGCGGTCGCCCCTGCGTCGATGTGGAACTCCGGCTGGTAGATGAAGCCGGAAACGACGTACCTGAAGGCCAGCCCGGCGAAATTCTGGTGCGCACACCCATCACCATGAAAGGCTATTACAACGCCCCCGAACTGAACGCCGAAACCTTTACGGAAGACGGTTGGCTGAGAACCCGTGACGTCGCCGTTTTTGATGAGCGAGGCTTTCTGCACATGAAAGACCGCACATCCGACATGATTATCACCGGTGGATACAACGTCTACCCACGGGAAGTTGAAGACGTTCTCATGGGACACCCTGCAGTTGCAGAGTGCTCGGTGGTAGGCACCAAAGACGAAAAATGGGTTGAAGCAGTCACCGCAGCCATCGCGGTAAAGCCTGATGCCCAAGTAACTGAGGCGGAGCTGCTTGAATTCATCGGGAACCAGCTCGCATCCTACAAAAAGCCGCGAAAGTTCATCTTTATCGACACCATACCGAAAACGGCCGTAGGTAAACTGAACCGCAAAGCCTTGCGGGATATGCTAGCAAAATAATTCTGAATCGCTGATTCTACAAGTAAAACCGGCAGTTAAAACAGGTAGTTAAAACAAAAAGGTACGTGAGTGAAATTCAATAAGCTACTGATCGCCAACCGCGGCGAAATCGCCATTCGAATCGCCAGAGCCGCTGGAGACATGGGCCTGGAATCTGTTGCGGTCTACTCTGAAGACGACAGCGAATCCCTGCATATCCAGCATGCGAATCAGGCCATCAAGCTGCCCGGTAAAGGTGCCCGAGCCTATCTGGATATAGATGCGATCATCGCGGCCGCGATTGAGGCAGGAACCGATGCCCTGCACCCTGGGTATGGATTTTTGAGCGAGAATCCGGAACTGGCCCGCCGCTGCGTGCAACAAGGCATTACGTTTATCGGCCCGGATGCCAACACCCTCGAACAGCTTGGGGATAAGGCTGCAGCACGGAAACTTGCGCTAAAGTGCGGCGTGCCCATAACACCCGGCACACAGGGCCGCACCTCCCTCGACGAAGTCAAAGCGTTCATTGCCAACCAGAATGGCAATGCCTCAGCTGTGATCAAAGCCATATCCGGCGGCGGTGGCCGGGGCATGCGCATTGTTCATCCGGGCGATGATATTGAAGCCAACTTCCACGCCTGTGCCCGTGAAGCCAAAGCCGCTTTCGGCGACGACGATCTATACGTTGAACAGCTTATTGAGCAAGCCCGCCATATCGAAGTTCAGGTATTGGGCGATGGCTTTGGAAACGCCGTACACCTATGGGAGCGTGAGTGCAGCCTGCAGCGGCGCAACCAGAAGCTGATTGAAATTGCTCCCAGCCCCACGCTTTCCGAAGCCACCCGGAACCGACTGCTCGACGCAGCTCTGCGCCTGGCGCACGAAGTAAACTACGCAGGCCTAGGTACCTTTGAGTTTCTGGTGGACGCAAACGGCTCTGACTTCTACTTCATGGAGGCCAACCCCAGGCTTCAGGTAGAGCACACCATTACCGAAGAAATCACCGGAATTGATCTGGTTCAGGCGCAGATTGCTGTGCTTGGCGGAGCCAGCCTCCAGAGTCTTCAGCTACAACAAGCCGATATCCCTGCACCAAACGG
>Ga0209075_1005187_pt1 | contig 10075 bp, 10 predicted proteins | sample Stecom2011_FD_187523 | JGI IMG/M metagenome (GOLD analysis project Ga0209075, IMG submission 187523) | Agricultural soil microbial communities from Utah to study Nitrogen management - Steer compost 2011 (SPAdes) (version 2) | ecosystem: Environmental > Terrestrial > Soil > Agricultural land...
TACATAGCTTTTTGTCTTAGTAAAGTGAGTTTGATATTTGAAAGTACGAATTAAAAACGGCTTAATTTTGCATAATGCACAACGAAATATAAAAGTAACTAAATAAATAAGTTATTTCGTCGTAAAAAGTTTGTTAAATTGCAATTCATTAAAACATCTTGGAATGGACAAAATGTTATTCATTTTATCAACTTGGTTGATTTTTATACCTATAAATAGTATTGCTCAAGACTCATCAACATCGAGGTCACCAAAATTGCACGATAATAAACCTAAAATTGCCCTCGTACTTAGTGGGGGAGGCGCCAAGGGGTTGGCACATATTCCAACGTTACAAGCTTTAGACTCCTTGGGCATTGTGCCGGATTTAATTGTGGGTAATAGCATGGGTAGTATTGTTGGGGGATTATATGCTATGGGATATTCGGGAGATGAAATTGAAGTTATTATTTCTCAAACGCCTTGGGATGATTTGATGAGTGGCGGCATATTTTATAGGGATGTTGGTCCGGAAGAAAAAACCGAATTCAGGCAGTATGCGATAGAATTAGATTGGCGGAATGGCAATGTGAAACTAGGAAACTTTTTAGTGAACGATCAAACCCTGAGAGAATTTATTTATCGACTTACCTTCCCTGTTTATGACGTTACTGATTTCGACGATTTAGCCATTCCTTTTAGAGCGGTGGCCACAGATATTGTAAACGGAAAAGAAGCTATATTAGACAAAGGTTCTTTGGCATTAGCAATGCGAGCTAGCATGTCTATTCCCGGCGTGTTTCAAGCAGTTTCTTATGAAGGAACCTTGCTTGTTGACGGTGGCGTTTTGAATAATTTTCCGGTAGATGTAGCAAAAAATATGGGAGCCGATTTCATTATCGGAAGTGACGTGGGCGATGCACCTTTTACAAAACAAAACCTTGAATCGCTACCTACATTAATGTCGCAAACCACGATGCTAAACAGCAATATTAAAAGGCCCGAAAACAGAGCGCTTTGCGATATCTTAATCGACCATAGTGGCAAGTTATCTTATTCTACTGGAGATTTTGATAAAGCGATGATTCTCTATGAGGATGGCAAAAAAGCTGTTCGGGAAAAAATGGATACCCTAGCGGCGCTTTCTAAAATCCTAAATCAATATGAACAACGCCTGGTTAAATCACCAGTGAAAAGAGATCGGTTTGTTTTAGATAAAATATCTTTTGGTGGTATAAGTGATGCAAATTTATTATTGGTAAAGGCCCGAACCAATTTGAAAACCAATAAACCTTATGATATGAAGGAAGTGACCGCCGGAATCAATAGGGCTATGGGAACCACACTTTTTGAGCAAATAGGATACGATTTAAAGGTCACAGACACTTTAGTAGATTTAGAGATAGTAGGCATTGAACGATCTCCACATGTAGTAAAAGGAGGATTGCATTACGATGGATATTACGGTATCGGAATTGTGGCCAATTACACAGGAAGAAATATTTTAGGAGATGCATCCCGAGCTTTAATTACCGTAGATATTGCAGAACAACCAAAAGTTAGAGTTCAATATCAAAAAAACTTTGGAGATAAACGAAGTTGGTGGTGGCGTTCCGAATTCTATGGACAACGACTCAACCAAAAAGTATTTCTAAAAGGCCAGTATGCAGAAAATGTGAAAAGCTGGTATTATTATATCGCTAATCAAGTAAATCGGAATATTACACCCACTCGAAGTTATGTAGGTTTTGGTATAAAATATCACAATACCAAAATTAAGCCTACGATTAAATCAGATGTGCAACAAAATTTATTCAACTTCAAAAGCTACAATAACTACGATATCGAACTCTACGGTCATTATAACTACAACAGTATGAATAACGTGTTTTTTCCTACACAAGGTACGCTTGTAAAAGGTGTTGTAGGCAGGTCGTTGCACAGTAAAATAAATTTGACCTTTTCAGACCCAATAATTCAAGATTTTGACGGAGAGACGAATGAGTTTTTTAGGATGGGAGTAGATTATGAAAAAAGATTTCAAACAACCAAAAAAACAGCTGCAATTATTGGATTGTCTGGGCATTTTATTTTTGCAGATGCCCTAAAACAAGAGGAGCTCTCCTTTATAGACTACGCGCTGAACTCTAAGTATTATTTGGGCGGAAACATTAACAATCCTCGTAACGAACATTATGTTTTTCCAGGGATGAAAGAAGCAGAACTTGGAGTTAGTCAATTTATGAAACTCAATGTAGGACTGCAGATTAACCCTGGTAGCAATATTTATATCACGCCCCATATTGATATTGCTTCGGTTGGTTTTGGAAGCTTTGAAGATTATATAAAAGATGCGTTTACGCCTAGTGGAAAGTGGACAGATTATGACCAACCCAGTGTGCTGGTGTCAGGAGGAGTTTCCTTGGCGTATAATTCGCTTATAGGGCCAATTAGTTTCGATGTTTCGTGGGTCAATAATATCGATAAAGTCCGATTGTTTTTTGGCGTTGGATTTCAGTTGAATGGATCAAATTAACGCATTCTGTCTCACTAAATAACATAGGTATAGAAGGTCAGATAATAGATTTCAATATTTAAAATCTGATGGATTATTGGAAAATCCTCAAGGCTTTCCCATATTTACAAAAAATAAAAAATGATGAAAATAATCTCCTGGAATATCAATGGTATACGAGCAATTACTAAAAAGGATTTCTTCGATGATATCGCTTTGATGGATCCCGACATCCTGTGTCTTCAAGAAACAAAGGCGCAAGATGATCAGGTGAAGAAAGCTTTGGCAACAATGACCGAATATCATCAATATTTTAATTCTGCCGAACGAAAAGGTTATTCTGGAGTTACGATTCTGAGTAAAGAAAAACCGCTATCGGTTACGTATGGCATCGGAATCGAAGAACACGACCAAGAAGGACGGGTGTTGTGTGCAGAATATGAGAATTTCTATTTAGTGAACGTCTATGTTCCTAATTCGGGACAAAAATTAGTCAGGCTCGATTATAGAAAACAGTGGGATGAAGATTTCAGGAAATATTTAGAAAATCTAAAAAAGACAAAACCTGTTGTTCTTTGTGGCGATTTAAACGTAGCACATCGCGCCATCGATCTTAAAAACGACAAATCCAACTACAACAAAACCGCGGGATATACCCAAGTTGAAATCGATGGGATGGACAATCTTCTGGCATCTGGATTTGTGGATACCTTCAGGCATTTTCACCCCGAGGAGGTGGCTTATACCTATTGGAGTTACCGGTTTAAAGCCAGAGAACGCAACACAGGTTGGCGGATCGATTATTTCTTGGTCAGCAAATCGTTAGTGGAAAAGATAAACAAGGTGGAAATCTTATCGGACTATTACGGCTCGGATCACTGTCCGATTCAGTTGGATATTCAAGTGTAATTTGCATTACTATTTTTCCTTGATTTACGGAAATTCACCCAAAGTGAACAGATCAGTGCCAAGCACGCCAAACCAACTGTGAGTATATCTACCAGATTTGTGGGAGGGAGGTATCCTGTAAGTTTTTCAATCAAAAAAGCAATATAACTCGATGGCATGTGCTGTTCGCCCAACGAGCGCAATACGCGATAATGCCAATCGGTTAGAAAGCAATAGCCCCAACCTTTCCAAAGTCCCAATAAAAACCACGATCCAAAAGTGATGAGCAAGGAAATCAAGTTGAGTTTTCGCAGTCGCGGAAAGAGCCATCCAAACAGGTTGAAAAAGATCAACACCGTGTGGAAGGCATAGAAAAAGCAGTTCGCGATGTGCAATTCGAAATCAGACATTGGTATATGGATATGTGCTAATTTACAGGAATAAGGAAAAGAATTTTATTTAATTAAAAAACAATCACTTCTTTGTGATTGCATAAATTATATCAAGATATCGCTAAATGAAACCACATTTCCGGGTTGTTTGTGCCATTATCCGCAAACAAAACAAAACCCTCGCCGTGCAACGCAGTAAAAAAATGGCCTTACCGCTAAAATGGGAATTCCCTGGGGGTAAGATTGAACCCAACGAAACTGAACTTGCATGTGTGACAAGAGAAGTAAAAGAAGAACTCAGCATCGATATAGAAATTGGGCAACGGCTCACGCCCATAACACACGAATATCCCGACTTTTCAATTGAATTAATCCCGTATGTTTCCAAATATAAATCGGGAAATCTTACCCTAAACGAGCACAGTCATAAACGCTGGTTAGAAAAAGCAGATTTAATAAACCTCGATTGGGCAGCCGCCGATGTGCCGATTGTAGCCGAGTATGTTCGTCTCAATCTCGATTCTTTCGGCGATACGCTCGAAAATTAGGTGCTTAAGATAAAATTTCGGAAATTGTGCAAATTTTAAAATTTATAAGGTTAGTTACATGGAAGAAGTTCAGAAAAAAAGTTTAGTCGATCGTTTTTTAGGTGCAGTAGAACGTATTGGTAACTTACTGCCACATCCAGCAACTCTTTTCGCTGGATTTGCTTTATTAGTAGTTATCGCGTCGTGGATAGCCAGCTTGTTCGATATCAGTGTGATTCACCCTGGAACAGGCGATGTTATTACGCCAGTAAACTTAGTTTCCAAAGACGGACTAGATTTCATTTTAAGTAAAATGGTGACCAACTTCACCGACTTTGCCCCGTTAGGAACCGTATTGGTTTCGTTGTTGGGAATTGGAATTGCTGAAGGTTCTGGACTTATCGCAGCCATCCTGAGAAGAATTGTATTAGCGACACCAAAAAACCTATTGACTTTTGTTATTGTTTTCGCGGGTATCTTATCCAATACTGCCAGTGAAGTTGGTTACGTGTTATTAGTGCCACTCGCAGCAGTTATTTTTCAAGCTGCGGGAAGACATCCTATCGCTGGACTTGCAGCTGCTTTTGCTGGAGTTTCTGGCGGATATAGTGCCAATTTATTATTAGGGACTATTGATCCACTGCTTGCGGGACTTTCGCAGGAAGCCGCACAAATTTTAGATCCGAGCTACATCGTAAACCCAGCGAGCAACTACTACTTTATGTTTGTTTCCACCTTTATTATTGCAGCTTTGGGAACGTGGACTACCGAAAAAATCGTCATTCCCAGACTTGGCATATACGATGGCGAAGAAGAGGCTATGGCCATAGAACAGCTCAGCGCTTCCGAGAAAAAAGGACTGCGCTATGCCTTGGTCGCATCATTAATTTTTACTGCTTTTATCGTCATCGGATTAATTCCAGAAGATGGATATCTACGCGGTGATGATGGTGGCATTTTGCGTTCTCCGTTTATGTCGGGTATTGTTGCCTTTATTTTCCTTGGAGCTGCTGTGGCAGGAATCGCTTATGGTGCGGGCGCAAAGACGATAAAGAACGACGCCGACGTGATGAAAGGAATGTCGAAAGCTATGGAAACGCTGGGCACCTATATTGTTTTGGTTTTCTTTGCCGCTCAATTTGTCGCCTATTTTAACGAGACGAATCTAGGGATGATTTTTGCCGTAAGTGGAGCAGAAACACTGAAAAGCTCTGGACTTGGTGCTATTCCGCTTATGTTGAGCTTTGTGATTCTCTCGGCCATCATAAACTTGGTTATGGGAAGTGCTTCGGCAAAATGGGCCATTATGGCGCCTATTTTTATTCCGATGTTTATGCTGCTAGGATACTCCCCAGAACTTGTACAAGTAGCGTATCGTGTGGGGGATAGTGTTACCAATATCATTTCCCCAATGATGTCGTATTTTGCGCTAATTGTCGCCTTTATGCAACGGTATGATAAAAATGCAGGAATAGGAACTATCGTATCTTCTATGTTGCCCTATTCGGTAGTGTTCTTCATCGGTTGGTCTATCCTAATGGTTATATGGATTTTACTGGAAATCCCTATCGGTCCAGGAGCGCCACTACATGTAGAACTATAGAAATCCGTAAAACAAGTTTAAATAGACCTGTTGTTTTTTAGGCTAATCTTCGAGCTTGTAAATGGTATAGGTGTTGTCTTTCTTGCGCACGGCAATGAGATCATCTCCAATAAGTTTCGAGGTAATCACAGGTGGATTTGCCTTGATGGCATTTGCGTCGAACAACAAGTGATGAGGCCCTTGTAAATGCTGGATTGTTTTATTTTTGGTGTTAATCAGCAATTCGTTATAGCTGTAATTCACAATCCGTTTTCCTAACGCATTTGTTGTGCTTGTCTCAATTTCATAATGTTTAATTACCCGTGCGTAACCATTTTCGAAAGGTGTCGCAGCCAGATATTCAGCTGGAATTGCTATGTCTCCCTTAGCATTCATATATCCAAAATACGTAATGCCGTCTTTTTTTTCTTGAATAAGGCATAGCCCATCGTTAAAGACCGGGTAATGCGCTGATGTGGAAACAACGTCGTTTCTGTAATCGATGACCAGTTCGCCATCGGTGTTGATAAAGCCCCACGCATCTCCCTTTTTCACACCGACAAGATCTTCTTGCAGCGGCGCAACATCGTCGATTTTTGTAAGTACTTGTGCGTGTGTCCAAAGAGAAAAACTCACAAACAATAGTACCGTAAGCATAGTTCGTTTCATAATAGTAAGATTTTTTTATAGTTTTGAATGAATATCGGGATTATATACGATTCTTGAAATGATAATAATCAGGTCTTTAAGAATAAATGAAGGCCGTATGATTTAGGTCATTGTCTAGATAGTTCTTATATTATACCTTAGTTCTTTAACGTAATTGTTATGCTGAAGATTTTAGAAAGTTAAAATCTAAAAATTGCAGTATCAATGCTGTTGTTCACGTTTTTTACCAATCACAGACAGTCCTAACGATAAACCTCTTATTATGAAAAACATCTTACTTCCTACCGATTTTTCCAAAAACGCTTTTAATGCCATCGACTATGCCGTGCAGCTTTTTAAAGACGAGGAGTGTACGTTTATTATTCTAAACACGTATACCCCGTTGGCGTATAATATTGCCACGTTTGCAGACGAGTACACCACGATGGTGACAGAGGAACATACGAGAATAAACGCAGAGAACAACCTGCAGGAAATAAAAGAAAAACTGGAGAAAAAATACAACAATCCAAAACATACCATCGAAACAAAAGCCGCTTTCAACCTACTGATCAATGAGGTGGTAGATGTGGTTGAGGAGCGTGAAATAGATTTGATCGTTATGGGTACCAAAGGAGCAACTGGCGCCAAGGAAGTGTTTTTAGGAACCAACACCATGTACACCATCAAAAAAACAAATTGTGCTGTTATTGCAGTTCCGGAGGATTTTGAATATCAAGATCCAAAGGAAATCTTATTCCCAACAGATTTTAAATTCTCAATGGAGAATAAATACCTGAACCTATTAAAATCGATTAACACCGCACACGACGCACGCCTGAATATTCTAAACATTTATTTTGGAGCTTCGTTAAACGATGCGCAAAAAACCTTGAAAGCTGATTTTGAGGAGTTTTTTAAAGATAGCGCCCATACCTTCCACACCAAAGAATATGTAGATTTGGTAGAAGCAGTAGAACAGTTTCAGATAAAACACAAGGTGAACTTCTTGGTGATGATCCAGAACAAACACACGTTTTTCGAAAACCTGATGTTTAGACCTGTCATTAAACAAATGGTATTTCACACCAACATTCCTTTTATGGTCATTCCGTCGATAGCCTTAAAAAGAGGTTAACCGAATTTCACGGTGATACCAAGTGATGATCTGGGGGGGAGGAAGTATTAGTTTTAATTAAAAAATAAAGTAAGACATTATGGATATAGCTATTTTCTTGGCAAAATTTTGGGGTTGGTATCTGATTATTTTCTTCTTTATCTTAAGCTATAATCCCACCCGTATCAAACAGATATTTAAGTATTTAAAAAACCAGCGTTTTACGGTGCTCGTCGCTTTTATTGCGATTATGATAGGTTTGATAAACATTCTCTTGCACAATGTATGGGATTTAAGCTGGAGATTAGTCATCACGTTAATAGGCTGGATTGCTTTAGGAAAAGGATTGGTTCTTTTTATTCTGCCAGTTCACGCGTCGCGATGGATTGATTATGCCAATGTCAGACTGGTGCAGGTTGTTTATGTTTTGCTCTTTATCCTCGGATTGTATTTACTCAATGCTGGGTATCAGTTGGTGGAGTATTAGTTGTGCATTGTCAAAAACAAACAACAGCCGCTTCTAAAATTCGTGCTATTTTCAGTTAAAGCAAGCTATGTTCAAATTCAGAAAATTCAATATTGCCGACTGGTTTTCCTTCTACCGGATTGCAGCTGCGCCATTGCTTTTACTGTTCGTTTTTTTGGACCATAGAGGGGCATTCACTTGGCTTCTCTTAATCAGTTATTCAACCGATGCCATTGATGGCTTTTTAGCGAGAAAATTAAATATTACGAGTTCGCGCGGTTCACAGTTAGATTCCTTAGGCGATCAAATTACACTGGGAATTGGAATCATCGGGCTGTTTTCGTTTGAAACCGATTTTATGCTAAAAAACCTGTGGCTCATCGTTCTCGCTTTTGTGCCCTATTTAATTCAAATGGTCCTAGCTTATCGGAAGTATGGAAAAGCGACAGCATTTCATACCTACCTTGCTAAAATATCCGCCGTAACTCAAGCTGTATTTATCTTATGGTTGCTGTTTTTTGGTCCGCTATATTGGTTGTTTTACATTACGATTATCCTTGGATTAATCGAAACAGCCGAAGAAATCGCACTAATTTTCATCTTTGATACATGGGTAGATGGCGTAAAAGGCTTGTACTGGGGACTCAAAGATAAACGTAGGTTTAGTAAAGAAAAACCTTCCTATAAAAAATAAAAAAATGCGATCCTACTCACTTTTTACTATTGTTCTGCTCTGTGTCGCTATTATCATTGTCGATGTCCTTACTTTCTACTGGTTGCAATCCATCACCAATCTGTTGGTGTCAACAAATGTGAAAATAGTGGTTTTCGTCTTATTCTGGACGTTTACTATCGGCTTGGTGACTGCTATATTGGCGTTGAAAATTAGGATAGAAACCATCCCCGTAACCAAAAGGCAAACATTAATATCGTCGTTGTATGGTTTGACAGCGTCGTCATTTATTCCAAAAGTGCTTTTTTCGATCGTTGTCAGTATTCTCTATTTTACAAACTATGTTTTTTCAGACACACAGTCTGTGATCATTGTGCCTGTAGTGGGGTTGATTGCTGGGTTTCTGCCGTTTTTTGTCATTGTTTATGCGGTGTTTAAAGCGGTTTATAAGTTTAAAACCTATCACATTACGGTTCGACATAAAGATGTGCCAGAATCTTTTGACGGACTGAAAGTCGTACACATATCCGATCTTCACATCGGAAGTTTTAACTATCGCTATCCCATTGTGGAAAGAGCGGTAAATATCATCAATGATTTTGATGCTGATCTTATTTTTTTTACGGGCGACTTGGTCAATAATTTTGCTTGGGAATTGAACGGCTGGGAAAAAGTTTTGGGAAAGCTATCGAGTACGATGGGGAAATATGCCGTTTTAGGAAATCACGATTACGGTGATTACAGCCATTGGGAATCGCAAGAAGCCAAAAAAGAAAACTTTGAGGAGATAATGCGTTTTTATCAAAAAATCGACTTCAGATTACTGCTCAATGAAAGTGAAGTGCTCACAGCAAACAATCAAAATCTTGCTATTGTTGGTGTTGAAAATTGGGGACTGCCGCCTTTTAGACAAGATGGCGATTTGGAAAAGGCGTTACATGACGTGAAAACCATTCCTTTTAAGATTTTGTTGTCGCACGATCCATCACATTGGGATGAGGAAGTTATTCCAAATACCGATGTTTCGTTGACACTTTCTGGTCATACACACGGAATGCAGGCCGGTATTAATTTGAGGGGAAAGCAGTGGAGTCCGATTAAATATAAATACAAGCGCTGGGCAGGATTGTATCAACATAACCAACAGTTTCTATATGTAACAAGAGGGTTGGGGTGGTTAGGTTTTCCGGGAAGGATGGGCATGCGGCCCGAAATTACTTTAATTACGCTGAAACAAGCAAAAGAATAAAAAATGTTGGTCCAGCGATGTGCTTAGTACTTACAAACT
>Ga0209075_1005189_pt1 | contig 10074 bp, 13 predicted proteins | sample Stecom2011_FD_187523 | JGI IMG/M metagenome (GOLD analysis project Ga0209075, IMG submission 187523) | Agricultural soil microbial communities from Utah to study Nitrogen management - Steer compost 2011 (SPAdes) (version 2) | ecosystem: Environmental > Terrestrial > Soil > Agricultural land...
CGCAGCGAGGTTCAGCACGTCAGGCAGGCCAGCCATGATCTGCGTGGTGTCCCACCCGGCCATGCCCAAAAACTCCATGGCCTGCGCGGCCTCAGTCGCGCTGAACATGGTGGTAGCACCCATTTCTTTGGCCAGCGACTCCAGGCGAGCGAACTCCTCACCCGTCGCACCGGTGACCGCGCGCACCGCCGCCATCGCATGATCGAAATCGCCGGCCACCCTCAACACGGCGCCGCCCACCACGCTGCTCATCCCCACCGCGGCCGCCGCGACAGGCGCAAACGCGCCCGCCACCCCCGCAAGCCCACCGCTCAACCCAGACGTAAACCCCTCCCCGCCACGCTGCCCAGCATCACCCAGCTGGGCACTCAACGGGCGGGACGCGCTCTGGGCAGCCTGCTGCAGCCCCGAAGAAAGACCTGCACCAGCCTGAGCCGCCGCAGCCTCGAACCTCGGCCGAGCATCCCGAACCGTGCGGCCAACCTCATCCACCCATTTTTGGCCTGCCTGCACACCCCCCTCACCCAGCCGCTTCACCGTCGCGGTCATCGTCGGATCCAACGCCTGGGAAACTTTGAGCGTCATCGTCTGCACCGGGCGGGTAAACCCGGACACAAACGACGACCCAGCCCTCCCACCGGAGGCCGCCGCGACCTTCTGCGCCTCCTGAAGCGGCCGTTCCACGCTGCGCTGCACAACACGCTGTGTGCGCGCCGCCTGCTCAGCGAACCCCGTGATAAAACTCGTGCCGCCACGCCGACCCGACCGGCTCGCCACCTCCGCGAACCGGGTGAACTCCCGCTGGGTAGCGCGGGTGGCCCGATCCAGCTCCCGCATCCACGGCCGCGTATCCGCATCCAGCACGACCGTGAGCTCTTCTAGCGTGGCCACCCGTCACACCCCTATCGCTTTCGGATCGTCCCACCAAACCGGCGCGTCAACTCCAGCAGCAGATTCCTCTGCTCCTGCGGGGTTTGAGCTGTGCGTTTCCTCCGCCCCCACTTGGGAACGAAGTCGTCCACCCGCCACCGCCGCCGCTTCTTGCCGCTCTGGAGCATGCTGGTGATCCGCTCCGCCAAAATCCCCACGAGAATGTCATCGCGAGGCTGACCGAGCGGGCCTGCCACCTGCTCATACGCTGCCCACGCCGTCAACTCGCGGGCAGGCATGCGCTCCAACATCTCGTGCACCGTGTAGCCGAGGTGAGCAGCTAGACGGAAGAGGAAGAGCCGGTGGGGGTTTCGGTGAAATCCTCAACCTCCTCCTCCACCGCGCCCTTGCTCATCCCGCTGAGCTCAAAAATCGCGTCCCTCAGACGCAGGATCGGCGCGGAGCTCTTCTCCCCGAGTGCCTTCACATCAGCCTCGGTGAAGACCCGCTCACCCTGCTCGTCGACCACACACCAGGCAACGCACTGGATCGCGACCTTGCCAACCTTGTCGAACCGTTTGGTCTGGTTGGCCTCCAACATCGTCGACTCGATCAGCGACCGCTGCACAGCCGTCAACGGCCGCACCCGCACCGTGCCACCCCATTCGGGGCATTCCACGTCACGGGTTTCGAAGTCGCTGGCGCCGAGAATTTGGTCGCGACCAAGAAGAGCCATTAACTTGCCTCCTCAAACTCCGGTTTTCCGGTGACTTTGAACGTGAACGAGCAGCTCATCGCGTCCTCCATCGGGAACGCCATCCCCATGGCGGTGATGAACGCGCGGAAGTTCCAGATACCGCCGGGCGGGTCCGGCAGCACGATCCGGTAGTTACGCGGCTGCGGGTCAGCGAAGTCGTCCTGCAGCACGTTGTGCAGCGCAGGGTCGTAGCGGACCTCGAACGAGACCTCACCACCGTCGGAGAGGCCACCCACCCACTCGCGGAAACCATCCGGCGACTGGTGGGAGGTGACCTCGATGGTGTCCCGCTCCTGTTCGGGACCGGAAATGTCGGTGGCCTCACCGATCAGGTCAAAGGTCTCCGGGGTGCCGCCGTCTCCGCGCTCGAACCGGGTCCCGAACCCCGAGTAGCCAGCCATTTTCGTGGACCTCCACTCACGATGTGCTGTGTGGACGTCCCAGGGATGGCGGACCCTCCCAGACCCTGGGACCCTGGGAGGGCCCTTCCTCCGGTGATCAGCCGGAGGCGTCTAAACCCCCACCTACGAGGGCGGGGGAAGCTGTTCAGTGTGGAAAGCAAAGCTGATCGGGATGTGTCGGATCAGCGGGTCAGGGTCACGCATCGGCCGCGCATCCACCAACCTGACGGACCACAACCGGTGGCCCTCCAGTTCGATGTCGTTCTCCCTGTGGTCAAACAACGTGGTGAGCTCGGCTGCGATCTGCAGAGCCTCAGCGAACCCTCCACGGCCCTTGGTCCACACGTGCAGGGTGTGCACCACGCGACGCCCAAACCGGCCGTGCACGTTATCCGCAGTCTCGGTAGCCTCCCCCACTGTCACAAACGGGTGCGGCTGGTCCTCAGGCACGTAGTCCCACACCGGCACCGACAACTGCTCGTTGCACCGTTGCACCACGGCTTTTTGCACAGCAGCGAGCGCCGTGGCCGCGGTCGGGGTAATCCTGGTCACCGCCACCACCTCCGCCCTCGCTTCTTCTGCTGAAGCGCCCGGTTCACGTGCTCGGCCACCAGGTCAGGCCAGATACGACGCATCGCCTCCACCGTCGGCCGCACATACGGCTGCGCAGCCATCTTCGATGTGCCGAACTCGACGAAGGCGGCGTAGTCGATCTCATCCCCCGGGCCGAACCGCACAGTGGGGCCCTGCACCTCGTGCCGGATGCTGTCACGCAGCCGGCCCGTGTCCACCGGCGCCAGGCCCTTCATCGTGGCCTCACCCATCCGGCCCGCCTCACGAGCCGCGGCCTCGGTGCCCTCCCGCACGTGCGAGCGCATCATCCGCAACCGGTCTCGCAGGCTATCGACACCGCGGATCTCCACCACCATGCGGCCAGCCACTAGGACACCTCCCCCGCAGGCTCGGCCTGAAGGACTTCGGTGTCAAGCCGCAGGTAGACCGCCACCGAAGGCCGTATCGCGGCGACAACACGAAACACCTCACCGGTCGTCTCGTCGACCAGCTCATCACCGCGCCGCACATCCTCCCCCGGATCGCAGTACACCGGCTGGGTCAGCTCGGCCTGGCCTTGCTGCGGGCCCACCTGGGAACGCGCCATCACCCGCTCCAACGCTGTGGGCTGTGGGACGCGGGCAGCGATCACCCCGAGACGGATACGCTGCTCATCCAACCCGCCCATGTCGTTGCGGACAGTTTCTGTCCGATAGTGGGCGAGGGTGCGGTTCCACAGGTGGCCCAGCATGTGGCAACGCCCCCTTATTCGGCGTGGGCCTTGTGGTAGGCGTCCACCACATCCGATGGCAGACTGCCGCGCGCCGGAACTTCGAGCCCTTGCTCTTTGGCCCACGCGCGGATCTGCGCTGTCGACGCCTTCGGATGCTTCACGCTTTCCTCAACTGGCTCCGGCTGCTCAGAGCTGGTAGCAGCCGACTCGCTCACAGGGGACCGTTTAGCGAGCTCCACCTCAAGCTGACGCTCATACTCGGCGCGCAGCTTCGCCTCAATCTGGCGTCGCTCCCGTTCCCGACGCTCATGCTCCAGCTGCCGCAGGGTCTTACGTGTCACCGGCTTATCTGTGGGCACCCACCGCTTAGAGCGGCGCAACCGGTCCAACAGGCGCCGCCGTGCGGCCGCCTCATGCTCCGCAACCGCCTTCTCCTCACGCGACCCCCACACCTTGTGTGGCGGGGCGATCTCCTCCGGTGTCGCGTACTCCACGACCCTGCCGGTCATGGTGTTCTCAAATCGGACAGGCAAGCTAATCGTCTCCCAGGTAGTAGCCGACGTAGGGGGCGGCCGCAGCATCATCCAGCAACCGTTGCGGCATGTCCCCTACGAGCGTGATCGTGCGCACTGACGGGATGTCCATCTCATCCCTGATCAGGTCCTGTTCTTCGTCGGTGGGGTAGAGGGGGCGCGCCCCCGAGTACTGGTAGTCAGCGATCCGCTCCGAGTTGACCCCGGCCGGGTTACGCACCGCCCGAGTCACCATCGAAAAGATCACCATGCGGATCGGGCCGGGCACATCCTCGCTAGTCGCCTCATCCAGGCGGCCCTGCGCGATCCGACGCACCACGTCGGAAGCGTCCGCAAGAAGCGCCTCAGCCTGGGCGCGCTCGGCGCCGGTCAGGGTGCGGCCGAGCCGAGCCTCATACTGCTCGACCGTCATCAAAGACTCGGCCACGGCCGCACCTCCCCTCCTCGCACCAGATGGTCAGGATTCGTCCTCCACGCCGAGGACGACGACACGGTCGGCGTCCACCAGCTCAGCGCCCGCATAGATCGACAGCAGCGACAGGGTGGATGCGGTGGCCGGGTCAACCATGAACACATGCCGCACCGACAGTCCCTCTTCGGTGATCACGGCTGAGTCGATCGTGCCGGGGATCATCGGCGGGGTGAGCGTGCCGAACGCGAACGCGCTGGAGTGGTAGGCCAACGCCTTGATGCCGGTCAGCCGCGGGCTTTTGACCACGATGAACCCGCGGTACTCGCCGAGGATGCCCTGCCGCAGCGCCTCCGTGGCGACCTCACCCTGAAAGTCGGTGAGGGTGACACCATCCGGCGAGGTGAGCCGAGCCGCGAACTGCGGAGACACGGCCAACCACCGGTTCTCCATTGGGTTCTCAGCCTCGTCCAGCAGCGCGTTGGCGTCGGCAATGACGTTGTCGAAATCGCTGCCGTCGGGGGTGACATCCTCGTCGATCGGCAGCGCGTTCATCACGCTCGCGAGCTGCCGCTCGGCTCCGGCGACCACGGCCCGCACCTGGTTGCGAACCACCTGGCGGCCAAAATCAACGATGTCCAGCGACCGCTGGTGCTCGGTCACCCGCGCACCGTCGTAAATGTGGTCGATGCTGAAGTCGACGGGCACCTCGTCGATCTCGGTGTAGTCAAGGTTCGCGCCCCGAGGCTGGATTTTCGCCTCGCGGGGCACGGGCACGCGCAGCGTGGTCTCCCCACCCGTGGGCGGCGCCACATCACCGGAGGGCACCTGCGACACGGTTTGGGTCAGCGACAGCTCAGCCGACAGCAGGTCCACGGCGAGCGTCGAAATCGACTCACTGGTAACAAACGCCACTGGTTACTCCCTGTTACTCGTGGAGACCACGCCTAGCAGCTCACCGCCGCCGCCTGCCCGTAGAGGTGACAGCCTCGAGAATCTCTCTCCTGCTGCGGCCCCCGAACAGCCTCTCTTCGTCGCTGTCGTTGGTCGCACCCCCTCGGAGAGGCTTTTTCTCGCGCGGCTTCGGCTTGGGCGCAGGCTCCCGCCTACGGTTGAGACCGAACAAGGCGACCAGCTCATCAGCGTCAGCCTCCAGCTCCTCCCGGGTCTCCCCCTGGAGGCGTCGCGCCTGGTCCAGCGTGAGCCCCTTGGCTGCTGCCACCTCAGCGATGAGCTGCTGGCGTTTAGCCCTCGCGGTTTCCTCGGCCAGCCGCTTGCTGGTCTCCCGCACCTCGGCGAGCTCGGCCGACAGCTGCTTGATCTGCGCAACGATCGGGTCCTCGCCCTCGGTGGTGGGCTCACCGCTGGTCTTCGCGCTCTTGCCCTTGGTGCCCTCGGCGAGCTGGGTGCGGAGGGTTTCCAGTTCTTTGAGCAGCCGCTGGTTTTCGGCGTAGTTGGCCTTGGCGCGCTGTTCGTTTTTGCGCATCTGCGCCTTGTACAGCTCCGCTTTGGCCCGCCAATCGACGTCCTCGCCGTCGCCACTAGTGGGGGTGCTGCTGTCAGCGGTTTCAGCAGCGTCCTCGCTGTTGTCGTCGGCGTGCTCGGTGTCGGTGCCCGTTTCGGGTTCCTCGGTGGGCTCTACGTCGTCGCGCTCGGGTTCGGTCTCGTTGGTCTCTGTTGTGTTGTCGGTCATGTGCTCCCATTCCGGGATGCTGTGTGTGCCTTTGCGGCACAAAAATCTCCTGTTAACAGTGTCACCACCATTCCGGCAGTGTCACTCTCTATCAGGGATGATAGCTCAAAGAGCATTGTCAACCGTTTGACGATAGCTTCAGAGAATCAACAGGGGTGTGGGAGGACAACGATGCTCAACCCAACCGAGGCCGCCGAAAAAGCCTCAGAGCTCTACGAAATCCGCAACAGAGAACGCAAACGCCTCGACACCATCCGCCTCTACCTGCAAGGACGCCCTGAGCTCACCTATCTGCCCCCCGACACCCCCCGCGAGCTGCAGGCACTCGCGAAAATGGCGCGCGTCCCCCTCATGAAACTGATCGTCAACGCCACCACCCAGCAAATGTTCGTGGACGGCTACCAATCCGCCGACACCGAAGCCGCCGATACCATCTGGCGGGAAATCTGGCAGTCCAACCGATGGGACAAGAAGCAGATCCCCCTCCACAAGTCGACCGCCGCCTACGGAGTCGCCTACGGAGCCATCCTCCCCGCAGCCGACGACGACGCGCCTCCCGTCATCCGACCCCTGTCAGCCCGAAAGATGACTGCCGCATACGGCGACGACGACGAATGGCCGGAATACGCCCTAGAACAGCGCAAGGACGGCACCTGGTGGCTGTATGACGACACCGGCGTCTACGAGCTGCGTAGGATCGACAAACCCGTGCGCCGCCCCGGCAAAACCACAATCGTGTTCGAACAGGTCGGATTTACCGAACACGAACAAGACGTGTGCCCAGTAGTCCGCTACCTCGCTGACGAAGACCTCGACGACCCCGTGCAGGGCGACATCGAGCCGAACATGACCCTGCAAGACCAGATCAACCTGTGCACCCTGCACCTGTTGGTCGCCCAGCACTACGGCGCGCACGGCCGCAAAATCCTCATCGGCAAGATGATGGAGTCAGTGGAGAAGCAGCTGAAATCGTCGGCGTCGACGCTGCTCGCTATCAACGCGCACCCCAGCGACTTCGCTGTGGAAGAGCTGTCGCAGACCCAGCTGGACGGGTTTATTGCCGCGCGTGAATCCGCTGCCCGGTTCGCCGCAGCCATCTCCCAAACCCCCACCCACGAACTGCTCGGCACCCTGTCCAACCTGGCCGCAGCCAGCCTGGTGGAGGTACGCGAATCCACAGCCCGCAAAGTCGCTGAACGCAAAGTCATGATCGGCGAGTCACACGAACAGCTGCTCGGCCAGGCCGGAACCCTGCTCGGCATCCCCGTTGACCCGGCCGCCCGGGTGCGGTGGAAGCGTCTGATTGATGCGCGCGCCGTCCAGTTCGTAGAGCTGCTCGGCCTGCTCGCCGAGAAACTCGGCGTCCCCGAGGAGGCGCTGTGGCAGGAGACCCCGTTCTCGGATGCAACCGTGGCCGAATGGCGCGCTATGGCAGCCGAACAGCAACCCGCCAGCGTCACCCCGGTAGAAACCCCGACACTGGTGCCGCTCACCGACGTCACAGCCCCCACCGAAGACGACGACACCACAGAGGTGACTACCAGTTAAACCCGGCTACCGCGATGACCTCCCGCTGCTCGGCGAGGTCACGGTGCGCCACCATGTACCGCATCGCATCCATGCCGTGGTCATCGTCCTTGACCGGCTGGTCTTTTTCCCTGCCATCCCGGGAGCGTGACCAAATGTAGCCAGGGATCTCCTCCACCGTGCAGGTGGGACGCCGCGCCCCCTCCAGCTCTGGGTCGCGCTCCACCAGCGCACCCCGCACGAAAAACAGGCGGGGTTTACCGTCCTCGGCTACCCGCAGCCGGGCCTGCACTGCCTGAATCCCATCAAGCACGCTCTTGTGCGCGGGCGTGGTTTCCACGCCGAGTTCACGCTCCAACACGGCACGCCCCTCAGCGTCATGATCACACACGACCGCGGTCGGGCGGGGCTCCAACCAGCGGCCATCCGGTGTGGTGACCTGGTCGAGAATGTCACGGGCATGCTGGTCAACAGTGCGCCGAGTCCGGTAGATCTCCCGGTACAGGTAGAGACGCCCATCCTCGTCCTCAGCCCACCACTGGGCAACGAACGGGTTGGTGAACCCGAAGTCCACGCTCAGGTAGCGGGGCCAATGCTCAGGAATCGAAAACGGGTCGACGACGTGCACGGCCTCCTGGAACTGGTCGTAGACCATGCCCTCAGCCGCAGCCCACAAACCAAGCCGCAACCTGGCATGCCGCACCCCGGTGAGCCTGTCGAGTTTGCCAATATAGTCGCGGCCTCGTTCCGTGAGCGTCCCATCAGAGTTGTAGTAGACAGGGTTGTCCTCATGCCGGCTGTTGATCAGCCGGGTCAGCCCTCTATCACAGCGTTGCTTCAACCAGTGGGTAGGCGCGTCCGGGTTACATGCGGCCAACAACTGCTGGAAGCTCAACCGGCCGTGCCGCAACCGAGAAGTGATCGCCTCCCAGTCGTTGAGAGTGAGCTCAGTAGCCTCATCGGCGAACACCAGGTCGTACTCGCTCGACATGATCTTCGTGGCCTTGTCCATTCCGCCGACGACGATCACTGAGCCGTTGTCGTACCGGTAAGAGGCAGCCTCCTGGGGGGAGCCGCCATAAAAGTGCACCGTGCCCGTGGCCAGGGCTTCCTTGATGACCTGCTCGCGCCACGTCACCAACGTCGTCGACCCCAGCGACACCGAGGTTTTACGGACGATCAACCCGCGCATCCCCGGGTTCAACAGGGCAACCAGGTGCAACTTCTCCAAACACACGCGGGACTTTCCCGTACCAGCGGGGCCGCAGACCAACACCTCATCCTCGCGGGCCTCCATCACCTGCACCGCAGTCCCACGCGGCCGATAGGTGTGCACCAGCTCAGCGGAGCGCATCCAAATCCACGCCCTCCACCCGATAGGTGGCGACCTTGCCCGTGATCTGCTGCTTCACCGGAGCATCCAAACCCAACAGGCGCGCGCGCCGCTCCTGGATCTTCAGCAACCGGTCGATCGCCTCCAGCACGGGCTTGGTGTCTTCTAGCGGCTGCCCAGCCTCGTCATACACGATCTCCCCGCCCGCCACTTTGACGTGGTGGGCCTCCAACACTTCCTCAGCGGCGCGCGCCAACCGGTCCAACCGCTCCAACTCCAATGCGAGCAGTTCCTCACCCGGTTCCCTGATCGCGGCTTTCAACGCGCGCTGCACAGCCCGGTACGCTTCGCTTCTGTTCGGGTAGCCGAGCTCATCTGCGATCTGCTGATACGTCCAGTGCTGGGCGCGCAGCCGAGCAGCCTGAGCATCCCGTTCTGCTGACGCCAGCGTCCGCTCGTACCGCCCACTGTGTTTGCTGCGATGTGAGAGTGTCACTACTGGTCACCCCTCCCCTCCAAACAGGCGGCGACGCACTACCTCCGTGTAGCAGCGGCACCGGAAATGCAGCGGCGGCAGCCCGTCAAACCCCTCCCAATCAGGCTCTCGCAGACTGAACCGCTCTTTGGACGCGATCACCCTGCCGTGCATAGGACGGCAACGCGAACACGTGCGCTCATCAACCCTGGTGAACCATTTCAGGTCATAGGCGAACAGAGCGGCATACCACTGCCGTCCCCGGTTATAGGCCCGGTGAATCCCTGTCGTAGTCACGTTGTGGATCCGGGCCAGTGTCTGCTCCACCACCTCGAGGGCTTCTTCACGCCGCCGCCCAGGCGGGTTGATCTCCACACGCAACCCCTGGGAGCTGATGATGAAACTCACGTCATTGCGCAGGTCAATGTCGTCGGTGGCCCGGTGCACGTCCACATCATCGGGCACATACCGCACCTCGGTGCCTGCTGGCGGTGGTGCTTCCCGGGCCGCATCCCGAGCCCCCAACGGCACAGCACGCCGCACCGCTCCCATTGCCGTGTCTATGATCGCCGCACGCGCCTGCCGCAGCCGGTCCACCAGTCTGCTGTTGCGGCGGGTCACCTCGACAGGGCTGGCCACCGTGGTGGCAGCGACGTCGCGGGCGTCATCAAGGTGCCGGTCGATCAGGGTGCGGGTTTCGGTTTCGAGCGCGTCCAGTTCCGGGGTGGTCGTGTCTGGGACGGGCTCAGGCAGCGGTGTCGTCACGAGTCTCCCCCCACAGCGGCCGTGGC
>Ga0209075_1005190_pt1 | contig 10073 bp, 12 predicted proteins | sample Stecom2011_FD_187523 | JGI IMG/M metagenome (GOLD analysis project Ga0209075, IMG submission 187523) | Agricultural soil microbial communities from Utah to study Nitrogen management - Steer compost 2011 (SPAdes) (version 2) | ecosystem: Environmental > Terrestrial > Soil > Agricultural land...
TTAATTCTTCTGATGAAAGAGCAGTTCACCAAGGTCATGTAAACCTAATTAAATAATTTTATACTGTAAAGGCGAAGATTATTCTTCGCCTTTATTAATGTAGTTTTACAGCCAACGCATTGGTTTGAAGATTATAATCTGGAGTCTATACGGTAAGTATCCTTTCAGAAAAAGGAGAGTACATCGAAAAGTTAATTATTCATTAGGATCTATTTAGATTCTATACTACAGAAGAGGAAGGTTGTCTAGATTAGGCAGCCTTTCTTTTGTTCTTATAATTCCTATTTAACATAATATTAATTATAGGGCAAAAGTGGTGAATTGGGAAATACCAGAGCATTTCTTATACTTTTAGATATTATGTTAAAGTAATTTACACTATCCTCTGCTGAAAGAACAATCTATAAAAAGACCAAGATACTTTATATCCACCACCTTAATTACAACCTAGATTTTCACTACTTTTACACCCTACAATTAATATATGACGAAAATTCCACTTCCAAAAAACCAAACACAATACGTCACAAACTTTAACGACCTTATCAGCACGCCTTTTAAGGGAGAAATTAATGCGATATGCTGGAAGCGCGAACTTTTAGGTGATTTTGCGGAGCTGGTGAATAAGATGAAATTTGGTGGGAACATGATGGAAATCGACCCAGATGAACTGCTTTCTCTTGAATTAAGTACCCAAGGTCAACTTGCCCGTGAAATCCTAATCAATGACATCAGCATGCTGGAAGATTTCGGTGCTTCTCCACTTCTTAACATCATTAAGTGTTATCAGCGGGATGATATTTCGACATTTTTCCCAACAGATGTCTATTCTTTCCATGCAGATCGCTCTCCTGTGGCAACAGACACTTTTTTGTGCACTTATTATGGCGAATCAAGTGAAATATTACCAAATGCGCAAGGTTTACAAAAAGTGCTTATCCCTGAAATTCGAGAGGAGCTAAAAAAACGTTATCAAGGTACAGTTGAAGGATTTGAATCATTTTTAAGTGAAGAATTTTATGATCTTCATTATCAAGCTAAACCCAACTCGAATTTAATTAGCTTAGGTCTAGGTAATTTATGGAAGATTGCAATAGATCATCCTGAAAGTCAGGTTGCTCCTTGCCTCCACCGTGCTCCAAAGGAAAAAGAGGGCGAAAATCGTTTGATGTTGATATGTTGAAACCAAGCAAAAATATATTATTTATTTGCTCAGCGAATAAGCAACGTTCTAAAACTGCGGATGATTATTTTTCTGCGAAATATGATTCAGAACGATATCAGTTTGATTCCGCTGGAACAAATCTGAAAATTTGTCAAAAAGAAGGAACAAATCCTTTGTCTGAAGAGTTAATAGACTGGGCAGATTTGATATTTGTAATGGAGAAACGCCACAAACAAGCTATTTCTTCCTTCACCAAGGAAAAATTTGATTCAAAAGTTAAGGTATTAAACATTCCAGATCGCTATAAATATTATCAAAAAGAATTGATTGAAATATTAGAAGAGAAAATGAATGTTTTTTTCGAATAGTTTTAAAATGAAGGTAAATCCAAAAAATCCCTCACTTTTTCAAAACTATTTCTCTTTTCTTGCGAATCCCCAACAATAATGTGCGTATTTTTGCACACATTTTAATTTGAATCAATGAAACGTATTAATCAATACAAAAAACTGTTTAACGTTGAATCTGCAATCGATTTAGCTGAACTCAAGAAAACTTACCGTTCTTTAGTTAAAGAATGGCATCCGGATAAGTTTCAGGAACAAGATGCTAAAGCACTTGAAGCAGAAGAGAAAAGTCGTGAAATCACTCAAGGTTATGAATTTTTGATCAGCATTTCTCCAGAGACAAAACAAAATAACCTAGAAGATTATAATCACATTTTGGACACTTGTTCAATTAAGGATTTTCAATATAAGAATCTCGTTTTAGAAGTTGAGTTTTCTAATGGGAGCACGTATGAGTATTTTGGTGTTTCTAAGCCTTTGTACCAAAAATTTGTAAATGCTGACAAGCAATTTAGATTTGGTAAAAGACAAATCTTTACAACGAGTTTGTATAGAAAGTCAAAAAGAGACGTTGAAACAGTATAGCAATTGAGACTTTCTGTCTTAATTGTATAGAGATATTGCACATTTAAAAAGGTTGTTGATTATTGAATCGGCAACCTTTTTTTATTGAAAAACTTAAGCAAAAGTCTCCCCTGGTGTAAACCTAAAATCTACTTAAAACAAAAAAACTGTCTTAAAACAGACTCCAACATTGGAAAATCTCTTTTAAAGACAGTTTTTAATATTACCTTAAGTATAAAGCTATACCAACTGAACGTTTACAGCATCCATCCCTTTTCTACCGCGAACGATATCAAAAGTTACCTTATCGTTTTCATTGATATCAAAAGTAACGTTGTTTACGTGGAAGAAATATTTTTCTCCTGAACTATTGTCATTAATGAAACCGAATCCTTTACTGCTATCGTAAAATGCAACAACACCAACGTTAACCTCTGGTTCTCCAGAATCTTCTTTCTTCGGAACACCAATTACGATGTCTTCTGCTTCAATTTCTTCACGAACTTTTGACTCATCTGGTGGAGTATCAGTAATGTTACCAAATTCATCAACATAAGCCATCATGTCATCCAAAGATCCGCCTTGATTATTATCATCATTACGTTGCTCTCTCTTAGCAAGCTTATCTTTTTTCTTTTTTGCCTTTTTCTTTTCTTTCTCTCGTTTACTAAACGATTCCTGCGATCTACCCATTTATATTTATAAAAATTTTGTGCTTTTAGTTACGAAAAGCATGTTGTTTGCGCATGATATTTAATATCAGCTGTTGGTGTAACAAATCCAATTCATCAAAATTAAGGAATTATTAATAATAAAACACAAAAATGACGAACTATTACTTCTCTATCCAGTCAATAATAGATTTATCTGTTGGAAGTGTTTTAGAATAATATATTTGCTCTAATTTCCCGTCTGTTCCAATTAAGTATTTTTGAAAATTCCATTTTACTTTACTGTCACTGTGTCCATTCAGTGATTTTGTGGTTAAATACTGATATATCGGTGCCATACCACTCCCCTTCACCTCTATTTTGGACATCATTTGGAAGGTAACACCATAGTTTTTCTGACAAAAAGCGGCTATTTCTGCATCGCTGCCTGGCTCCTGTTTCATGAAGTCATTTGATGGAAAACCAAGGATAACGAAGTTATCTCCGCCATATTTAGCATAAAGCTCTTGTAACTGCTCATATTGAGGTGTAAAACCACATTCTGATGCCGTATTTACAATCATGACCTTCTTGCCTTTATATTCAGCTAAACTTATTGTATCTCCGTCTATCGTTTCTACAGTGAAATCATAAATTGTTTTTTCCTGTGCGAAAATGAATGTTGCACTTGTCAATAAAACTCCCAGTATTATATTTTTCATTGTGTATGACTTTTCTTATATAGTTATAACAGAGCAGATAGGAAATTGTTCTTAACGGTAAAACAATTCTATTTCTGTTGCTCCTTTTCCATAATTTCTAAAGTCAGCATCGTAAAACTCTAATCCATCTTTATCTTTTAGAAATTCACGGATTTCTGCTTTAAGAACCCCTTGCCCAACGCCATGAATAACAATTAGTTTTCGGATGTTTTTTTCTCTTGCTTTTCTAAAGAAACGCTTAAACTCAAGGAGTTGACGTTGAAGTAATTCTCCATTGCTTAAACCCCGTTCACTTTCCATAAAAGCATGGGTGTGCAAGTCTATTTCCCAATAATCCACGTTTCTTTTCACATCCCCAAGTTCTTTCTGGTAATTTACCGTATCCTCAATAACATCCTTGAGGTCAAAATTTGAATGTAATATATTACTTTGATCTCCATGAATCTCAACGAGTTCATGTTCTAAAAACTCACGGTCAAACCCTGTTTCGTCTTCAACGATAACAATATCTTCATTTTTGTAGGACAGCACAACTCCCCCACCAACTTCCCTTAAAAAGCTAACCTTCTCACCTATTTTGAAACGCATTGACTATGGAATTAAAATCTATAGACATGAATGCATAAACAGAAAGAAGAATTCCTCCAGCCCATAACACTAACATGAATATTTTAAAAAATATTGAAGCATCCTTTTTAGTAGGTGGAAAAAGTACTCCCTCTACTTGTTTGGCCACAATTTGATTGTATTTAGCTTCTTCATTATATTCCTCAATATCGTTTAGAACCGGCGTATGGTCGATAATGATGCGTTTTATTTTAGAATATGTTTTATTGGAAATATCATCGTAATTTGACTCGTATTCAATGTCTTCCTCTTTCATGTCTTTGCGAATTAAATACAGCTTATGCTTGTTTTTAATTCGAAATCCTAAGAGTAAACCAAAAATAATCATTAACCAAGAATCAAAATAAAGTCCAACTCCAGCTATTGCTAATGAAGAGACTGCTGTAAAAATAAGTTGTGCAAATTCGTAGTTGTTAAAGAATAGAATACGCATTAACTGTCCACCATCTAGCGGGTCTATTGGAATTAGGTTCATTACATTTAACAAGATCAATATGGAACCCAGCTGTATGGATAAAGATGTCGGTTGAACCCATCCGTAAAGTATAAGTGATACTCCGAGAAGTATTCCCGGTAAAGGTCCAGCAATTACCATTAATGAACTTTCAACTTGAGAATACTCTTTCTTTCTACCAGAAACCATCGCACCCATAAAAGGGATAAATAACATGTTTAACTCCTCGTAATTGAACAGCTTCATCATGAGAAAATGTCCTAATTCATGAAACAGAAGAACACCTAACAATATGCCAATCAGGTAATAATCATCTAGTATTAGTGAAAAAGTAATTGCGAAAATAACCATGGAAAGTACGGTAACTGATATGTGTCCGTTACTTTTCCGCTTGATTAAAATCGGCTTTTGTGGGTAATGTTGTTCAAATTCTTCCATCTTCTATCAACAAATTTAGTCTAATTCCAGTTTAAACACAAATTATATATTATTTTCGTCCATATATGATTCAAGCCAAAAATATAACCAAGGCATACGACCAAGTAGAAGTATTGAAAGGTATTGATATTTCTGTGAAAGAAGGCGAATTAATTTCCATTGTTGGCGCTTCAGGTGCTGGGAAAACAACTTTACTTCAAATTTTAGGAACATTGGAGCGTCCAGACTCTGGAGAATACTACGTTGGAGGGAAATCTCCATTCGAATTATCTCAAAAGCAATTGGCCCAATTCCGTAATGAATCAATAGGATTTGTATTTCAATTTCATCAGTTATTGCCTGAATTTACTGCAATTGAAAATGCAATTTTACCCGCTTTGATTCGTGGAGATCACAAGCAAGATGCTGAAAAGCGAGCGAAAGAATTGTTTTCTTTCCTTAACCTGAAGAACAGAGATGATCACAAACCTTCTGCCTTGTCTGGCGGTGAACAACAACGTGTAGCCGTTGCCCGTGCTTTGATGAATGCCCCAAAAGTGATTCTAGCTGATGAACCTTCTGGTAATTTAGACACGAAAAACTCTGAAGAATTACATCAATTGTTCTTTAGTTTACGTGAAAACTTCGGACAAACTTTCATTATTGTTACGCACAATACACAGCTTGCAGATATTTCTGACCGTAAATTAGAAATGGCAGATGGAAGATTCATATAAGCTTAATTTCAGCGAAATAGCTGACTTACTTAATGTAAAGGTTCAACAGTTTAACACGGTCGATTTCATAAAAGATGACCCTGTGCTCCTTCCCCATCGTTTTCGTAAAAAGCAAGACATTGAAACCATTGCTTTCATCGTGGCTTTGATCGCTTGGGGTAAACGCAAAATGATTATTGACAATGGTGAAAAGCTAATTGAAATAATGGATCATGCGCCTCACGATTATATTATGAATTACGAAACAGGAATGCTTTCAGAAAAGGCTTTTGTTCATCGGACCTTCAACACCGTTGATTTAGACTTTATTCTCCGCGCGTTAAAAAGGTGTTATACACAAAATGATTCCTTAGAAGCTTGGTTTACCTTAAATCCGGCTGAAAAAGGTGTAAAACACAGAATCATTAACTTTCGCAAAGCTTTTTTTGAAACGCCACACCAACAACGCAGTGAAAAACACATCGCTAACCCAGAAAAAGGTTCTGCTGCTAAACGCATCAACATGTTCCTTAGGTGGATGGTTCGCAAAGACGACAAAGGAGTGGATTTTGGAATTTGGAATTCCATTGGAATGGATGAACTCTACGTTCCCCTTGATGTGCATACAGGAAACGTTGCAAGAACCCTTGGATTAATCACCAGAAAACAAGACGATTGGAAAGCATTGGAAGAACTCATGGAGAACCTAAAGAAAATAGATAAAAACGATCCTTGCAAGTATGATTTTGCGTTGTTTGGATTGGGGGTTAGTGGGGAAATGAAATAAAACCTAAAACATGGAAATAAAAATATTAAGCTTTGCAATATTGGTTTCTGCCATCATCGCAATTATCTACAGGCAACAAAAGAACAATAAAATGTTTTCTGTCTTTAAACCCTTGACGACCATCTTGATTATTATACTTGCTTTTGTTATCCATAAACAATCGTCAAACACCTATACAAGCTTGATGATTGTCTCCCTACTCTTCGCTTTAGTAGGAGATATCTTTTTAATCAGTAAAAAGTATTTTCTGCCAGGACTTTCTTCATTTTTAATCGCACATATTGTTTTTACAGTTGGTTTTACGAGTCTTTTTGGCTTTAGTTGGGAAGTATTGCCTTTATTAGTTTTAATTCTAATCGGTGCATTATACTTTAATGTATTAAGAAAGCACTTGAACAAGATGACGGTTCCTGTTTTGATATACCTCACAGTCATTTTAGTGATGAATTGGCAAGCTGTTGGACTTGTTTTTATTAATCAATCGTTGGTGTTTCTTGCCTTGGCATTGGGCTCATTACTCTTCACATTTTCTGATGCTATTTTGGCTTATGATATGTTTAAAAAACCATTCAAAGCGGCAGAACTTCTGATCTTATCAACTTATTGGTCTGCTATTTATATTTTTACTCTCGCAGGATGGTTTATATAACTCTATGATTAACTATTTGAATTATCAATGTCTCAATCTCCTTTTATTGTGCTTTTTGATTTACTTTTACAATTCCAAAAAATCAATGATTAGAAACACAATTAAATCGAAAATCAGATTGAAAACTCCTCTTATTTTATCATTCACTTTCACGCTCGCTTTTTCTTTAATTTCTCAAGAAAACACAAACAACTCAAACATCATGGATTCAAATAACGATTATAAAACAGAAACCATTTCTTTAAAACCAGATTATGAAGGCGAAGTTGTAGCTACCTTAATTTCTTCTAAGGCTAACAAGGGAAATAGAAAAAGCGTATTATATGTTCATGGTTTTATAGATTATTTCTTTCACGACCACATGAGTAAACGATTCAATGAAAATGAATTTGATTTTTATGCGCTAGACCTAAGGAAATACGGACGTTCTTTGATGGAACATCAGCATCCAAACTATTGTAAAAACATTGAAGAATACTATGAAGAATTGACAATAGCAATTCGTAAAATTCATGAAAAAAGTAACGGCGAGGTAATTTTATTGGCGCATTCTACAGGAGGACTAATTACTTCAAATTACATGAATTACGGCGAAGAAAAAGATTTGATTAAAGCACTTGTTCTTAATTCACCGTTTTTCGATTTCAACATGTCGGGAATTGAAAAGGCGGCTGCTTTAACCGTTTCAAAGCCAATTGGTGGACTTTTTAAATACGCTAAAATCGAAGGAGCACTTTCTCCTGCCTATCCTAAAAGTATTCATAAGGACTATTATGGAGAATGGAATTTTAATTTAGATTGGAAGCCTATTGAAGGGTTTCCAACTTATTTTAAATGGATTGGAGCAATTAGAAAGGGTCACAAAAACTTGAAAAATTCAGATATAAAAGTTCCTGCACTTGTAATGTATTCTAGCAGTTCAGAAAGACTTAAGAAGTACTCTGAAAAAGCTAAATATCAAGATATAGTGCTTGATGTTGAAGATATTAAAAGGGTGGGTGAAAAATTGGGTAAGCAGGTAACTTTACTTGAAATTGAAGATGGTTTACATGATTTATTTCTATCAAAAGAAGTTGTTCGAAATAAGGCTTTCCAAGAAATGTTTAATTGGTTAAAGGAGGTAGAATAAATAATACGAACAAAAATCATGTCAGAAAATTCAAATCAAAAAAAGTGCGCTAACTTTCGATAGCACACTTTTACAAATTATAGGTTTTGCTTTAGTTCTTCACAAACTTAATCACCTCACTCCTATTGTTTCCAATGATTTTTACGAAATAAGTTCCAGATTTAAAATTTGAAACATCAATATTCAGGGAGTTTGTCAAATGATTTTCATAAACAACTCTTCCCATAATATCGGAAATTGCTAATTGAAGTTGTTCAGAACTCTCTTCTAATTCAATTGAAATAAAATCTTTTGCTGGATTTGGATAAAGTTTCAATTCTCCTTTAGTATAATTTGTTAATCCAACAATATCGTCATTATTAAAACGCATGCTTATCATTTCTATAGTAGATGGGGATGTAAATGAATGTCCTAACATCATAATTTTCCCATCTGGTTGAAGGTCAAGATCATTTCCGTGACTTTCATTTCCTTGATAATCAAAACTTATTTTCCCGGAATTCCCAAAACTAGAATCAAGGTTTCCATTGGTATCAAAACGTAAAAGAGCAAAATTAAAGTCATTTGAATTCATCGTTGTGCCTACCATAAGAAGTTTTTGATCCTCTTGCAGTAAAATACTGTTCAAAAAGTTAGAACCATTTACAATTTGTGAAGTTACAACTCCGTTATTCCCATACGTTGCATCGAAACTTCCGTCTGAATTTAACCTGATTAAAGCAAAATCATACTTCAATTCAACATTGGATATCCATGAATGACCACCTAAAACAATTTTACCATCATTTTGAATCACCAGTCCAGAAAGATTGTCATCTCCATTACCGATATTAAACCTTAACTTTCCTTGATTTCCGAAGGTGTTATCAAGACTTCCATCCGTGTTTAATCTCGCAACAGCCATTTCTCTGATTTGAACATCATTATCCAAGCTTCCACCTAGAATAATTTTTCCATCAGGCTGAATTTCGATTTCATTAATGTGAGCACTAGCATCGGTGAAATCTATTATCGCCCAACCGTTCACACCGAAAGAAGTGTCTAGCGTTCCATCATTTTCCATTCTTAATACTGCAAAGTCTTCATTAAAAAATCCTCCTAACAATATTTTTCCATCATCTTGAATGCGAATGGATGCGGGCATTCCGCTGCCTGTTTTAGTAAATATTTTTATACCTTGATTACCAAAGCTATTATCAAAAGTTCCATTTGAATTTAGTCTTATTGCGGCAAACTCTGAAACGGAATTATTCCAAGTGTATGCAGCAATCACGATTTTCCCATCTGCTTGCAAAGCGACATCACTAGCGTGAGATATGGCATTTCCTATAGGAATTATTAATGTGCCGTTATTCCCAAAACTGTTATCCAGCGTGCCATTTGTATTATATCTGACAACCGTGGGTTTATACGTAGTAGATTCTCCTGCAAATCCAATAACTATTATTTTTCCGTCATCTTGAACAATTGTGGCTCCAGGAAAACTGTGTATTCCTGTAACAGCTGTGTTTACAAAACCATTTTGACCAAAACTATTATCAATAGTTCCCGGTTGAGCTAAAAGTGAAAAGTTTGCAATTATGCAAAACAATAAAGTAGTAATTTTCTTCATAGTAATATGTTTTAGTGAATTAATTATCCTCTAATGTACAATTTTTTATAGCTAGTTTATAGTTATAATCTACTATAAGTTTACACATCAAACTCCTCATAATTAGGTGTTAAAAAATATTTTATAAATTTAGGTAACAAAATATTAACGACTGAAGTAATAGCTGATGAATCTATATCCTAAGAATATCATTATTTCTATTTATCGAAATAAACTCAAAAAAAAAAAAACTCA
>Ga0209075_1005191_pt1 | contig 10073 bp, 9 predicted proteins | sample Stecom2011_FD_187523 | JGI IMG/M metagenome (GOLD analysis project Ga0209075, IMG submission 187523) | Agricultural soil microbial communities from Utah to study Nitrogen management - Steer compost 2011 (SPAdes) (version 2) | ecosystem: Environmental > Terrestrial > Soil > Agricultural land...
AATTGAAACCTAATTTTCCCAGATTGACAAAAGGCGGCAACAATTCGTTGATTTTTGAATTCATCAGATAATTAAGCTGACGTTCTGAAAGCATTGTCAATTTTGTAACAACAAGCTTTAATTTATCCATTTCCAAGGAAATATAATCTCCGTGAAAATTTCCACCGTGATAAACTTGTTGTTTTTCTACATCAATAATAGGATTATCGTTTGCCGAATTCAGTTCTTTTTCCAAGACATTGGTTAGGTAAAGAATTGTGTCGTAAATCGGACCTAAAATCTGCGGAACACAACGAATAGAATAATATTCCTGAACTTTTTCCTTAAAAACTTCTTCTGTGTTATTTCCGCTGTACAAATGATCCTGACGATTTCGTGTCAATCTACTGTCGTGCAAATGATGACGCATTTTTTGAGCGATTTCTTGCTGACCTGAATGTAATTTAGAATGATTGAGTTCTTCAGACAAATGATCGTCATAAGCGTGTACCAATTCATTAATTAAACTGGATGCTTTTACCGAAATATTAATTAATTTTTCAGCTTGCAGTGCATTAACAATTCCAATTCCGGTCATTACCGATGTTCCGTTCATCAAAGCAATTCCTTCTCTGATTTTAATATCAATAGGTTGCAGTTTTTCTATTTCAAAAACTTCTTTGGTTGCTCTGCGTTCACCTTTATAAAAAACCTCGCCTTCACCAATCAAAACCAATGCAAGATGTGCTAATTGTACTAAATCTCCACTGGCTCCAACGCCTCCGTGTGCAAAAATCAAAGGAGTAATAGCTCTGTTAATCAATTCTTTCATTAAAAAGATAACCGAATCATTAACGCCCGATTTTCCCAACGCCAACGTATTTAACCTTGATAAAATCGCAGCTTTTACGTGCAATGGAGACAATGGAGCACCCACACCCGAGGAATGACTTCGGATCAAATTGTATTGTAATTGTTTTTGATCTTCTTCTTTAATACGGTATTGTGCCATTGGACCAAAACCGGTATTTACGCCATAAATGACTTTATTGGACGAAAAAGTTTCCAAAAAACAAAAACTTTTATGAACGCGTTCTATCAAAGTAGTGTCCAAATCTATTTTTTCATTTTCAACCACAATTGTGGAAAAATCTGCGATTGATAAATAATTTTTGATAATCTTCATTAAAATATTTTAATTTCTTTAGAGTAAAATGACCTAATTCTCGTAAATTTGAAAACAATCATTTTAGAGAACAAAAATAATATATTAATATAATTATATTCCTATGAATGTAGAAAATGTTGATATCCTTATTATTGGTGCCGGACCAAGTGGAAGTGTTGCCGCAGGATATTTACAAAAACAAGGAGCAAAAATAAAAGTAGTTGAAAAACAAAAATTTCCCCGAATTGTAGTAGGTGAGAGCTTGATTCCAAGAGTAATGGATCATTTTTACGAAGCAGGATTATTTGAAGCTCTTGATTCTTACGGATTTGAAAAAAAATCAGGCGCACGATTTATTCGAAAAGACGAACACTGTATGTTTGATTTTTCAGAAAAATTTGGTGAAGGATGGGATTGGACGTGGCAAATTCCGCGTGCCGATTTCGACAAAGCAATGACCGATGAACTGCAAAGAAAAGGGGTGGATATTGCTTTTGAAACCGAGGTTATCCACGTAGATTTTAATGGAACAAACTCGGTGACAACTGTTAAAGATAAAGACGGCAACGAATCCAAAATACACGCAAAATTTGTCATTGATTGCAGCGGATATGGGAGAGTTTTACCCCGACAATTAAAACTGGAAGCTCCTTCAAAATTAGACCCTAATTCGGCTATTTTTACGCATATAAAAGACGTTAACCGACCAAAAGGAACAGAAGCTACTCAGATTACCTTTGATATTCTTGATACTAAATCGTGGGTTTGGGTTATTCCATTTTCCAACGGATTTACGAGTTTTGGTATTGTGGGATCTACAAAATATATTGATGAACTGACTGAAAACGGTGATACAGCACAAGCTATCCGAAACGCTATTAAATTATCCGATCATTATGTAAACCGTTTTGATGGTCTTCCGTTTGAATTTCAGCCCATTCATCTTAAAAATTATTCCGTTTCGGTTTCGCAATTTTATGGCGACGGATACGCACTTACAGGCAACAGTACCGAATTTTTGGATCCTGTTTTTTCTTCTGGGGTTTGTTTTGCTACCGAATCGGGTATTTTAGCTGCCAAACTTGCTTGGCGACAAGTCAACGGAGAAAAAGTAGATTGGGAAAAAGAGTTTGTAGAATATATGCAATTTGGTATTGATGTTTTCTCGACGTATGTACGCGAATGGTACACCGGAAATTTACAAACCGTCTTTTACCATCAACCGGAAAATCCGGAAGTAAAACGAAAGATCTGTGCTGTTTTGGCTGGATATGTCTGGAATAAAGAAAATAATTTTGTTTCAAAACATCACAATATTATTCAAAATATGGCGTATTTGATTCAGGAAAATAAGTTATAAAAATAAAAAAGGATTCTAATTGGAATCCTTTTTTATTTTTGTTATGCTTAGAATAAAACAAGAAGAACTGTTTTTATAATAATTTATAAACCTAATATTTCTTTAAGTTTTTTAATTCTTTCTTAAAATTATCGTGGTATTCTATATTATAATTCATTAATCAATGATTGTAACGACTTTTTTTTGTCTTTTTTCAATGCCTGTTCTTTAACAGAAGGAACAATTTTTTTTAGGTTTTCCAAATAGGCTTTTTCTTCTTTTGACAACTTTGCAGATTTTGTTTTTTCTACTTTAAAAATTCCAAGCGAAATCAAATAGTCTAAAGTTTTTTGAGCTAACGGATTTTGAGCATCGTATGTAAGAATTACTTGTTCCATAATAACAAACTGATTTAATAACACAAATATACGATTTTTAGTTTAATTGTGTTGATTTGAGCAGGGCAAGTTAAGGTAAATAACAAATATAATAAAATCACAGCTATTCCCGAACTTTTAGATATGCTTTTGATAAAAGGAAACATCATCACCATAGATGCTATGGGAACACAAACGGAAATAGCTAAAAAAATAATTGAAAAAGAAGCTGATTATAATCTTGCAATAAAGGAAAAATCAGAAACAACTATCGGAAGAAATAAAAGACGATTTCGGTTGAAATCGTCTTTTATTTTGTTACTTCTTCACTTTCTTAGAAAGCATTTTTGCTAATGATTTTCCTGTTTTAGCATATCCTTCAGCAATACGGTCATTGTTGTTCGGCACCCCTACAAAATTATCTCCTGGAGCATTTTTACTGGTAATTTCCAATAAAACGATATCAGGATTAGTAGTTTCTACAAATTTAAGTAACGTACTCACTTTTGCCGGCTGTTTCATTATACCGCCAAACCATCCTGGATAAATCCAAACCGTTTCCACAATCAATGTGTATTTTGCATCCGTGTTATTTTCAACAGTATTTATCCGTTTACTGTTTTTATTCATAGATGCTAAAAACTTTTCTACAAACGTTACTTTTTTGGAATGTTCCCAGTCATTTTTCCATTTTTCTACTTCTGTACGGTTCTTCTCCGAATCAAGAATGTCTTTTTCTCTTTTTTTAATATAGGCATTTTCATCCATATTTTCTTTATAAAATGTCATAGATGAATAATCCATTATTAGGTTTAATTCCGTTTCGCCTTTTAAGAAATCAAAATTTCCCGAAGTTACTTTCATTTTCTGTGCCTGAACGAAGGTGCACATCATAATTGTCAATACTACTAATAGTTTTTTCATATTTTACTTCTATTTTATTTTTGGACTCCTCTTGACTTTTTTTAATTGGTTACAAAATGCTCTTTTTGCCCTCTTTTTTATCTTTTTCTTACCCCATAGCTCTGCTATGCAATGTAAAAAAGTCTTTAAACAGAACAAAAATAGCTATTTTTCACTTCAATCAAAAAAGTCAAGACAAGTCCATTTATTTCAGACAAATATAAAAGAAATTTGCACTTAATAAAGAAAAATGTTTCAGAAAATATGCTTCGTTGAAAACTATTTCCAAACACTACAATAACCTTGTTGATAAATGTGGATAAGTCGCAAAAAATAAATTTGTTTATAATTAATAAATTATTACGTAACAATATATTCATCTGGAACCAGAAAAATTATTAGAAGATGCTGTGTAATAATCCACATCAAAAAAGAGTTTTTCAACACAAAAAAACAAAATACTTATCCATATAATAGTGTTTACAACAGATTACTATTCTCAACATTTAAAATATAATATTCTGAAAATGAGTAAAATTATACTGTTATCTAATTGTTAATAATTTTTAATAAGTAACATTTCAAAGCAATCTTAAAAAAACTTATTGCACATATCAACAAGCATTATAAAGAAGAAATCTTTTTTAAAATTTTAAAATTTAATCTTTCTATAATAATATGTTGTTGATAAATGAAGGAATAGTTTACAAGGTAATAGCCATAATCTATCCACTAAAAAATAATTACTAAATTACTTTTGCCTTTTTATTAATTAATATATTGATTATCAAATAAATATAATTTTAATTTATTTTTAAACAACTGTTTTTCTGTTTCGTTGTACCTTTGTAGGTATTTTTTAATGTATTTATATGGTAATTTTTAATTACGAGACCGATTTTGAATTACAAGAAGAATCTAAATATGAAAAATGGATTGATACTGTAATAAAATCGGAAGGTAAGGAATCTGGTGAAATTAATTATATTTTTTGTGATGATGAATATTTGCACAACATAAATATGCAGTATTTATCACACGATACATTGACCGATATAATTAGTTTTGACTATAGTATTAACGATTTAATTTCCGGCGATATTTTTATTTCTATAGACCGAATTAAAGATAATGCACAAGAATACGAGGTATCGTTTCAAAATGAACTTTTACGGGTAATGGCTCACGGTATTTTGCATTATTGTGGATACAAAGATAAGGACGATCAAGACGTGAAAATAATGCGTTTAAAAGAACAGGAAAAAATAAATATGTTCCACGTGGAACAATAGTATTTTATTCATAATTACAAAACGTTCCACGTGGAACATATAACAAAAAGAAATAAATGTTTAATACATACGATGTAATTGTAGTAGGAGGAGGGCACGCAGGTTCAGAAGCTGCAGCCGCAGCCGCAAATATGGGAATGAAAACTTTATTGATTACAATGAGTCTTCAGAATATTGCGCAAATGAGTTGTAATCCTGCAATGGGCGGAATTGCCAAAGGACAAATTGTTCGGGAAATTGATGCGTTGGGTGGTTATTCAGGAATTGTTTCTGATAATTCTGCAATTCAATTCCGGATGTTGAATCTTTCCAAAGGACCTGCGATGTGGTCGCCAAGATGCCAAAGCGACCGTATGCGGTTTGCGGAAACTTGGCGTTTGATGTTGGAAGGAACTCCTAATTTAGATTTTTATCAAGAGATGGTTTCTGGTATTTTAACCGATGGTAAGAAAGTGATTGGTGTGCGAACAAATCTGGGAATTGAAATAAAAGCAAAGACGGTTATTTTAACCAACGGAACATTTTTAAACGGTTTGATCCATATCGGTGAAAAACAATTTGGAGGTGGTAGAGCAGGAGAGAGTGCTTCCTTTGGAATTACAGAAGATTTAGTTCAATTAGGTTTTGAATCCGGAAGAATGAAAACCGGAACACCACCGCGAGTGGATGGTCGTTCGTTGGATTATTCTAAAATGCAAGAACAAGCAGGAGATCAAAACCCACAGAAATTTTCTTATTTAGATGTAACAAAGCCTTTAGAAAAACAACGTTCGTGTTTTATGACTTATACGTCCAATAAAGTACACGATTTATTGCGAGAAGGATTTGATCGTTCGCCTATGTTTAATGGTAGAATTAAAAGCATCGGACCACGATATTGTCCTTCTATTGAAGATAAAATTAATCGGTTTGCTGATAAAGACCGACATCAGATTTTTGTTGAACCAGAAGGATGGAATACAGTGGAAGTTTATGTAAATGGATTTTCAACTTCTCTTCCCGAAGAAGTGCAGTTTAAAGCTATGCGTTCGGTAGTTGGTTTTGAAAATGTAAAATTTTTTAGAGCTGGTTACGCTATAGAATATGATTATTTTCCGCCTACACAATTAAAGCATACCTTAGAAACAAAGTTAGTTGACGGTTTGTTTTTTGCCGGACAGATTAACGGAACTACGGGTTATGAAGAAGCCGCAGCACAAGGCTTAATGGCGGGAATTAATGCTGCTTTAAAATTACAAGAAAAGGATCCCTTTATTTTAAAAAGAAACGAAGCTTATATTGGTGTTTTAATCGATGATTTAATTACAAAAGGAACAGAAGAACCTTATAGAATGTTTACTTCTCGTGCAGAATACCGCACGTTGTTGCGTCAGGATAATGCTGATTTGAGATTGACACCAAAGGCATTTGAAATTGGTTTAGCAAAAGAAGAACGTTTGAAAAGAATGGAACATAAGCGAAATGCTTCAGAAAATTTTGTACATTTTTTTAAAGAAACTTCTGTAAAACCTGATGAAGCAAATCCGCTTTTGGATGAAAAAGGAAGTGATATAATGAAGCAGGCTGATAAAATGTTTAAAGTATTTTCACGTCCGCAATTGGATTTTGAAGATATTTTGAAGTTTGAAAAAGTACAGGAATATATTACAGAAAATACTTTGGATAAAGAAATCGTTGATCAAGCTTTTATACAAGTTAAATATTCTGGTTATATTGAAAAAGAAAAAAATAATGCAGATAAATTAACCCGATTGGAAGATGTAAAAATTCCAGATAATTTTGATTATGATAAAATAAAATCGATGTCTTTTGAAGCAAAAGATAAACTAAAAAAAATCAGACCGGCAACTATTTCGCAAGCTTCAAGAATAAGTGGCGTTGCACCATCGGATATTTCTATTTTATTAATTCATATGGGGAGGTAGTTTGCAGAAATCAGTTTGCAGAAGTTAGAAGTCAGTTCAAGGAATGTAGCCTATAGGAATGACGTGGCAATCTCAGTTTGCTTCGTCGTTCTTCTTTGTAATGATTGATTGCAATGATAAAAAGGGTTTGTTCCACGTGAAACATTTTAATTATGAATACCAAAATAATCAAAGATCATAGCGTTTCAAAAAAAGAATTTGAATTAAAATTTGATTCAGAAAAAGAATTATATCAAACTCTTTTTGATGATTGGTCACAATTAGGATCGTATTACAACAGTGAAAATTATATTTCTCATACCGATGGAAAAAGAAATTGGTTTGAAAAAATCTATCAGAAAGTAAAAGAACATACGATTAAAACTAAATGGAAATTAATTAATAATTTTCATCCTAAGCAAAATTTAACTGTATTGGATATTGGTTGTGGAACAGGTGATTTTTTGAAATACGGAATAGAACAAAAAAAACATAATGGAGTAGGAGTAGAGCCGAATCAATCAGCAAAAACTATTGCCCAAAATAAAAACATAGAAGTTCAAAATTCGCTTCAGGAAATTACGCACCCAACTTTTGATGTGATTACTTTGTGGCACGTTTTAGAACACGTTTCAGATTTGGAGGAATATTTTTCTTTTTTCAAAGATAAACTCCATCGAGATGGAATACTTATAATTGCAGTTCCAAATTTTAAATCATTCGATGCAGATTATTATAAAGGGTATTGGGCAGCTTGGGATGTGCCACGACACCTTTGGCATTTTAGTAAAACGAGCATTCAAAAATTAATCAAACCTTATGGATTTGAATTAATACATATTGAACCTATGTATTTTGACAGTTATTATGTTTCGCTTTTGTCGGAAGAATACAAAACCGGGTCTAAAAATATTTTCAATGCAGCCCGAATCGGATTTTTGTCCAATTGGAAAGCAAAACGTACTAAAGAATACTCTTCGCACTGCTATATTTTTAAAAAGCAACCTTAATTTATTTAGAGTTCAACGATTAATACTAAAAATATATAAAGACCTTAATAAAATTTTAAAGTGTCTTAAATCGAGTATTTGGATAGTGTTTTTTATAATTAACAACTATCAAAATTAAAATTTTTATAAAAATTTCTTATACTACAAACCGTTTGAAATTTTTAGATACTTTTGTGTGGAATTAAAATTATTTAAAATAAACTATTTTCTATGAAAAAAATAATGATGTTGGCTGTTGTGGCAATAAGTTTTGTTGCTTGTAATAAAGAAACAACCGCAACAACAGATGCCGGTAAAACAACTGCTGAAAATGAAGCCTCAAAAACAGCTTATATCGACACGGAACTATTGGTAAAAGATTATCAGCAATTCAAAGATTTTGAATCAAAATTCAAATCTATGTCCGATCGTATGCAGTCTGAGTTGGAAAGAGATATGAAAAAATTTCAGAACGATGTTTTAGATTTACAACAAAATGCACAATCCAAAGGAATGGAATGGGCGCAAAATCGGGAAGCAGAATTAACGCGTCGTCAACAGACCTTGGCGGAAAAAGAACAAAATTTTATGCGTAAATTTCAAGATGAAAGTGCTGTTGAACGCGATTCTATGATTTCTGAAATGAAAAATTTTATCAAAGATTATGGTAAACAAAACGGTTATGATTATATCTATGGTACCGGTGATGCAGCTACCGTACTTTATGCTAAAGAAGAATACGATTTAACAGAAGAAATCTTAAACTTGCTTAACAAACAATACGAAGAAAAAACAGGTAAAAAAGTTGAAAAATCAGAAGATAAAGAAGAAACAACTGAAAAATAATCTTAGATATCAATTTTCGAGGAATATTTAGTTTATCCATAATAATAGATTGTATATAGATTTCCTGCAAGGTCTTGTGTGACCTTGTAGGACTTAAAATCATTAGGTATTTTTAAAGGTAACATATTGTTATTAAACAAATTAAGGTTTGACTAAATATAAAAAAGATTTTTTAAAGGAATTTTTAAAATCTCGAAAGAGAATAGGTTCCATTTCTCCAAGCTCTAAGTTTCTAACAAAAAAAATGTTAGAAGGAATTGATTTCGATAATAATCGCGTAATTGTTGAATATGGAGCTGGTACGGGTGTTTTTACCCGAAAAATTGTCAGTAAAATGGCACAAGGAACAAAGCTTTTTGTTTTTGAACTTCACGAACCTTTTTGTAAAAAATTAGAAGAAGAATTTCGTGATCAGCCCAACGTGATCATCATTTGTGACAGTGCTGTGAATGTTTTAAAATATTTACAACGAGAGAATGAAACACACGCCGATAGTATTATTTCTTCGCTTCCGTTTGCAAACTTTCAGACCAAACTAACCATTAGAATTTTAAAAGCTTCAGATCGAATATTAGTAAAAGACGGAACTTTTATTCAATACCAATATTCATTGAACGTCAAAAGACTTTTAAGCAAAATTTTTGATTTAAAATCAGTGGAATTTGTTCCAATTAATATTCCACCGGCATTTATATATATTTGTAAGAAAAAACAGGTGTCCTTTTGATTATATAATTTCATAGTTCGTATCTAAAAGATTTGTATTTTACATAGTTGTTTGGAATAAAAGAGTTTAAGAAAGTAACAATCATAACAAAGTACTCTTTGATAATGTACTTCGAATAATCAATATATTTTAAATTGCTCTTGTGTGATTTTTAAACCTTAAGGTACCTAAAGTCCGTAATCTACATAATTAGACTTGGGATATTATATTTTTTTAGTTATAACTTTTGGCTTTTTGCTGATAACTAATTACTTTTAACCCTATGACAGCAGAAGCACAATTAGTTTTACAGTATATTCAGCATACCAACCGCAATATTTTTCTGACCGGAAAAGCCGGAACAGGAAAAACTACTTTGCTTAAAAAGATTCTACAAACAACGTATAAAAACACCGTAGTGGTTGCTCCAACTGGAATTGCAGCCTTAAATGCAGGCGGCGTTACTATTCACTCTTTTTTTCAGTTGCCTTTTTCTGGATTTATCCCTGTAGATGCGTTTCAAAATAAAAATGAACACTTATATTTTGAAACAAAACGAAGCATCAAACG
>Ga0209075_1005192_pt1 | contig 10071 bp, 7 predicted proteins | sample Stecom2011_FD_187523 | JGI IMG/M metagenome (GOLD analysis project Ga0209075, IMG submission 187523) | Agricultural soil microbial communities from Utah to study Nitrogen management - Steer compost 2011 (SPAdes) (version 2) | ecosystem: Environmental > Terrestrial > Soil > Agricultural land...
GCCAGTGTGTTTGATCGCAGCCACGAGGCGATTGTCATCACCGATCACTTCAACCGGATTATCGATGTAAACCCTGCTTTCTCCCGCATCACCGGTTACAGCCGCCAGGAAGTACTGGGGCTGAACCCCTCCATACTCAGCTCCGGGCGCCATTCGCGGGAGTATTACCATTCGATGTGGACCTCAATTGAGAAAAACGATCACTGGCGTGGCGAAATCTGGAACCGCCGGAAAAGCGGGGAAGAATATGCAGAGCTGCTGTCGATCAGCCGCGTTCACCTTGAAGAGCCGGGGCGTTTCTACCATGTGGCCGCGTTCTCAGATATCACTGCTCTGAAAAATCATGCCAGGGAACTGGACCGCGCCGCCAACTATGACGAGCTGACCGGGCTGCCCAACCGGCAACTGTTGGAAGAGCGTCTTCGCTCGGCCCGCACCCACGCGGATCGTCAGAAGCGGGTGCTGTCCATCTGCTACCTGGACCTGGATGGCTTTAAAGCCATTAACGACCAGCTGGGCCATGACATCGGCGACCTGGCGCTGCGAGCAACCGCCGAGCGTCTGACCCGCAACCTCCGCAGTGGTGATACCATCGCCCGCATTGGAGGTGATGAATTCGTGCTTCTACTGCAGAGCGACAGCCCGGAGCCAGTGTATTCGCGAATACTCGCCAGTGTCAGCGAGCCCCTTCAGATTGGTGGCCACACCGTCAACCTTACCGCCAGCCTGGGTGTCACCCTGTATCCGGAGGACGACACCGATGCAGAAGGCCTGATTCGCCACGCTGACCAGGCCATGTATGCCGCCAAAGAGAAGGGCCGGAATCAGTTCCACATTTTCGACCCCGGCCTGGATGCCCATCGCCGGCAGCGCCGGGACCAACTGATGCAGATTTCCCAGGCGCTGGAGAACGAAGAGTTTGAACTCTATTTCCAGCCCCAGGTTCGGATGGTCGACTGCCAGGTGATCGCGTTTGAGGCGCTGATTCGCTGGAATCACCCGGACAAAGGCCTGATTGCCCCCGGTGAGTTCCTGCCGGCCGTCGCCAACAGCCATCTGGAAATCCCGGTTGGCCAGTGGGTACTCAAGGAAGCCATCCATCAGATGAATCTGTGGCATGAGGCGGACGAACCGCTCGCCGTCAGCATCAACATCAGCGCACCCCACCTGATGGACCGAAGTTTCGCCGATTACCTGGAAAGCTACTTGCACAGCCATCCGGATGTGCGCCCCGGGCAAATCACCCTGGAGGTTCTGGAATCCACTGCGCTGGAAGACACCAAGCGCGCTAGCAATGTGTTGGCTCGCTGCCAGTCCCTGGGCTTACAGGTGGCACTGGACGACTTCGGCACCGGTTTCTCGTCGCTGACGTACCTGCGTACCCTGCCGGTGGATGTGATCAAGATCGACCAGAGCTTCGTCCGCAACATGCTTACCGATGACAGTGACCGCGCGATTGTGGAGAGCGTGATTTTCCTTGCGCAACGCTTCAATCACCCGGTTCTTGCTGAAGGTGTCGAAACCATGGAGCATGCTCGGGCCCTGAGGGACATGGGGTGCAACCTGATTCAGGGTTATGGCATCGCCCGTCCGATGCCGGCAGACGCCGTGCTGCCATGGCTGGGAAAGTGGCGCGATCGGGTGAGTCGTAACCAGAGCCCGACCACGCATAAAGAGGCCTCCGCCCAGAGCGGGGGAATCTGACCGGCCACTATCGATAACGCCGCTGGTCGAGTGTGCTGAGTCGGTCCGGGTGAAACACCATCAGGCCGGTCACAAAAACGCCGTTCACAAAGCCTTCCGGAATCATGAACAGTGGCAGGTAGCGCAGGTATTCGTGCACCAGAGTCTCGAAGGTATAGACGCCGCTTGACCAGAGCATCAGACACATCAGAACACCGGCTGCGGCCACCGACAGCCCGGCACCAAAAAAGCCGCAAAAAAAGATGTAGGCAAAGAAGTTGCGGAAATCCCGGCGCCGCTCCCACAGCATGATGGCGTGGGTCACCAGAGCCGGCACCATCACCGTCACCAGGCCATTGGCGGCAAACATCAGCAGAGGCTCGCGGCCGGTAATAACGGTGATCACCAGCGCTAACAGACCGCTGATAACGGCCAGCGCCCAGCCAAGCATCAGGGTGATCACGGTGATGCCAAAAATGTGGATGGCCAGCCCGGGCGAGATGCCCGCCCGTAACTGCCAGACAAAGCCCAACACCACCGCCGCACCAAACAGCGAGTGCTGGGTGACGCTATTTTTCCTCAGCGCCTGCCAATCCACTGAGCGCAAAGCTGCCAGCAACACCAGCACAAAAATCGACGCGGTCAGCAACCACTGGCTGGTTGAAAGCAGATTTTCTGTCATTCCCATCAAAGTCACCGGTTACCAAAGCATCGGATGCCCAGGGCAGTGTTTACTCATACCCGCGCACCGGTCAATAGGATCACATGACCCCGGTCACTCCGCGGCGGTACGCCCGGTCAGGGACTGCCAGGCCTCAAACGTGCTCAGGTAGACGTTACCCCCGAGGTGCCGGATAAGCTCGGTATCCTTCAGCCGATCCATCACCGGGCCTTTCACCTCCGACAGATGCAACCGCACCCCGGCATCGGTCAGCCGCTCATTGATGGCTTCCAGGCTCTCCAGGGCCGACGCATCCACCAGGTTCACCGCCGGGCAGACCAGCACCAGGTCGGTCAGCTCCGGTTCCCGGGTGACCAGGTCCATCACTCGCTCCTCAAGGAAGCGGGCATTGGCAAAGTAGAGGCTTTCATCCACCCGCAGGAAGGTCACTTTCGGGCACAGTTCCACGTCGTGCCGCAGAATGTTACGGAAGTGTTCGGTGCCCGGCACCCGGCCCACCACGGCACTGTGGGGTCGGCTGGTGCGGTACAGAAACAGACCGATCGACAGGGCAACACCGGCAATGATTCCCGCCTCAACGCTGTGAACCAGAGTCAGCACAATGGTTGCCAGCATGGCGCCGAAATCCGTCCGTGAATACCGGAAGGTGCGGCCCAGCGCTGGCAGGTCGATCAGCGTGGCAACCGCCACGATGATCGTGGCCGCCAACGTGACCTGGGGCAGCCAGGCGATGGCCGGGGTCAGGAACAACGTGGCCAGGGCAATGCCGACCGCGGTGTACGCACCCGCTGCGGGAGTCTCTGCGCCGGCATCAAAATTCACCACCGAGCGTGAGAAGCCACCCGTGACCGGCATACCACCGGAAAAACCGGCCCCCAGGTTAGCCGTACCCAGGCCGATCAGCTCCTGGTCCGGATCAATACGCTGGCGCCGTTTCGCCGCCAGGGTCTGGCCCACAGACACCGATTCCACAAAGCCCACCACGCTGATCAGCAACGCACTGACCGCCAACTGCGACCAAATGGCCATATCCAGCGAAGGCATGGTAAACGAGGGCAATCCGGCCGGCACATCCCCCACAAGGCGGACGCCCTTCTCGTCGAGGTTCAGCCACCATGCAACCAGCGTAGTGACCACCACCGCCAGGATCGGAGCCGTTTTGGTGAATATATCCGCAGATCTGTTGGCCAGGCCCAGGCGGATCAGCAGAGGTTTCAGATATTGACGGGACCAAAGCAAGAACGCCAGCGCGCCACCTCCCACCAGCAAGGTAGGCACGTTGGTTTCCGGCAGCGAGGCCAGCAAGGAGCCGCCAATATCCAGCAGGTTATGGCCGGACGCCTGAACACCGAACACGTGTTTGAGTTGACTCGCCGCAATCACGATGCCCGAAGCGGTGATAAATCCCGAAATGACCGGATGGCTGAGGAAATTCGCCAGGAAGCCAAGGCGCAGGATGCCCATCACCGTCAGCATCAGGCCAGACATCACCGCAAGCAGCACGGCACCGGCAATGTACTCCGGTGTTCCCATCTCTGCCAGCGGCGCCAGGGCCGCCGCCGTCATCAACGAGACCACCGCCACCGGGCCCACCGACAAGGTCCTGCTGGAGCCGAACACCGCGTACACCACCAGCGGCAGAATACTGGCGTACAGCCCGACCTGCGCCGGCAACCCCGCCAGCAAGGCGTATGCCAGCGACTGGGGAATCAGCATGACGGTCACAATCAGCGCCGCGACCAGATCACTGGCTGCCTGATCACGGCTGTACTTTGGCACCCATTGCAGAACGGGCAGGTAATGTTTGAGGTTCATGCCGGGCTCAGAACCGGTTGATTGGAACTTTCAGGTACACCTGGCCGTTATCCTCAGCCGGCGGCATGTGACCGGCGCGCATGTTCACCTGCACCGACGGCAGAATGAGCCGGGGCATGTCCAGGGTCGCATCCCGCTCGGTGCGCATTCTGACAAATTCATCCTCTGAAATTCCCTCGTGCACGTGCACGTTGGCCTCGCGCTGTTCCGCGACCGTGGTCATGTGATGGTACACATCACGGCCAGGCGCCTTGTAATCGTGGCACAGGAAAATCCGGGTCTCGGCCGGCAACGACAGCACCTTCTGGATTGACCGGTACAGGGTACGGGCATCACCACCCGGGAAGTCGCAGCGCGCGGTGCCGTAATCGGGCATAAACAGGGTGTCGCCAACGAAGGCGGCGTCACCAATCACATAAGTCAGGCAAGCGGGAGTGTGGCCGGGGGTGTGCAGAACCCGACCTTCCAGGTTACCGATGGCGAAGGTATCTCCCTCTTCGAACAGCCGGTCAAACTGGCTGCCATCACGGGCGAACTCGGTACCGGCATTGAACGCTTTACCAAAGATTTCCTGCACATCGACGATTTTCGCGCCAATACCTGTCTTGCCACCCAGTTGCTCGTGCAAGTAGGGGGCGGCGGAAAGGTGATCGGCGTGCACGTGGGTTTCCAGAATCCACTCTACGGTCAGGTTGTTGGCGCGAACGTACTGAATAATGTCGTCAGCCGAGCGCACGTCGGTGCGGCCTGCGGCATAGTCGAAATCCAGCACGGAATCGAGGATGGCGCAGGCCTGGCTGTCAGGGTCACGCACCACGTAGCTGAACGTGTTGGTGGGCTCGTCGAAGAAATGCTGGACGATGGGCTGTGTCATGGTCTTCACCTCTGAGTTCCGCCGATCACTAATTTTATGATCTAAAGATATACCAAATTGGTATATGAGGTGAAATGCTGTTTTCTTATATGCGTGATAATCCCGATGCATCGACCAGGCAGTCACGACCACCCTGTTTGGCCTGGTACAACCGCTGGTCCGCAAGCCCAATCAATGCGTGCGGGCTGGCTGGTTCCCCGGTAAGCTCTGCCACACAGGCAGAACCAGCACTGACGGTGATCCCGAAAGTCTCGCCACCAGTCACAAACTTTTCCGCCCTGACGGCGTGCATGATACGCGCCACCAATGGCTGAACATTCGCATCCGCCATTTCGGTGAAAACTACGAGAAATTCCTCGCCACCGTATCGGGAAACCACATCGGTATTCCGCGTGTTCGCCAGAAGCAGCTCGGCAAATCGCACCAACACCTGGTCCCCGGCAAGGTGGCCCAGGTTATCGTTAATCCGTTTAAAGTGATCGATGTCAAACATCGCCAGACAAAAACGCTCACCATGGCGACTGCAGGTTGCCAGCACCTCATCCAGCCTGGGCATCAGGTAGCGACGGTTGTGAAGGCCGGTGAGAGGGTCACGAATCGACTGGTTCAGCAAGTCTTCCTCCAGACGATTGCGCTCAAGAGCACCGGATAGTAGCCCGGAGACAATAATCAGAAGGTCTGCCATATCCTGCCGCCAAGGCCGTTGCGATAACGAATCAACACCAAAAAAGCCCATCACCTGGCCGCGTATCCAGATTGGGACGCAGAACATGGAGCTGACACCCTGCGCCTCCAACAGAGCACGCTCATTGCTGGCCTCGGGCGGCAGCTGATTGACGTCCTCAATAAAAACCACCTGGTTTCGATTTTTCATCGCGTTGATTTTCGCTTGCCACCACTGGAATTCCTGAATTGCAACGCCTTGCTGATCCGCCATCAGTGACGCCACCCCCGGCGCACACCATTCGTGGGTATTTGTCATTGTCAGGTGATCCTGCGAAAACCCATAGACATAGGCTCGATCAATGCCAAAAAAACCACCAATGGAACGGAGTAACTCGTCGATGCACTCGTCGATCGAACCAAATCCGAGCTGGATAAATTCTCCGGACAACCGGGCAATCAGTTTCTGAAAACCCGCCTGAAACTGGAACTCCGCTTCACTGTCGCGAAGGGTCTGCTCCAGCTCTTTGTAGTGCTGTATGTTGTGGAACTGGCCATACCAGATGGTACTGCCATCGGGTTGGCGTTCCGGCACCGAATGGGCCTCAAACCACTGATACTGGCCATCCAGCAACTTCAGACGCGCCCGGTAACACCAGGGCTCCAGAGTCTGCGCCGAGTGCACGATACTGTTGGCCACCCCGGTCGCGTCCTCCGGGTGAATTACCGAGAATACTGCTCTGGCGTCTTCGTTAAGCAGGGCGGGTTCAATGCCGAACAGGTCCTGTACCTGATCACTGACATAGGGGTAACGGTGGGACTGACCATCCGGGCTGAGCCAATAGGTAAACAGGATTCCCGGAACTCCTGATGCGAGTTTCTGGAAAAAGGATACCGATATAGCGTTGTTCGGCTCGCCATCAGGTCTGCTGGGCATAAACGGCGGGTCTCCTGGGCATTTATTAAATTAGTGTAGCGTATTGGGACAGAGACCTCATATATCCGTCATCGAAGGTCAGTGATGGCCTGCGCCTCTGGACCATAACCGTTACAATAACGCACCCAATGCTGATGGAGTATCTCGGTGCGCTCAGACCAAAAAGCCAAACTGGAATGGCAGGCATTCTGGCTGGCTGTCGGCTTTTTGACCCGTTTTCCCATGCTGGTCCAAATCCAGTATTCACAGCCCCTGATGAACCAGAGCAGCCTGTATTTCCCCCTGGTGGGGCTGTTGCTAGGTGCTATCTATGCGTCCTCCTACGCCCTGCTCACGTTGGCCCTCAGCCCCCTGGTTGCCATCATTCTGGTCGTTATCCTGCACCTGTTCCTGACAGGAGCCTTCCATGAAGATGGTCTGGCCGACAGTATTGATGCTCTTGGAGGGGGCTATACGGTTGAAAGGCGGTTGGCCATTATGAAAGACAGCCGAATAGGCACCTATGGTGCGGCAGCTCTGACAATGGCCTTACTGCTTAAAGTAGCCTTACTGTCAGAGGCCAGCAGCATCTGGCTGGCTCTTCTGGTAGCGCCAGCGATCGCCCGAATGACGCCATTGATCCTGATGGCAATGCTGGACTACGTGACGGACCCCGACACCAGCAAATCCAAACCGGTTGCCGATGGTTTTTCACTGCAACGCCTGCTGGTTGCGGCTGGGTTCACCCTGGTTGTCGCCGCCGTGATGTCCTACTGGAACCCGATATTGTTTGCCGGGGCGCTGTCTGCCGTCATCCTGACGGCATTCTGCTGGGGTACGTATCTGAAACAGCAGTTGGGGGGCTATACCGGAGACACCTTGGGTGCCAGCGTGGTATTCAGCGAATTGGCCCTTCTGCTTTTTTTGTGAATTGCAGGTCAATTATCCACCGTGAATGACACTATCCGGGAAAGCTGACTGATGGGCATCCCGGTTTCTTCATGCCAGCGATTAAATGCCTCCTGGGCCTGGATGAGCCCTTTCTTGCTGGCAGGCGACGCATCCAGAATTCCGGCACGGGTCAGTGCGGTGACCACATCGTGGGACAGGATAAAGCCATCCCAACCCACCCGGCGCAGGAAATACTGGGCGGAATTACCGCCCAGACGCTTGCCATTGCGTTTCAGGTAAAGCAATAGCCCCACCTGATCGGTTGACGGCCACTGCGCCAGAAACCGGCCAAAGCTACCGTGGCTTTGCACCACATCCATGATCATCCGGGCATTCTCCGGAACCGTGCGGATCTTCTGCATGTTGCGAACAATCCGCTCGTCTGTTGCCAGCCGCTCCAGGACTTCCGGCGGGACCTGCTGCCAGTAGGCGGGCACAAACCCTTCGAACGCCGCCTCAAAATCCGGCCATTTATTCTCGATCACCCGCCAGACAAACCCAGCCTTGAAAATGCATCGGGTGATCTCGGACAGGTAACGGTCGTCGCTGATCTTGGCCAGGCGCTGCTTCTCGGTGACCGGTGGCAGCATGGATTTCAGGACCTGTTCGCCGCCTTTGCGGGCCAGTGCCTGCTGGTAGAGCTCGGAAAACTTCATCTCACCTCCTGACCAGAAGCCCCAAATCGAGTCTGATCGTACCCAATTCAGGACCTGTGAGGAAAACGATCATGTTCTTTTTCGGTGTCCTTCACTTGCCGGCGAGGTAACTTGCCAGACGCTGATGCTCAAGAGGCTGACCCCAGCCATTACCATGCACCAGCTCTTCCAGCGGCAGCCGTGAACGCCAGCCTTTGGCCTGCAGCTCCGGCTGTTCCAGAAACTCGCTGACATACCCCAGGCACAGGTACGCAAGAGGGTATACGTGATCTGGCAGCTGCAGGATGTCAGACAGTATTCCCTGATCCAGAATACTGACCCAGCCCACACCAATACCCTCTGCTCGCGCCGCCAGCCACAGGTTTTGTACCGACAGGCAGGTGCTGAACAGATCCATTTCCATGATGGAGTTACGGCCGAGCACATGGGGCCCGCCGCGGGTCCGGTCACAGGTAATGCATAGATTAATCGGACTCTCCAGAATGCCCTGGAGTTTGAGTGTCCGGTAGGTTTGCTGCCGCTCGCCGGTGTAATTTTCCGAGGCTTTTGCGTTTTCCTCATTGAAGCTGGCCAGCACCTGCTCGCGCACCGCCAGGCTGTCGATAACGATGAAATCCCAGGGCTGCATGAAGCCCACTGACGGCGCATGGTGGGCTGCCCTCAGAATACGGGCCAGCACCTCATCCGGAATGGCATCCGGCAAAAACTGCGAGCGCACATCCCGGCGCTCGAAGATGGCCCGGTAAAGCCCCTCACGTTGGGCATCCGTGAATGGGTCGTTCTGGTTGCTCATAACTGCAACAAGCTCCTTAACCGGTCCGTGTCCAGGCACTGCTCCACCTGATCTGCCAGGCGGTCGAGCTGCTGCAGACGGTGACTCTGGTAATCCACTGACCGCGCACTCCATGTTTTGAGACCGGCCCAGCACAGAATGGCATCGCAGGCGGCAGGCTCATCAAAGAGACCGTGCACATAGGTGCCCGCCACCTGACCGTCGGCGCTGACCGCACCATCCGGTCGCCCATCAAGCTCCGCAAAAGGCCTGGCCAGCGCTGAGCCCTCGGTGACTCCGTTGTGCATTTCATAGCCGGTCATTGTCGCCGTAACACCACTTTCAGTAACCTCGGGAGATAGTCTACCGGTCACTTGTCTGAGCTGCTTACCCGACACTATGCGGGTGACCATCTCGAACAGTGCCAGGCCCTCGGTATTGCCAACTTCGCCTTCCAGCCCGTCAGGGTCTTCCACCCGAAGTCCCAGCATCTGGAAGCCGCCACAGATACCCAGTAGCTTGCCGCCATACCGCAGGTGTTTTTGGATGGCCGCCGGCCAGCCTTGTTGCTTCAGCCACTGCAGGTCGTGCCGGGTACTTTTGCTGCCGGGCAGGATAATCAGGTCCGCCGGCGGAATGAACTCATCCGGGCCGACGAAAACAAGGTCTACACCCGGGTGCAATCGCAACGGATCAAAATCATTGTGGTTGCTGATCCTGGGCAGTACCGGCACCACCACTTTCAAGGCGCCGGCCTCGCTGGTACCGGCGGCACTGACACTGTCTTCGGAATCTATCACCAACCCGTGCAGGTAGGGCAAGACCCCGAACACCGGCTTGCCAGTGTGTTCGGCCAGCCAGTCCAGCCCCGGCTCCAACAGCTCAATGCCACCCCGGAACCGATTGATGATAAATCCGGCCGTTCTGGCTTGTTCACTGTCGGAAATCAACGCCAGCGTACCCACCAGCTGGGCGAAAACCCCGCCCTTGTCGATATCCCCTACCAGCAACACCGGACAATCAGCAGCTTCGGCAAAACCCATGTTGGCAATGTCGTTG
>Ga0209075_1005194_pt1 | contig 10069 bp, 8 predicted proteins | sample Stecom2011_FD_187523 | JGI IMG/M metagenome (GOLD analysis project Ga0209075, IMG submission 187523) | Agricultural soil microbial communities from Utah to study Nitrogen management - Steer compost 2011 (SPAdes) (version 2) | ecosystem: Environmental > Terrestrial > Soil > Agricultural land...
TTTCACTCTATGCTATTGGATCAAAATCTATTGATGCGGGATTCATCCCGCATTCAATAATTTAAGCCTCTAAACCACTAGCCGTTTCAACGGCTTTTGCATTGATTTAAAAAAGATATTTTATTAAAGTTTCATGCATAAAAGTGGTTAAAATCAAGGTTTTCTAGGTCTTTTTTAATAAACCATAGGATTGCTTTGCAATTTCAATCTCTTCATTTGTAGGAATGACCAACACTTTCACTTTCGAATCATCTGTGCTGATTTCTCGCAATTCATTTGATTTCACCTTGTTCTTAACTTCGTCAAACCCAACTCCTAGATATTCCATATCCTCACACACCATCTTCCGAATCAAGTTTGCATTTTCACCAATTCCTGCTGTAAAAATTATAGCATCAAGGCCATTCATTGCGGCTGTGTAAGAACCAATGTATTTCTTGATGCGGTAGGTGTTCATGGCCAAGGCAAGTTGACAATCCTTATTCCCATTTTCTGCTTCAGCAATAATATCTCTCAAATCACTGTAACCAGTTAAGCCTAACATGCCGCTTTTTTTCGTGAGTAGATTGTTCACTTCTTCAACCGTGTAGCCTAGGGTATTCACCATATAGAAAATAGCACCATGATCTATGTCTCCACTTCGTGTACCCATAATTAAACCGTTTGAAGGTGTAAATCCAAGGCTGTGATCAATGCTTTGTCCATCTTTTACCGCTGTCATGCTACAACCATTTCCTAAATGAACGGTAATGATTTTTGATTTTTTCAGGTCCAAATATTCAATCGCTTTTTGAGAAACATACTTATGACTTATCCCATGAAATCCATACACTTGTATGCCTGCTTCGAAAAAAGTGTTTGATATAGCGTATCTTTTTGCTTTATCAGGAATTGTTTGATGAAATGCAGTGTCGAAAACTGCAACTTGTTTTGCCGAAGGGAAGAGTTTTTCTGCAACAATAATCCCTTCCAAATTGGCGGGGTTGTGCAGAGGCGCCAGTGGAAAGCTTTTCTTAATTTCTGCTTTCACTTTTGAAGTAATTAAAATAGTATTTGAAAATGAATTTCCACCATGCACCACACGATGTCCAATAACTTCGATTTCAGCGGTGTTTTTAATCACTCCTTGTTCAGGATCCAATAAAAGGTCGACCATTTTTTGAAGTCCTAGTTTGAACGATTCAATAGGCTGTACTTTTTTTAGGTTAACCTTTTCTGTTTTATAGTTAATTACGGCATCTTGATGGCCTATTCGTTCGAGTAAACCACTACAAACCAGTTTTTCAGAGGGCATTTCTATCAATTGAAATTTTATTGAAGAGCTTCCTGAATTAAGTATTAAAATATTCATTATTGTTGATTAACTTTCTTGTGCTTGAATTGCTGTTACAACAACGGTATTAAAAATATCATCAATTGTACAACCTCTGCTTAAATCGTTCACTGGTTTATTTAACCCTTGAATTATTGGTCCAATAGCCAAGGCCTTAGTTTCTCTTTGAACTGCTTTGTAAGTATTGTTTCCTGTATTCAAATCTGGAAAAATAAACACATTGGCTTGTCCAGCTACTTCAGAATCGGGGAGTTTTAGTTTACCTACCTTAATGTCTACAGCTGCATCATATTGAATGGGGCCTTCTACTTTCAAATCTGGTCTTTTTCTTTTGATGATTTCTGTAGCTTCTCGGACCCTCACCACGTCTTCTCCAACTCCTGATGTGCCGGATGAATAAGAAAGCATTGCAATTTTTGGATCAATATCAAAAGCAACACTAGTCGCAGCAGAAGAAATAGCAATTTCTGCTAATTGTTCTGCCGTTGGATTAGGGTTAATGGCACAGTCTCCATATACTGAAACCCGATCTTCTAAACACATGAAAAACACAGATGATACGATAGATGCTTCAGGCTTTGTTTTAATAAACTGAAGGGCTGGTAAAATGGTGTGTTGTGTGGTGTGAATAGCTCCCGAAACCATTCCGTCGGCATGACCTTTATATACCATCATTGTTCCATAATAGGAAACATCTTCCATGAGGTCTTTGGCCATTACTAGATTTACATTTTTATGCTTTCTAAGTTCGAAAAGCGTTTCTGCATAATCATCAAAGTGAATTGATTCTACTGGGTTTATGATATTGATTTTGTCCAAGTCTAAAGCCAGGTCTAAGGCCATTATCTTTTCTTCAATTTCTTTTCTCTCACCCAACAAAGTTATTTCTGCTGCATCAACATCGATTAATTGCTTTGTTGCCCTTAAAATACGATCGTCTAAACCTTCAGGCAAAACAATGTGCTTACGTTCTGATTTTGCTTTTTTCAATAAGTTGTATTGAAACATACGCGGTGTAATTCCTTCCGTTTCAAAAGTAATTAAGCGTTCGATCAAGTCATCAACTTTTACATACTTTTCAAAGTCTTTGATAGAGGTAGAAATCTTCTGTTTATTCTCTGCATAAATTTGCGATTTAATTGCTCCAATTGCATTAACCACTGCAAATGTTCCGCCATCAACAGCAATAATAGGTACAACATCTGAAAGTCCTTCTATTAATTTATTGATCGACTCCTCGGGAATTAATCCACCTGTCAAAACAATACCTGAAATCGAAGGATAGTTTTCGGAAACATTGGCCTGTAAAGCTCCCAAAATCAAGTCAGCTCTGTCTCCCGGTGTGATCACCAAACTGTCTTCTTTTAATAAATGATTCAAATAATTGGGTAATTGCATTGCTCCTACGCTAAAGTATCCTGCTTGATTATTGATATAAGCTTCACCAAAAAGAATTTTTGCATTGAGCACTTCTACAATTTCTTTTATGGATGGATTCGCTAAGATGGGATTCAACGGGATGGCATTTACAATGACTTCTGAAGGAAAGTATTTTTCTAATTCAGAAACGACCAGTTGAATATTTTGCTGTTCTACCTTGTTTCCAATAACCGACAAAACTTGAACTCCTTTATCTTCAAAAGAGTCATAAGCCAAATGTAGACTGTCAACAAGCTCATTCAAAGTTTTTCCTATGCCACTTTCAAGAATAATGGCTGGAACTCCAAGGTTTTTAGCAATTAAAACGTTGATGTCAAATTCATGGATAGACCCTTTGCCTGAAAAACTTGTCCCTTCAACCAAAACAAAGTCAAAACGATCCTCAACTGCTTTGAATTTTTCAATGATCTTACTGATTATTTCATCGTCTTTATTGTCATGTTTTTTTTGAATGACCTCACTTCTTGTAAAAGCATAAGCATCTTCAAACTTTAAGTCTAAATTAAAGGAATTGAGTACTGTGTTGATGTGGTTGTCGACTCCTCCTTCTTCAAAATCGTCTATAATAGGCCTGAAATAGCCTACTTTCGATACTTTCCCTAGCAATAATTGCATTAATCCTAATGAAATTATCGATTTACCACTATTGGGTTCGGTAGTTGCAATATATACTGCTTTATTGGTTGCTCTCTTCATCTTTAGCTTAGCTTCTGGTTTTTTATACTCAACCTGTTACAGCTAACAAATCTAACAATTTGACCCTATAAAGCAAAGGCAAAAACACATTAAAAGCGGCCTAAAATTAAGGGAGAAAAGCAAGGGTTAATCCAAAAAGTTTTGAACTTTTTTAATTTTTTAATTCAATTAAGGTAAGCTCAGGTCGCATGCCTATTCTTGCAGGAAGTCCTAACCATCCCAATCCCCTATTGACGTACAAGTATTGTCCATTTTCTTCATATAAACCTGCCCAATGTTTGAACTTATATTTAATGGGACTCCACTTTAGGTTTTTATATTGAAAACCTGCTTGCATTCCATGGGTGTGACCAGATAAAGTTAAGGCAATATCAGTTTTATGAAGCACCTCTTCTGTCCAATGTGTTGGGTCGTGAGAAAGAAGGATCTTAAACGGAACAGTTTTGGCTTTTTCAAGGGTTTTATTTAAATCTCCATATTGTTTAAAAGGAGGCTTCCCCCAATTCTCAACCCCTAGAATTGCAATATTTTGCTTCTCTATTGTATCAATGTACGCCTCATTCAACAAAAGTTTAAATCCAATCGTTTTGTAAAAGTGCTGAATCAAATCATGGTTTTGTTTTTTCGCTTTAGGACTCTTCCATTTGCTATAATCACCGTAATCATGATTCCCCAGAATGGCGAACTTTCCTCTTTTTGCCTTCAAGGGTTTGAAAACCTTATCCCATCCACGTAATTCTACAGCATAATTATTGACTAAATCTCCTGTGATGAAAATATAATCGGGCTTCAAATCATTAATAATTTGAATTGCAGGATTTAGTTTATGGTAAGCGTAATTGAAACTACCAAGGTGTAGATCTGAGATTTGAACTATTCTTAACCCATTAAATGAAGAGGGAAGTAAAGGATGTTGAATGGTGGTATTATAAACTTTGAATTTATAAACGGCTTTAAAAATTCCATACAAGATAACCATAAAAGGAAGTAAACCAGACAACAACCCAGCAATTGAAATGACCAATAAAGATTGATTTTCAGAGAATAGGAAATGAGTGAAATACAGAACCGAAAATACAATTACGAAAATCAACTTTGGGGCAAATGATAAGATTCCTAGTCCGTAGAATCTTGAAATCAAAACTTGTTTTCTTATGGGGTTAATCTTATCTAAAGTGAGCTTCAAAACTAAAATAGAGGTCACTAAACCAATGGTAAACAACCAAAAAAGAATAAAAATGATTGTTTTTAAAATCTCAAAATCCAATAACTGAGTGATGGATTGCAACCAGTAAAAGGTGAATGCATCAATCAATAATATCGCCACACACAATAAAATTATTTTAAAGAGAGAAACGGATTTCATGGACTTTATTCTACAATATAAACATATTTTGAATAAAAAATGAGAAGTTATCCAAAGCTATTAAAAAGACTTTCCTAACCTTATTGTTGACAGCTTAAATCAACAATAAATTTGGTTTTTAATGGCTTTTTTTAGCTCCTTAAGTTAAGTCAAAAATTTGAGAAATCAAGTCTTTAAAAGCCAATAGAGACAACAATAAACTTTTTAATTTAGGCGCATAATTAATTATATTTTACTATTTTCGAGCCTGCACTATACTTAAAAGACTCAGAAATGAAAAAAATATACTTAACGTTTGGATTACTTTCTTTAGGAATGATGTTTTCATCGTGTGAAGAGGAGGTTGAAGAAGTAAACGGTATTAGAGTGGAGTATCCAGAAGAGTTGGATAATCTCGATGAGTTCGAAGCGTTTAGTTTAAAGCCTTATAATATTGAAGCTTTAATTTATATTCCAGATGCTACTGCCAACATTGGAGCTTCTACCGCTCCTGAAATGATTCACGAATTAAATGGTTATCAATGGGACTTGCGTGTTGGTCAAAACTTTCATCTCACTATTGAAGATTGGGGTACCGATGATGCATTCAAGGACTATTTAATGCAGCTTGAAGATCAAAAAGTATATACGATAGAATTTCTAGAGAAAGAAGATAACTTTGCTTACTATAAAGCAAAATTAAATGTAAAAGGTAAAGGAGATAACGAAAATGTTGGAGTAGAGCATACTACCTATCATGTCGTTGCACAACACACTATTGAAGGAGTGAATTATTTGTTTAAAACAAACAAAGATGGACACCCAAAACCAATTACAGACTACATGGCGAAATCTGTGAAAAGCGTAAAACCAATTACTGAAGCTTCTTAAACTAGTTGGTTTCGTTGTTTTTGAACGCCGACGGAATTAAATCTGGTACGATTTTTAAAATCAAAGGCAATAGAATCATTCCTCCTGGTAACATAAAAATGGCTAATGCTGGAAGGCTTTTGGCCAAGTCCTTAAATTGAGATTTGACCTTCTCCTTTTCTTCTTGAGTCAACTCTTGCTGTAAAGATTTATTCACCAGGCTAATTAACTCTTTGCTTTCTCTTAATTCTTCAACGAATTTATCTTTGTTTCGACCAAGAATTTTGATCCATCGCTTTGAAAAGTTCCCATATAGTTGCTCATAAGATGATCTTTCCTGAAGAAAAGTAATCTTATGGTTGTTCTCCATTACAAAGCGTTCGATGAGAATTATGGAACGTTTTAGTTGCTCATGACTTACGCCCAAATGTTTACACAGCTTATACAGTGTAGTGATTTCGTCGTTCATTGCTGAAAGGTCAGAATGAACAGTTAAGACGGCCATGTCGATAAGATAAAACTTGTAGAGTTCATCAGCGTCCGTAGGCAATGTGATATCATCTATGCTGATGTTATCGTCTGCTAGTTTCTGCTTGAACTCCTTCTTGGAATGATCATCCATGTTGGAAGAGGCCAAGTAAATAGAAAGAATTTGCTCTTCTGAATCTTCAATAACATGGTCAACCAATGACATTGCACCGACTGTGTTTAATGCTCCAAGAACAAATGTGTTATAACTTTCTTTTAGGTGTTTTTCGTTGATCAGAAAGGAATGGAAGGCCAATACATCCAAGTAAACTAAACTATTGTTTAGGTAGCTCACCCACAACTGATTACTTAAGGTTCTTTTGATGTGAACACGTCTTTTTAAAATACTTTCTACCTTTACTTGATCACTTTCTTTGAATAACATTTTAAATACATTGATGGAGTGACCATCTTTGTATTGCTCGTAAAAACTGAGTAAAGAAGAGATGAATTCGGCTTTGACAAATTCTTTTTTCTCAGATTTGTACATCAACAACAAGCATTCAAACAGCAAGAAGGAAGTTTTTTCATCTGTAGTCCACTTGGCCAAAATGCTTTCATCTTTGAAAAACAAGAATTCACTAGGGAATCCAAATACAATCCCTGAATTAAAGAAAACATTGTGTAAAAAAGAAGATTGAGACAAGTAATGCGGTTGATTCAGAGATTCTAAATCAATTATTCCTTCATCTACCAAAGAAAAGTATTTGTCTATCCAATTTTTTGAACCCGGTTGTATCATAATTATTTTACGCTGAATTAAATTTAAAGATAAATAAACTCTACTTTATTTACGATATTTATGAAATAAAAAGTCTTGTACAACTCTTGTTCTATATTTTGAATAGCTTTGTTATAGACCTTGATTAATACGCCATGAAACAACGCTGGATAATACTTTTCGTTATTTTATTCCCAATTCTTGGATTGACTCAAAAAAGAGTTGCTCCTCTGCCCAAAGAGTTACTCGAAAGTTCAGCTTTGGTGAAATACAAATGTAACTTTATTACCTTAAATGATTCAGGGAATGAACCAGAACTTTATGTGTTCAATAAAAAAGGAGAAATTACTCATATCTGCTTTATCAAAAACGTAAAGAACATTGATTGGGAAGCCTTGGCTTATGATGGCCAAGAATATCTTTATATCGGTGATATTGGAAATAATGAAAACAAAAGACAAGACTTGGCCATTCACAAAGTCAAGTTAGTGGATGTTTTAGTCAAAGATACCGTAAACGTGGAAACCATTTTGTTTAGTTATCCAGAGCAATACCTTTTTCCTCCTTATCAATCAGAGTTATATTATGATGCCGAGGCATTGATCGTGAAAGAAGGTCAATTATTGATTTTTACTAAAAATAGAACCGTTCCTTTTGATGGTATTTCAAAGGTTTATGCTTTGCCCACTGTGCCTGGAGAATATCAAGCAGAATTACTTTACGATTTAAACTTATTGCCCACGACTTGGAGAGAGGAGTGCATTACCGACGCTGTCCTGTACAAAGATGAATTGTATCTATTGACTTACGCAAAGGTCTACATGTACTCTTGGGATGGCGAAAAATGGATACAACAAAAAGAATATTTACATGATTCATGGACCCAAAAAGAAGGTATTGCGGTTGATCGTCGCCACATTTATATTACTGATGAAAATGCAACACAAATATTCTCCAACAACTACCTTTATAAATTGAGAAAATGATAGATTTTAAGAATATAGACACGGTTATCTTTGATATGGACGGCGTTTTAATTGATTCTGAACCCTTATGGAAAGCGGCTGAAATTAAAGTTTTTGAAACCATTGGAATCGACTTCATTAAAGTAGGAGGTGAAAAAACGGTAGGATTAAGAATTGATGAAGTGATTGACTATTGGTATGAAAAATATCCATGGGAGAACAAAACGAAAGCACAAGTCGTTGATGAAATCATGCTTGAAATGGTCAATGGAATTCAAGCCAATGGTGAGCCAATGAAAGGCGTTATTGAAGTCTTAGGATTTTTTAAATCTAAAGGAATGAAAATCGGCCTAGCAAGTTCTTCATATCAAGTTTTAATTGATACCAGTTTAGAAAAACTTGGGATTGCACATTATTTCGATGTCACGCTTTCTGCCCAAAATTGTACTTATGGGAAACCTCATCCTGAAGTGTACATCGAAACTGCCAAATTATTGAAAAGCGAACCACAAAACTGCTTGGTAATTGAAGATTCTTTAAATGGAGTGATCGCAGGAAAAGCCGCTAAAATGAATGTTGTAGCTGTTCCAGATGGAACACATACAGTTACAGAACAATTGAAAGTAGCTGATTTAAGAGTAGATAATTTAAAAGAACTTGTAAAAGTTCTTTTAAATTAACGAGAGGGTTCCGATAAATCGGTAAGGAGAGTGAAGTTTAGAGTATAAAGAGTGCGAGGGCAAAGTATTCCACCTCTCCCTCGCACCGAAACCTCTCCCTGTTTTTCTCGATGAATCGAGAAAAACTACCTAAATACCTCATCCAAGGCATTTTTAAATTGCTGCGCTGCATTTTCTAAGACTTCTTTTGTATGAACATAAGATACAAAACCAACTTCATAACCGCTAGGTCCAACATATACATTGCGTTCTAATAAAGCTTTATGTAGTTTTTTAAACGGTGTCATATCTGCATCAATTTGGGAGGCACTTCTAATTGTTGTTTTATCAGAAAATGCAATCCAAAAAATTGATCCTATGGTCACTAAAGAAAAATCATATCCTTTTTCTTTGGCATGTGCGTTTACACTATTTACAAAAGTTTGCGTTCTTTCTTCTTGGTCTTCGTAAAAACCAGGTTGACTACACACAGTCAATTGTGCGATTCCTGCAGCCATTGCAACTGGGTTACCACTCAATGTTCCCGCTTGGTATACTGGCCCATCAGGCGAAACACTTTGCATAATGTGTTTTTTTGCTCCGTATGCTCCAACAGGTAATCCACCTCCGATAATTTTACCGTAAGAAACGATGTCTGGAGCAATGTCATAATATTCTGCAGCACCTGAGAATGCAACACGGAATCCAGAAATTACTTCATCAAAGAACAACAATACATTGTTCGCAGTACAGATTTCACGCAGTTTTAGCAAGAAAGACTTTTCTTGTAACAAAAGTCCGTTGTTTGCAGGAATGGGTTCAATAATTACACAAGCGATTTCATCTTTATACTTTTCAAATGCTGTTTCTAAAGCATGAACATCATTCAGTGGAATAACAATAGTGTCTTTTACAACACTTTCTGGAACACCTGCGCTTGAACTTTCACCGAATGTTGCTAATCCCGATCCTGCATTTACTAAAAGTGAATCTGCATGTCCGTGGTAACATCCTTCGAACTTAATGATTTTGTTTTTTCCTGTATATCCACGTGCCAAACGAATTCCTGACATAACCGCTTCTGTACCTGAACTTACAAATCGTATTTTATCAATATATGGATTACGAGAAATGATGATTTCTGCTAAATCGCTTTCTAATTTCGTTGGCGCTCCAAAACTGGTTCCGTTTTCTAGGTTGTCTACAATGTTTTGGTGAACATCTGGATAGTTATGTCCTAAAATATGCGGACCAAAACTACAACAGAAGTCGATGAATTGATTTTCATCCTCATCCCAAATGTAGGGACCCTTTCCTTTTTTTATAAATAAAGGCGCACCCTCTACCGCCTTAAAAGCACGCACTGGAGAATTTACTCCACCAGGGAAGTAATTTAGTGCTTTTTCGTATAACTTTTCAGAATTTGAACGTTTCATTTAGAACAATTTTGATTTATTGCAAACTTAATGAATCATTGGCAGATTCTTGAGTTTTCCTCGTGAATAATGTTGG
>Ga0209075_1005195_pt1 | contig 10068 bp, 9 predicted proteins | sample Stecom2011_FD_187523 | JGI IMG/M metagenome (GOLD analysis project Ga0209075, IMG submission 187523) | Agricultural soil microbial communities from Utah to study Nitrogen management - Steer compost 2011 (SPAdes) (version 2) | ecosystem: Environmental > Terrestrial > Soil > Agricultural land...
TTGGCTGATTTAAATTCGTCTATTGCCATTTTGATTTCCTCAGTCATATTCTCATTTTTTATTCGTTGATAAAAGTAATAAAAGTTTTTTAATCATAGCTTTTAGAGGAATTCATAAATTGAAAAAACAATCAATTACAAAAGAAAACTTCGTGTTATTTGAGGTCTAATGAAACTATGTCTTGTCTTCTTCATTCATCTATTATTTGGAAGAAGTAAAGCAATTCTTATTTATTTTACAAGCGTTCCTATAGTTTCGCCCATAATTATTTTTTTCAAATCGCCTTCATTATTTATATTGAAGACAATAATTGGTAAGTCATTTTCTTTACATAAAGTAAAAGCTGTCATATCCATGACATTCAGTCCATTAGAATATACATCATCAAAAGAAATTGTATCATATTTTTCAGCTGTAGGGTCTTTTTCTGGGTCTTTTGTATAAATCCCGTCCACTCTAGTTCCTTTTAAAATCACATCTGCATCGATTTCTATTGCCCTAAGCGACGCTGCAGAGTCTGTAGTAAAGTATGGATTTCCTGTACCAGCTCCAAAAATCACTACTCTTCCTTTTTCAAGATGTCTAACTGCTCTTCTTCTGATATATGGCTCAGCAATTTCCTTCATTTCAATTGCAGAAAGAAGCCGAGAGTCTATATCAATTGCTTCTAATGCCGACTGTAAAGCCATTGCATTAATCATAGTGGCAAGCATTCCCATGTAATCACCATGAGTTCTATCCATTCCACCTTCTTCTGCTTGTACTCCTCTAAAAATATTCCCGCCTCCAATAACGATTCCTAACTCTACACCTAAATCAATAATTTCTTTGATTTGTTGGGCATATTTTTTTATTCTTGTGTTATCAATACCAAATTGTTTTTCACCCATTAGTGCCTCCCCGCTTAGTTTTAGGAGTACTCTTTTATACTTCATAGCTTTAGAATCGTTTTGTTATTCACGTCAATAATATTTTCACAAAATAAGACAAAAAAAAGAGAGAAATCAACTTTCTCTCTTTTAAATTTTATCCTTCTGCTTAGCTTAACGCAAAGCGCTTAAAATCAGTTACTGTTAAGCCCGACTCAACAGAGTTAAGGAATTTCTCTACAGATACTTTATTGTCACGTACAAAGTCTTGACTTAATAAAGTGTTTTCTTTAAAGAATTTATTTAATCTACCTTGAGCAATTTTATCTGCCATTTCAGCAGGCTTACCTTCTTGGATAGCTAAATCTCTTCCTACCTCTAATTCGCGAGCAATTGTTTCTTCATCAATGCCATCTTTAGTTAAAGCAAGTGGATTCATCGCTGCAACTTGCATGGCTACTTGTCTACCAGCTTCTCTAACTTCTTCTGAGTCTTTGTTTAATCCTACTAAAGCAGCTAGCTGGTTACCTGGGTGGTTGTATGCCTCTACAAAGCTTGCTTCAATTCTAGCAAAACCTGAAAGTTCTAACTTTTCACCAATCACACCAATTTGCTCGATGATTTTTTCATCCACAGTAAGTTTTTCATCAAACTTCAACGCTTTCACTTCCTCCACAGAAGTAGCATTGTTGTCCATACCTACTTTAAGAATGTTTTTTACGAAGTTTTGGAAATCTTCGTTTTTCGCTACGAAGTCTGTTTCACAGTTCAACTGAATAATGTATCCTACATTTCCAGTAGACTCAGCAAAAACAAGTCCTTCTTTAGCTTCGTTATCTCCTCTTTTAGCAGCCACTTTCTGACCTTTCTTACGCAGTAAGTCAATTGCTACTTCAACATCTCCGTTTGCTTCTTCTAAAGCTTTTTTGCAGTCCATCATCCCTGCACCAGTTTTCTTTCTTAAGTCATTTACTTGACTAGCTGTAATTTTCATAATACTTTATTATAACACAAGTTATTACTCTTCTTCTTCTTTATTTGCTTCCGCTTTTTCAACCTCTTCTTTTTTCGCTACTTCTTTCTTCACTTCAGGTTTTTCAGTTTTTGCTTCCGCTTTTTTCTTTTCCTCAGCTTTTTTATCAGCATCTTGTTTAGCTCTTGCAGTTTTACGCTCTTCTAAACCTTCTTTAATTGCTTCAACAATGTAGTCTACAATTATAGCTACAGATTTTGATGCATCATCGTTTGCTGGGATAGGAAAGTCAACTAATTTAGGATTCGCATTTGTATCTACCATTGCAAAAGTAGTGATTCCTAAACGAGCAGCTTCTTTTAACGCAATGTTTTCTTTGATTACGTCTACAATAAAGATAGCAGCTGGTTGACGCGTCATATCAGCAATAGAACCAAAGTTCTTTTCTAACTTTTCACGTTGTCTAGTGATGAATAATTTTTCTCTCTTAGATAAGGTTTCCCATGTGCCGTCAGTTTGCATTTTATCAATTGACGACATTTTACGGATTGATCTTCTAGTTGTTGCAAAGTTAGTTAACATACCTCCTGTCCAACGTTCTACAACGTAAGGCATGTTTGTTCCTTTCACTTTATCAGCAACAATTTGTTTTGCTTGTTTTTTTGTAGCCACGAACAAAATCTTCTTTCCTGAAGAAGCAATTTGCTTTGCAGCTGCACAAGCTTGCTCTAAATGAGCGATTGTCTTATTTAAATCAATTACGTGAATACCTTTTTGCTCATCAAAAATATAAGGAGCCATTGCAGGATTCCACTTTCTTTTTAAGTGTCCAAAGTGTACACCCGCTTCTAATAATTCTTTAAATTCTGGTTTTTTTGACATTTTTCTTTTTTTTCAAGTTTACGTTCCTTTAGATATCAATGATAGAGGGTTCTTGCGAAAGGTACTCCACCATTTGGATACTAAACAAGCGCCAAATAATTTTTTTATAAGATTAACGTTTCGAGAATTGAAACTTCTTACGTGCTCCTTTCTGACCTGGCTTCTTACGCTCAACCATTCTTGGGTCACGAGTGGTTAATCCCTCTTCCTTAAGCATAGGTTTGTACTCTTCATTTACTTTAATTAAAGCACGAGCAATACCTAAACGAATAGCTTCTGCTTGACCATTAATTCCTCCTCCTTTAACATTCACAGTAATGTCGTATTGACCTTCTGTTTCAGTTGCATGAAATGCTTGTTGAACTTTAGCTTGTAAAGTTGCAACAGGAAAGAAGTCTTTATAGTCACGTTTGTTTACTGTAATGTTCCCTTTACCAGGCTTCATATAAACACGAGCTATTGAAGTCTTTCTTCTTCCTAATGTGTTGATAACTCCTTCCATATTAATTAATTGATTCTAAGTTAATTTTTTCTGGCTTCTGCGCTTCATGGTCGTGCTCCGATCCTACAACAACTTTTAGGTTTTTGTATAATTGATTACCTAATTTGTTTTTCGGTAACATACGCTTTACAGCCATTTCTACTAAACGTTCTGGACGTTTCTCTCTTAATTGTTCTGCTGTTAATGAACGCTGACCTCCTGGAAAACCAGTGTGACGAAGATAAACTTTGTCAGACCACTTGTTGCCACTTAAACTTACTTTCTCAGCATTGATTACAATGACATTGTCACCACAATCAACATGAGGTGTGAAGTTTGTTTTGTGCTTCCCACGGATCAATAGCGCTACTCTACTCGCTAAACGACCTAGCGTCTCGCCTTCTGCATCTACCAAGAGCCATTTCTTTTCGGCATTCTCTTTGTTGATAGAAACAGTTTTGTAACTTAATGTATCCACTTCTTTTTTTTATTTAAATAAGACAATAATCCCAATTTTGGGGTTGCAAATATATAACATATAGATTTGAATAGCAAAATCATGAGAGAAAACTTTATTAAAATCTTTCATTTTAAGTGTTTTTCTCCATTTTACCACCGCCTCTTTTTGTTAAACAGATTGCAAATATATAACTCTCAGTTAGAATATTCGAGTTGAAATGAGAGTATTTTGATGAAATTACTTTACCGACACGTAATGATGAAGCTTTTTTTCTTCTATCTTTGAGAAGATTTAAAATTAAATAGCATATTCCAATGAAAAAAATCTTGTTTCTATTATTGATTGGCCTTACTTTGCCTTTTTTGTCAAAAACTCAGCAGAAATTAACACTTGAACAAGCTGTTTTAGGTCAATATCAGCAGTTTTATCCTGCCCATGTTTTTGGCTTTGAATGGAGAGGAGAACACGGGAAATATAGTTATGCAAAAGGATTCCAAACCTTAGTTGTTGGAGTGGTTGATGGAGAAGAAAAAGAAGTCCTTCATGTATCTGAACTGAATAGAACTTTAGGCCTTAATATCTTTCACTTTATTGGTGTTCAATGGAAAAACGATTCTGTTTTTGTGTTTCATAATGGTAACTACATTATTACATTTGACATTAAATCTCAAAAAGGAACTCAGTACGAACTACCTGAAAATGCTGATAATGTTACATTTGATCCTACATTCACTTATGTGGCTTACACGAAGGAAAATAATTTATACTATAGTAGGGTTGATCAGTTTGAGGAAATTCACGTTACTGATTATGAGGATGCAAACATCGTTTCTGGTCAAGCGATTGCAAGGAGTGAAATGGGAATTACAAACGGAATATTTTGGTCTCCTTCAGGAACAAAACTGGCATTTTATCAGAAAGACGAAACAGAAGTACATGATTATCCTTTGTTGGATATCACTGAAACACCTGGAAAGTTACGCGCTATTAAATATCCAATGGCGGGGGAAAGCAGCGAAAAGCCTAAAGTAGGTATTTTCTCTCTCGACACTCAATCAAAGGTATATATTCAAACTAGAAACGGAGCGGATAATTATTTAACTAATTTAAGCTGGACGCCAGATGAGCAATTTATATTGTTGGCTGAAGTAGCAAGGTCTCAAAAACATATCTGGATGCAAAAATTCAAAGCTTCTGGAGAATTTATTCAAACATTATTTGAAGAAACAAGCAATACATGGGTGGAACCTGAAAGGCCCGCTTATTTTCCCTTTGAAGACAAAAACGATTTTGTTTGGGTAAGTGAAAGAGATGGTTATGATAATTTGTACTATTATTCGATTAATGGGGAATTAATTTCACAGTTAACAAAGAATAAATTTGTGTTGAATGAAGTGGTGAAAGCTGGTGGAGGAGAAGTGTATTTCACTGCTACAGGAGAAAACCCTTTAAATAACTTAGTTTATAAAGTGAATGTCAAAGGAAAACAAAAATTATTGACAAAAGAAGAGGGGACTCATTCAGTGAATGTATGTGGTCAAGGAAAATATATTTTCAATGAATATTCAACACATGATATACCTAATATCTCTGTGATTCGCAATGCGGATGGCAAGGTAGTTAAGGAAATGTTGAAGGCAAATAATCCTTTAGCTAATTTTGATTTGGGTGAGGTAGAAATTAAAACCATTCAATCAGAGGATGGGACTGATTTGTACACGCGCTTAATTAAACCCAAGAATTTTGACCCCACTCAAAAATATCCTGTTTTGATTTATGTATATGGTGGTCCTCATTTGCAGCTGATTAAAAACAATTGGTTAAGTGGAGCGAGTCTATGGATGCATTGGTTGGCCGATCAAGGTTACCTTGTGTTTACTTTAGATAATCGTGGCTCTGCAGGTAGAGGAGTGGATTTTGAACATGTCATTCATAGGGAATTAGGTCGAGCAGCGACGGAAGACCAAATGCTTGGTGTTGAATATTTAAAGAGCTTGCCTTATGTGGATCAAAATAGAATTTCAGCACATGGATGGAGTTTTGGTGGATATATGACAATCGCCATGATGATGGAAAATCCTGATGATATTAAAGTCGGAGTAGCAGGTGGAGCGGTTACAGATTGGAAATTTTATGAAGTGATGTATGGTGAACGCTATATGGATACACCTGCTGAAAATCCAGAGGGATATGATAAAACGAGCTTGTTGAATAAAGCGGGAAAGCTAGAAGGTTCACTGTTAATGATACATGGTTCTGTAGATCCTGTTGTGGTACCGCAACACGCCTTGGCAATGTTGCAAGCATTGATTAAGGAAGGAAAACAAACAGATTTTTACCTATATCCTATGCACGAACACAACATTATGGGCAAAGATAGAGTGCATTTGATGGAGAAGGTGCTGAATTATATTCTAGAAAAGAATTAAGAAGGGCTATTTTTTAAACTTTATTGAGTAATTTGCCAATTAATTTTATTTGATCAAGATTTGGGGTTTCGTTGAAACAATCGATATCAAAAGAAGCCACACTTTTCTTTAAGTTTTCTATGGCTAAAGCTACAATTTTACTGTGGTCGAAAGCAAGTGGAGGAATTTCACTTAACAAAACCCATTGTACATTTTTAGCATCATCAGCAGCTTGTGGATGAGCACCTTTCATATCAGTTAAAATAAAATAGGCTATGGATACCACACGCATGCGAGGGTCTCTTTTCACCTCACTAAAAGTATGAAATTGTTTCATGGCTTTGATAGAAAGAGAAGTTTCCTCTTTGAGTTCTCTGATAACTGCTTGTTCAGCTGATTCATTATCCTCTACAAATCCACCAGGGAGTGCCCAACTGATTCCACGAGAAGGATGCTTTCGTTCGATTAATAAAAGGTAGATTCCTGTTTTATCATAACCAAAGACAACAGCATCTGTGGCAAGTTTTATGTTTTGTTGAATTGTCATTGTATAAAATTAGGAAAATAATCCTGATTCGCATAAAAAGAAGCATAAGAACCAGGATTATACCTTGTTTGTGTCTATTTAATCGTAGATAGTTTCTGGATATTCCTCAAGTGCTTTTTCTAAGCATTCGAGCGCCATTTTCAACTCTTTCTTTTCTAAAACATAAGCAAGTCTTGCTTCATTTCTACCTAAATTTGGAGTTGCATAAAACCCAGCAAGAGGAGCAATCATTACAGTGTTACCTTTATGATTGAACGATTCGAGAAGCCATTGTGCAAACTTTTCTGTATCTTTCACAGGGAATTTTGCCACACAATAAAAAGCACCGTTGGGTTTAGGGCAAACTACACCTTTGATTTTGTTTAATCCTTCGTAAAGGATATTTCTTCTGCCTATATACTCCTCGATTACGTTGTCGAAATAGCTTTTTGGTGTTTTTAACGCAGCTTCTGCTGCAACTTGCGCATAGGTAGGAGGAGAGAGTCTTGCTTGTGCAAACTTCATCGCTCCAGCAATTAAGTCTTTGTTTCTGGAAATTAACGCTCCGATTCTTGCTCCACACATCGAATAGCGTTTTGAAACTGAATCAATGAGTACAACATTGTTTTCAATTCCTTCAAGGTTCATCACAGAATGAGGTTGAGCTCCATCGTAGCAAAACTCTCTGTATACTTCGTCAGAAAGTAAGAACAAGTCGTGTTTTTGAACTAAATCCTTGAGTTTATTCAACTCTTCTTTCGTATATAAATATCCAGTTGGATTACCTGGAGTACAAATTAAAATCGCCTTTGTTTTATCAGTTATTTTCTTCTCAAATTCTTCAATTGGAGGAAGAGCAAATCCATTTTCAATGGTTGCTGTTACAGGAACTATATTTACGCCAACAGAGACGGCAAAACCGTTGTAGTTAGCATAAAATGGTTCAGGAATAATGATTTCATCCCCTGGATTTAAGCATGTTGACAAAGCAAATAAAATTGCTTCAGAACCTCCAGTAGTTACAATGATGTTGTCAGAAGATATATTTATATCATTGTCTTTGTAATAATTCACCAAACCTTCTTTGTATGAAGCAAAACCGTCTGATGGAGAGTATTGTAAAACTTTTATATCAGTCTCTTGGATTGCCTTTATTGCTACTTCTGGCATTTCAATATCAGGTTGACCAATATTTAAGTGAATTACATGTTTTCCTTCTTTTTTAGCTGCTTCAGCATAGGGGGCGAGCTTCCGAATCGGAGAAGAAGGCATGTCGTGAGCTTTAAAAGATAACTTTGGCATTTTCAATAAGTTTTTGCCGACAAAAATAACCAAGTCTTCTAGATTTTATAATCTTTTTGAAATTAATATTTAATTCTAACCAACCTTTGAGAAATTAAAAACGTTTTAGTGTTATGCGCAAATAGGAAATATATTTTATATTTGAGGTGTAATAAGCAGTTGCTTAATGAACTATAAATAAAAATTAAAATGAAGAAAAAATTACTTTTAATTGGATCCATTGCGATTGGATTCACTGTTAACGCTCAGTTTACTGAAGCAAACGCTCCGCAAATTGGAGATCAAACTGTTTTGTTTGTGATAGATAGTTTAGCGCCAAACTATTCAGATGTGAATGGAGATGGTGTAACTTGGGATTATAGTGGCTATGGAGGATATGATAATGCTACAAGAATAATTACAATCCATGACGCAACTACTACCGCAAATAGTGCAACTTATCCTACTTCAACACATGCTATGGAAATCGAGCAAATGTTAACAACTTACTACACCAACTCGGCAACAGAACGTATAAGTCAAGGTTTTGTAATCAATGAAGGTACTCTTGGAGATATACCTGTAGTTCTAGATGCTGACCCACAGCAATTATTTACTTATCCATTTGACTTTGGAAGTAGTTTTGTAGATACATATGATGGAGAAACAGTAATCATGGGATTTGACACTCCTTTATCAGGAAGTGTTAATGTTTCCGTGGATGGACGTGGAACTTTAATTTTAGCCGAAAACACATATACCAATGTTTTAAGATACAAATTGGATGATGAAGGTATTGCATCTACTATGTTAGGTAATATGGAATTGAAGCGTATTCAATATGAATATTATGACTTGGATAATGAAAGAATGCCGATTTTTGTGCACACTTCAATTACAGTTAGACAAGCAGGGGGGGGAGCCGCACCTATGATAGAAATGTTCGTGATATTGAGTAAAGATCAACCTTCATTTACAGTTGGAATTGAGACTAATGAATTAGAGGAAGCAAGTGTTTACCCAAATCCTGCTACAAATATGCTTCACGTAAATTTACCAGAAACAGGAGAAACTGTAGAGCTTATTCTTACAGATGCATTAGGGCGTGTAGTTTATACAACAAAGACAGATGCTACATTGGAAACTATTGATGTATCATCATTTAATAAAGGAACTTACATTTTAAAAATGTCAAACACTAACCATGCTTTAACTAAAAGTATAATTATTAATTAATTTATTTACGAAACAAAAAAACGTTGATATGAAAAAAGTTTTATTCACATTACCATTGTTTATTTTAATGGGAGGAGTGAACGCTCAGTTTACTCAAGCAAATGCACCTTCATTGGGTGACAAACTTAATATGTACACGCTGGATACAGTAGCACCTAGCTATAGCGAAATTACAGGGAACAATGTAACATGGGATTACAGTAGTTATACTGGAAGTTCTACAGCCAATGCCTTAGTAGAGGTAGTCGACCCTTCAGGCACTCAGAATGGAGCAGATTTCACTTCTTCTTCACTGGCAATTGCTATGAATGGTGAGTATACAGGATATTACTCTGTAGACGCAAATGGAATGACTACTCAAGGAATCGTGTTTGAAGAATTTCCTGTAACTGGGGGAGAGGTACTCGCTAACTTTACATCAGATGATTTTGATGTTTTTGTGTATCCTATGGATCTTGGAAGTACCATAGAAGAAACAGGTGATGTTTTTCCAGCTTCAGTGTATGCTTTTTCTACTACGGCAACTGCGCAAGTAGACATGGAATTAAGCAGAGAAATTGATGGAAAAGGAACCTTGATTTTGGCAGAAAATACATATAACGATGTGTTGAGATACAAAATAAGAGATACACTGAAGTTTATGGTTACCCAATTTGGAACTTTGCCTGTTGATGTGTATCATACACAATATGAATATTATGATTTTACAGTGAGTAATCTGCCAGTTTTCATCTATTCTGAAATTAACTTAGTTACAGTTCCTGGACCTGCGCTTACTAATGCAAAGAAAAAGTTCATCTATAGTTATGAAAATCCGGGTAATGTAAATATTTCTACTAACGAATTAGAAGAAACAAGGCTTTATCCTAATCCAGCCACAGCTGAGTTAAATATTACTTTGCCGTCATCAGTGACCCAAGCGAATATGGTAATGACCGACGCACTTGGTCGT
>Ga0209075_1005196_pt1 | contig 10067 bp, 7 predicted proteins | sample Stecom2011_FD_187523 | JGI IMG/M metagenome (GOLD analysis project Ga0209075, IMG submission 187523) | Agricultural soil microbial communities from Utah to study Nitrogen management - Steer compost 2011 (SPAdes) (version 2) | ecosystem: Environmental > Terrestrial > Soil > Agricultural land...
GACCGAGGGTTGGAGGTTACAGCAATTGCCAGAAATATTGATAAAATCACCCAAGACAAAGTAAGCAAGATTGCCGTTGATGTAAATAATCAGGAAGCGCTTTCTCAAGCCTTAAACGGACACGACGTAGTGATAAGTGCTTTTAATGCAGGTTGGGAGAATCCGAATATTTATGATGATTTTTTAAAAGGTTCAAAAGCGATACAACAAGCGGTTAAACAATCGGGAGTAAAGAGAATGATTGTTGTAGGAGGTGCAGGAAGCCTTTATTTAAACGACACTCAACAGTTGGTAGATACTCCTGATTTTCCGGAAAATATCAAACCAGGAGCTACTGCTGCAAGAGATTACCTTGCGATTCTTCAACAAGAAAAAGAATTAGATTGGGTGTTTTTTAGCCCTGCTATTGAAATGCATCCTGGAATTACAACGGGTAGAACAGGAAAGTATCGTTTAGGTAAGGATAATCCGGTTTTTGATGAAAATAAGGTGTCAAAATTATCTCCAGAAGACGTAGCAGTAGTTTTGTTAGATGAAGTTGAACAACCTAAACATCACCAAGAACGCTTTACTGCAGCATATTAAAAGCAGAAACTTCTACGAAAGAAAAATGAAAATAACTCTTTAAAATAATTAAAATGAAAAAAATAAAAATCGGACAAACTGATTTAGAAGTAGCTCCTTTTAACTTAGGAGGAAACGTTTTCGGATGGACGTTGGATGAAAAAAAATCATTCGAAATATTAGATGCTTTTGTGGATGCAGGATTTAACTTTATTGATACAGCAGATATATATTCGTATTGGGTAAATGGAGGGGAAGGTGGACAATCGGAAACTATTATCGGAAAGTGGATGAAAGAGCGAGGCAATCGCGAGCAAGTGATTATTGCAACAAAAGTAGGAGGTGAGACAGGAGTAAATCCGGTAGATGTTAGCCGCAATCACATTATAAAAGGAGTGGAGAAGTCATTAAAAAGACTGCAAACCGATTATATAGATTTATATTATTTGCATTTTGATGATAATAAAACTCCAGTAGAAGAAACCTTAAGAACGTTTGACGAATTGGTAAAAGCAGGTAAGGTAAGACATATTGCGGCTTCAAATATTTCTCCTGAACGTCTGAAAGAGTCGTTGGATTTTTCGGATAAAAATAACCTAGTAAAATACCAAGTACTACAGCCTTTGTATAATTTGGTAGAACGCAAAGGATATGAAACCGATTATGCTTCTATTGTAGCAGAGCACAATCTAACGGTGTTTCCGTATTTTTCGTTAGCTGCAGGTTTCTTAACCGGGAAATATCGTTCTGAAGCCGATTTTAACAAAAGTCAGCGAGGGCAAGGCGCTGCAAAATACCTTAACGATCAAGGTTTACGCATCCTAAATGCTTTGGACCAAGTGGCCGAAAAACACAATACTGTTCCGGCAAGTGTAGCTCTGGCTTGGTTGGCTGCTCAGCCTCATATCGGAGGTCCGATTGCTAGTGCAACCTCAATTGAACAACTCAAACAAATCCTTTCGAGTACTTCGCTTAAGCTAGAATCTTCTGATTTAGAATTGCTAGATAGTGTAAGTAAATAATCAGAAAGGATAAAGAATACTATTTAAAAATATAGATTATGAAAATCGAAATATGGAGTGATATAATGTGTCCGTTTTGTTATATCGGAAAGCGAAACTTTGAAGCGGCATTAGAACAGTTCGCAGACAAAGACAAGGTTGAGGTGGAGTGGAAAAGCTTTCAGTTAGACCCGACGATTCCGGAGGTAGCCGAAGAAAGCCAAGAAGATTATTTGGTAAAACGTAAAGGAATGAGCAAAGAGCAAGTTCAAGGAATGTTGGCTAATGTTACTCAAATGGCAAAACAAGTTGGTTTGGAATATCATTTGGATAAATCGGTTATGGTCAATTCTCAAAAAGCTCATCAATTGATACAGTTTGCCAAGACCAAAAACTTAGGTGACCAAATCGAGGAGCGTTTGTTTAAAGCCTTTTTTACTGAAGGTAAAAATATCGCTGATATCGAAACCTTAACCCAATTAGGAGTAGATGTCGGTTTAGAAAAAGATGAGTTGCAAGCTGCTTTTACCGATGATCAGTACAGATACCAAATGAGTCAAGATATTCAAGAAGGGCAACAGTTAGGCGTGAGAGGTGTTCCGTTTTTTGTGTTTGACCGAAAATACGGCATTTCAGGAGCACAACCTTCAGAAGCATTTTTAGATACTTTGTCTAAATCTTTTACTGAATGGAAAGCAGCAAACCCGGAAGTGAAGTTACAAATGTCACAAGGACAAAGTTGTGATACTCAAGGAGATTGCGAATAATTTTTTTAAATACTGACAATTAAAAAAGCAACAAAACTTTAGTCTTGTTGCTTTTTTGTTTGTATGATTTTATCCGAATTACTTTACTTTTTTTAATTTGCTGTGTCGGAATCCGTATGAAAAATAAATTATCAATCCTACTGCTAACCAAATCACAAAAAACATCCAGTTTTTTAGTCCTAATTCAGCCATCATATAAAAGCAGCACAACATTCCGGCAAGAGGAATAAAAGTCATTTTTCGGATAATGGATAAGATGGTCATCACAATAAAAATTAAGATAAATATCCACATTGGTATTTTATGCTTGAACAATTCCCATCCTGATTCGTAAATACCCGCAGCATTTATTTGAGGTTTATTCGTAAAGAAATCAATAGTCTCGGTTTTGAAAAAATAAAGTAATACAAAGCAAACTAAGGCAAAAACAACGGGCATCACATAAGCCGAATTGATGTATGGAACTTTAAACTTTCCTCTCGGACCATTTTTGTTGCTCTCTAGTTTTAAAACTCCTGCACATACCAAAACAAATGCGAATAAGGTTCCGATACTACAAGCATCAACTACCATTTCTAAATCGGTAAACAAAATAGGAGTAGCCACAACCAATCCTGTTATTACCGTAGCATACGAAGGGGTTTTGAATTTTGGATGAATTTTAGAAAACTTTTTAGGTAATAATCCATCACGACTCATAGTCATCCAGATTCTAGGTTGCCCTAGCTGAAATACTACAAATACACTAGCCATTGCGACTACCGCACTTATAGCAATTACGCCTGATAACCATTGTAAATCTTCGACTTTGGTAAATACATACGCTAAGGGGTCACCTACGTTTAGTTCAGAATAATGAACCAATCCGGTAATCACTAATGCAATAGCAACATACAAAATGGTACAGATGATAATAGCTGCGAATATGCCTCGAGGCAAGTCTCTCTGTGGGTTTTTGCATTCTTCGGCTGTTGTCGAAATGGCATCAAAACCTATATAAGCGAAGAAAACAGAACTAATTCCTGCTAATACTCCACTTACTCCGTTAGGAGCAAAAGGACTCCAATTCTCGCTGTTTACATAAAACGCTCCTACTACAATTACTAATAAAACCACACCTACTTTTAGCAAAACCATAATGTTGCTGGCTTTTCTACTTTCGTTTATTCCTCTATATACCAAAGCTGTAATCAAAAAAGTAATCAAAAGGGCAAACACATCGATTACTAATGGAAAACCGATATTCGGAGCATTTGCGTAAGCCAAATATTTGTCATATTCTTGAGATTGTTTTAAAACTTCTATAGAAGTACCGCTTGCTAATTCACTCTGGATATATTGAAAACCTTCTCGGGCCGTAAAAAAGTCCATTGTCATCCATTCGGGGACGTGTATTCCGGGAATTCCGTTGAGTAAGTTAGTAAAGTAATCACTCCACGAGATGGCAACTACTATATTTCCGATAGCATATTCCATAATTAGTGCCCAACCAATTACCCAGGCAAACAATTCTCCAAAAGCCACATAGCTATAAGTATAAGCACTTCCGGATACAGGAACCAAAGAAGCAAATTCAGCATAGGCAAAGGCCGTAAAAGCACAGGCAAGAGCTGTGAAAATAAACAGAAAAACCACAGCAGGACCTCCTTCGTAGCTTGCCCTTCCGATAGTCGAAAAAATACCGGCTCCAATAATGGCTGCAATCCCGAATGAAGTTAAATCTCTAACGCCTAATTTTTTTGCTAAGGTATGTTGCTCCGCACTTGCCAGTATGTCGGTTACTGATTTTTTACGGAAGAGGTCTGAAAAGGACATATATTACAAAATTGAATTTGTAAATATATAAAATTTTAGAAAAAAGAGCCTCGGCAACGGATGTTTAAAGTTATTGGGTCAGTTCTCTGAAGATAGATTCTAGATTTTTATTTTTCAGATTGAGCTGCAAAATTTTGATTCCGTTATCGTGAGCAAAATCAAATATTGCCGGACGCATATCTTTTTGAGTATCAAAGGTGAGCTCCCAAGTAAAATCAAGAGTATTTATGCTCGACATCAGATTAGGGATTTGCTGTACAAACTGTTCTTCTATTCGGGTGTCAAATTCCACTTCGATAATTTGTTGTGAGTTGTCTCGAAGTTCAACAAGTTTATTGTCTGCTACAATGTTTCCTTTGTTGATGATGATAACTCTGTCACAAATAGCTTCAACCTCTTGCATGATATGAGTCGAAAGAAATACAGTTTTGTCTTTTCCGATGTTTTTAATGAGTTGTCTGATTTCTACTAACTGGTTTGGGTCTAGTCCTGTAGTAGGCTCGTCTAATATCAATACTTCCGGATTATGGAGTAAGGCATTGGCTAATCCCACTCTTTGTCGGTAACCTTTAGAGAGTTGTCCTATTTTTTTGTGTGCTTCCGGGCTCAGTCCTGTAAGTTCGATTACTTCTTCTATTCTAGATTTGTTTATATTAAAAACAGAGGCATTAAAGCTAAGGTATTCTCTAACGTACAAATCCAAATATAACGGATTGTGTTCAGGTAAATAGCCTGTTATGTGTTGAACTTTAAGCGGATGAGTATTAATATCGTTTCCGCCAACCGAAGCATTTCCAGAATCGCTACTGATATACGTGGTCAGGATTTTCATAAGCGTAGACTTTCCTGCACCATTCGGACCCAAAAAACCTACTATTTCTCCTTTTTTTACCGAAAACGATATATTGTTTAGAGCAGTTTGATTGCCGTATTTTTTTGTAATTCCTTTTACTTCGATTGACATAGCTTTGGGTTGTTTTTTTATTGATAAACGAAATTATGGTAAATATCGTATAAAAAACTATTTTCTCGAATAATTAGGAGCTTCTTTAGTGATGGTTACGTTATGAGGATGACTTTCGTGAATCCCGCTTGAAGTGATTTTTACAAAACGTCCGGTTTCTTGTAAGGTTTTAATGTCTTTTGCACCGCAATATCCCATACCTGCTCGCAGTCCTCCGATAAATTGTTGCATACTTTCGTTGAGTTCTCCTTTGTATGGAACTCTTCCTACAATTCCTTCCGGAACTAATTTTTTGATATCGTCTTCAACGTCTTGGAAGTAGCGGTCTTTAGAGCCGTCTTTCATTGCTTCTACAGAGCCCATTCCTCGGTATGATTTGTATTTTCGTCCTTCAAAAATAATTGTTTCTCCAGGAGATTCTTTAGTTCCGGCCAATAGCGAACCTAACATTACACTTGAAGCTCCTGCTGCAATAGCTTTAGGAATATCTCCGGTATAACGAACTCCTCCGTCAGCAATTACGGGAACTCCACTGCCTTGGATAGCGGCTGCCACTTCTAAAACAGCAGAGAATTGAGGGAATCCCACTCCGGCAACCACACGAGTTGTACAAATAGAACCCGGGCCAATTCCGACCTTAACGGCATCTGCACCGTTCTCTACCAAATATTTAGCAGCTTCGGGAGTAGCAATATTTCCGACAATTACATCAATTTGGTCAAATTTAGCTTTTACTTGTTTTAATACATCCACTACGCCTTTGGTATGTCCGTGAGCGGTATCAATAATAATAGCATCTACTCCAGCATTTACTAAAGCCTCGGTACGTTGCAAGACATCCGCAGTAACTCCTACAGCTGCCGCAACTCTTAAGCGTCCGTATCTGTCTTTGTTGGCATTTGGTTTCTGAAATAATTTGGTAATATCTCTAAAAGTAATAAGTCCTACCAACTGATTTTGATCGTTGATTACAGGAAGTTTTTCGATTTTATTTTCTTGAAGAATACCTTCGGCAATATCAAGTGTAGTACCTTCTTTGGCTGTTACCAAATTCTCTGAGGTCATTACCTCGGTTAGTACTCTGGTGTTATCTTTTTCAAAACGCAAATCACGATTGGTAACAATTCCTTTTAGAATTCTGTTTTCGTCCACAATAGGAATTCCTCCAATACCGTATTCTCGCATGGCATTTTTAGCATCTCCAACAGTAGAAGTAAGCGAAAGTGTTACCGGGTCAATAATCATCCCGGATTCCGAGCGCTTTACTTTGCGAACTTCTAAAGCTTGTGCTTCGATGCTCATGTTTTTGTGTAGCACTCCGATACCTCCTTCGCGAGCAATAGCAATAGCCATAGCACTTTCGGTTACCGTATCCATCGCTGCCGATACAATAGGAACATTTAAGGTGATATTTCGCGAGAAATTTGAGCGGATACTAACCTCTCTAGGTAAAACTTCGGAATAGTTAGGAACTAGTAAGACGTCATCATAAGTAAGTCCTTCTCCTATGATTTTGGTGTTGTGTGTTGTCATTTGCAATTTGTAGTTGAATTGCACGCAAATTTACGGATTTATTTTAAAAAAAACAGCAAACCGGATTAGTTTTTTAGCAAATTGAGATTAGGTAGAAATCTATATTTGCAATATATTTGACCTATCTAAACAAAATTACTGCACTATGAGCTATTATAAAATAGATAATCTAGAACAATATTTCAAAATGTACAAGAAGTCGGTACGTGAGCCTAGAAAGTTTTGGGAACGCATAGCAGACGAAAACTTTACGTGGTACCAAAGGTGGGACAAGGTTTTGGAATATGATATGGATAGAGCAGATATTCAATGGTACAAAAATGCAAAACTGAATATCACTAAAAACTGTATTGACAGACATCTTAATAAACGTGGTGATAAAACCGCAATTATTTTTGAACCCAACGACCCGAAAGAACCCGCTCAGCACATCACATATAACGAACTTTACGAAAGAGTTTGCAGGATGGCTAATGTGCTGATAGAACAAGGAGTAAAAAAAGGAGACAGAGTGTGTATTTATCTTCCGATGATTCCTGAGCTGGCTGTTTCGATACTGGCATGTGCAAGAATTGGAGCAATACATTCGGTAGTGTTTGCAGGCTTTTCTGCTTCGGCACTGAGTTCGAGAATCATAGATTGTGGAGCAAAAGTATTGATTACGTCAGACGGTTCGTACAGAGGAAACAAAACGATTGATTTAAAAGGCATTGTTGACGAAGCCTTAGAAACTGCTACAGAAGTAGAAACGGTTTTGGTAGCAAAGAGAATTCATACCGAAATTCCTATGAAAGAAGGCAGAGACCAATGGTTACAACCTTTGTTAGACGCAGCCTCAGCAAATAACGTAGCTGCTATAATGGATTCTGAAGATCCTTTGTTTATCCTTTATACTTCTGGTTCTACCGGAAAACCAAAAGGAATGGTACATACCACAGCAGGATATATGGTTTATACCGCTTATACCTTTAAGAATGTTTTTCGTTACGAAGAAAACGATATCTTTTGGTGTACGGCTGACATCGGTTGGATTACTGGACACTCTTATATCGTTTACGGACCACTTTTGAACGGAGGAACAACGGTTCTTTTTGAGGGAATTCCGAATTATCCTGACTTTGGACGCTTTTGGGAAACTATCGAAAAACATAAAATTACCCAGTTTTATACCGCTCCTACAGCCATCCGTTCTTTGTCAAAAGAAAGTACGGATTGGGTAACCAAACACGACTTATCATCGCTTAAAGTATTAGGTTCGGTAGGAGAGCCTATTAACGAAGAAGCATGGCACTGGTACAATAACCATGTAGGCAATAAACGTTGCCCAATTACAGATACGTGGTGGCAAACCGAAACAGGAGGAATTATGATTGCTCCATTGCCGTTTGTAACACCTACAAAACCAACTTATGCTTCGCTTCCACTTCCGGGAGTACAGGCGGTTTTGATGGATGATAAACGAAACGAAATCGAAGACAATCAGGTTACGGGAAGCCTTTGCATTAAATTCCCTTGGCCGGGAATTGCTCGAACCATTTGGGGAAATCATCAAAGATATATAGATACTTATTTTTCTGCCTTTCCGGGTAAATATTTTACCGGAGACGGAGCATTGCGAGATGAAGTAGGCTATTACAGAATTACGGGTAGGGTAGATGATGTGGTAATTGTGTCAGGACATAACCTCGGAACAGCTCCTATAGAAGATGCCATCAACGAACATCCCGCTGTAGCAGAATCAGCTATTGTAGGTTATCCGCATGACATCAAAGGAAACGCTCTTTACGGATTTATTACCCTGAAACAAACCGGAAAGACCAGAGACCAAACTAATCTGCGCAACGAGATTAACCAACATATATCGACCCATATCGGACCCATAGCCAAACTTGACAAAATTCAGTTTGTAGCAGGACTACCGAAAACCCGTTCAGGAAAAATTATGCGTAGAATCCTTCGAAAAATAGCAGAAGGAGATTTTTCTAACTTCGGAGATACTTCGACGCTTCTAAATCCGGAAAGCATTGACCTAATCAAAGACGCAAGGATTGAATAAAATCCTGTATAATGTAAAATGTAGGTTGGTATATTGTATTTTCTGCCTATCGAAAATACAATATATCCCTGCAATAGAATATTAGCAAATGTTTTCAATAATTATAAGTCTTATTTGTAGTGTAAGCGTAGGTGTTTTGCTTAAAATAGCCAAGAGATATGAGGTTGTTTTTATGCAGATTATCGGGTGGAATTATATAGTAGCTTTACTACTCGCTTGGTTTTTGTTTGCTCCTGATATAGAAAACTTAACCTTTAATCACACACTTACTGCAATCTTTTCGGGCCTTTGGGTATTGTTGCCTTTGGTGTTTTTGATTCAGGCTTGGTCGTTACACAAAGTAGGAATCGTAAAGACAGATATTGCACAGCGTTTATCACTTTTTATTCCGATTTTGGCTTCGTATTTTTTGTTTAACGAAACTTTTACTACGTATAAAATCATCGGACTTATATTAGCTTTTGTAGCGATCTTTTTTACGTTAGACCGAGCCGAAAATAATTCTGTTGACAATAAAAAATGGCAATATCCTCTATTGGTTTTATTAGGATTTGGAGTGATAGATGTGTTGTTTAAAAAGATAGTTTCGGTATCTGATATTCCGTTTACAACCTCGTTGTTTGTCGTATTTTGTGGAGCATTCGTGTTGGCTTGGGCATTTAACTTATATCAGATTTTTACCCAAAAACAACGGTTCGCTATTAGTAACCTTTATTGGGGAATAGCCCTCGGATTACTCAACTTCGGCAATATCTATTTTTATTTACGTGCTCATAAAGAATTACCCGAAAATCCATCCACGGTTTTTGCTACGATGAACCTCGGAGTGATTATCCTTGGGAGTTTGGTTGGAGTAATTGCCTTTAAAGAAAAGCTAAACAAAAAGAACTACTTCGGAATTGCTTTAGCACTGATTGCAGTAATACTGATTGTGCTTTCACAAATTCAAGGGAAATGATACTCTTAACGTGGGCTTTTAAGGCTCTTATATTCTCGGATTAGTTCTTTAAGTTGTCGGTTTGAGGAAACATCAATATGTTTATCTGAGAGGTAGTGTTTGAATTTAAAACGGCTATTATAATTTTTAGAAACTATTTCTTGATCCACTATAAAGAGCTGATTCCTTAAATGTTGTTTTTCATTTTCAAGTTTTTCTAAACTTTCAAATTTATCTTTTAAGTCTCTACGAAAAGTAGTGGTGTTGAAAGGAATAGAATTTAGAAGTTGCATTTGTTTTTTAGACTTTAGATCTAAACTAGCAATAATCTTAATGGCAATTTCTTCGACATCTGTTTTGATTAATTTATCAAAGCTTTTAGGAAGAAAGGATTCTATTTTAGATTTTTTATTTGTCATATTTTCAGATT
>Ga0209075_1005197_pt1 | contig 10066 bp, 10 predicted proteins | sample Stecom2011_FD_187523 | JGI IMG/M metagenome (GOLD analysis project Ga0209075, IMG submission 187523) | Agricultural soil microbial communities from Utah to study Nitrogen management - Steer compost 2011 (SPAdes) (version 2) | ecosystem: Environmental > Terrestrial > Soil > Agricultural land...
TGCTCGCCCATGGCCTGGCACTGAAACGGCCCGTTGGCAAACCAGCGTGGGTCCACCACATACAGGCACAGCAACAGATCAGAACGTGACGCGGCCAGCAGGGCGGCGTTGTCGTGCATTCGCAGGTCGCGGGTAAACCAGTAGAGCGTTTTCAAAGTATTAAACCTTCTGAAAAGTTACCGGAACATACGTCAGTAATTGCCCGGAGGATTGGCGTCTGTTTCAGCCCTTTAGGGCCCTGACGTGCTAAAGTCCAAGGTTAATGCTGGCAGGCAATTCGACTCAACCGGATACCAGGAGATTGAAAGTGATTAAATCCCGCGCGGCTGTAGCGTTTGAAGCAAACAAGCCACTGGAAATTGTAGAAGTGGATGTGGCGCCGCCCCAGGAAGGCGAGGTTCTGGTAAAAATTGTGGCTACCGGTGTGTGCCACACCGATGCCTACACCCTCTCCGGCGCTGATCCCGAGGGCCTTTTTCCGACGATTCTGGGCCATGAGGGTGGCGGTATTGTGGAAGCCGTTGGCCCGGGTGTAAAAGACCTGAAAGTGGGTGACCATGTCATCCCCCTGTACACCGCTGAGTGTGGCGAGTGTAAGTTCTGTACCTCCGGCAAGACCAACCTTTGCGGTGCCGTGCGCGCCACCCAGGGTAAGGGCGTGATGCCAGACGGGACTTCACGGTTTTCCTATAAGGGCCAGCCGCTGTACCACTATATGGGCTGTTCCACCTTCTCTGAATACACCGTGCTGCCGGAAATTTCCCTGGCCAAGATTCCGAAAGAAGCTCCGTTGGAGAAAGTGTGCCTGCTCGGTTGTGGTGTGACCACGGGCATCGGTGCGGTGATGAATACCGCCAAGGTGGAAGAGGGCGCCACCGTGGCGATCTTCGGCCTGGGCGGTATCGGCCTGGCCGCGATCATCGGCGCGACCATGGCCAAGGCCAGCCGTATCATTGCCATCGACATCAATCCGGGCAAGTTCGACATCGCCAAACAGCTGGGCGCCACCGATGTGGTTAACCCGAACGATTATGACAAACCGATTCAGGAAGTCATTGTCGAGATGACCGATGGCGGCGTGGACTACTCGTTTGAATGCATCGGTAACGTCAAGGTGATGCGCGCGGCCCTGGAATGCTGCCACAAGGGCTGGGGCGAGTCGGTGATTATCGGCGTGGCCGGTGCCGGCGAAGAGATCAGTACCCGCCCGTTCCAGCTGGTGACCGGTCGGGTCTGGAAGGGCTCAGCGTTTGGTGGCGTAAAAGGCCGTACAGAACTGCCGTCCTACGTGGAGAAAGCCGAGAAAGGTGAAATCCCGCTGGATGTGTTCATCACCCATGAAATGCCGCTGGAAGACATCAACAAGGCGTTCGACCTGATGCACGAAGGCAAGAGCATTCGTACGGTGATTCACTTCTGATCAGGGGTGTACCCGTATCAGAACGTCAAAGGGGAGGCCGCTGGCCTCCCCTTTGTTTTTCGCGGTCATCGACTCAACAACTCAGTTATCCTGCAACGCCTGTACCACGGCCTTGGCTGTGCCCTCGGAAGAGGCCGGGTTCTGTCCGGTAATCAGCTTGCCGTCCACCACAATGTGCGGTGCCCAGTCGTCGCCCCGACTATAGCGGGCGTTGTTCTGCTTGAGCATGTCTTCGAGCAGGAAGGGCACGATGTTGGTGAGCTGAACGGCGTCTTCTTCGGTATTACTGAAGCCGGTGACCTCCCGGCCACCCACAATGTTCTGGTCGGGCTTGATGAACACATTCTTGAACACGGCAGGCGCGTGGCAGACAGCGCCGATCACCTTGTCCTGCTCATAGGCGGTCTTGATCAGGGCAACGGATTTTTCGTCTTCCGCCAAGTCCCACAGCGGGCCATGGCCGCCGGGATAGAAAATGGCATCAAACTGATTCATGTCCACGTCTGCCAGTTTTTTCGTGCTGGCGAGCATTTCACGGGCATGGGTGTCCTCCATGAACCGACTAGTGGAATCGGTCAGCGCGTCTTCTGCTTCACTGTTCGGGTCCACCGGCGGCTGGCCGCCTTTCGGAGACGCAAGGGTAATGTCGGCACCGGCATCCTTGAAGACGTAGAACGGTGACGTGAATTCTTCCAGCCAGAAACCGGTCTTGTGTCCGGTATCGCCCATTTGATCATGGGAAGTGAGTACCATCAGTATCTTCATAAAGGTCGATCCTCCAGTGTGGAATCGGGGGTGGATGTTGCACCGCCTTACCGTAGACCTTGTGACGCGGTGGCGATATTTCAACAGGGATTACGGGTGCGGTGCCGTTATGGATGCCGATGATGTCTATACTGTCAGGGAAATGGGTTTGATGAATCAGGGATTGACACTGTTATGGCCGGTATAATCATGGGAACCTGGCTGGTGGCAGCGATGCTGCTGTCATTCCCCGTCTCTCTATATGCTCAGCAGGGTACTGAAACCATTGAACCGCTCACTGTGACGGTCGGGGTGAACCATTCGCCCCCCTACCGGATACTGGAGCCTGGGCATAAGGGCGGGCTGTACCTGGAAATTTTTGAGGAAATTGCCGATCGCCTGGGGTGGCAGGTGCGCTACCGTGAAGCACCGTTCCGGCGAGTATTGCTGATGCTGCAAAGGGGAGAGGTGGATATCATGCTGGGGCCGGTGAGAACCGGCGCTCGCGAAGATTACATGGCGTTCGTTGCGCCGGCCTTTCCACCCGAGCGCCGGTTGTTCTTCTATCTGGATGAGCAGCATCAGATTACCCGTTACAGTGACCTGTACGGAAAAACCCTGGGCGTACTTGAGGGGGCAAGCTACTTTACCCGGTTTGATCACGACCCGGATCTGGTCAAGGAATCGGCGCCGCACTATGAGAATCTGATGCGAATGATGGACAAAGGCCGGGTAGATGTAGTGATTGCGCCGGAACTTGTGGGCCTTTACACCGTCAGCAAATTGAAACTTCCCGCACAGGTTTCACCGTTTTTTGTGCCCGGGGAACGATCCTGGATTGCGGTATCAGACAAATCGCCGGCGCTGAAATACGCAGATGACATTCGCGCGGCCCTGAAGCTGATCGAGCGTGAGGGAATCAAGGAGAATCTTGTGTTGAAGTACCTGGAACAGCCCGCTCAATGACCCCAGACCACAACGATTTATGGTTTTTACCACTCGGCGGCACGGGTGAAATTGGTATGAACCTCAACCTCTACGGCCATGATGGCCAATGGTTGATGGTGGACTGCGGAGTGACCTTCCCCAAACCGGGGCGCATAGCTGCAGACGGCACGGTGCACCACAGGGGAGAACCGCCGGTACAGATGGCAGACCCGGCGTTTATCGCCGACCGGCGGGACAAGCTGGCGGGGTTGATCATTACCCATGCCCACGAAGATCACATCGGCGCCGTGCCCTACCTCTGGCCATTACTGCAGTGCCCTGTCTACACCAGCCGGTTTACCGCCGAGATCCTGCGCAGAAAACTGGCGGAGTTTGACCTGTTGCATCGGGTTCCGATCATCGAGGTGGACACCGGTGAGCGCCGGCAGATTGGCCCGTTCAGTGTGCAGTGGCTGGCACTGACCCATTCGATTCCCGACCCCAATGCCCTGATGATCCGCACGCCGATCGGCAACATCTTCCACAGCGGTGACTGGAAACTGGATGACAACCCGCTGGTGGGACACGGCTATACAACCTCAACGTTTACCGACCTGGCGCAGGAAGGTGTGGCTGCCATGGTCTGCGATTCCACCAACGCTACGGTGCCGGGCCACTCGGTTTCCGAGGCGGCGCTGCACGAAGGCTTGCGGGACCTGATTGCCGTGGCCGAGGGGCGGGTGATTGTCACCTGCTTCGGCAGCAACATTGCCCGCTTGCACACGTTGGCCACCGTTGCCCGGGAAACCGGTCGCTACATGGGGTTGTTGGGCCGTTCGCTGGTGAACATGAGTGGTGCGGCCAAGGCCACGGGCCTGTGGCCCGGATCAGACAAACTGATCAGCCCTTCGCACCTGGGTTATCTGCCGCGCCATGAAGTGCTGGGCGTGGCCACCGGCAGCCAGGGTGAACCGCGAACCGCGCTGCGGCGCCTGGCCCAGGGTAGCCACCCGGATTTTGAGCTGGAAGCCGGTGACACGGTAATTTTCAGTGCCCGGGCAATACCCGGCAATGAAGAAGCCATCGAGGCGCTGATCAGCCAGCTGCGCAAGCTGGGCGTCATTGTCATTACCGCTGAAGACGCGGGCGTGCCCATTCATGCCTCAGGCCATCCGGCACAGGATGAACTCAAGGCGATGTATCGCTGGGTTCAGCCCCGCATCGCGATCCCGGTTCATGGCGAGGCAGAACATATGGACGTGCACGCAGACCTTGCCAAGGGCTCGGGCGTGCCCAGGGCCATGGTCGGCCGCAACGGCGATCTGTTTATGGTGCGACCAGTACCGGGTATCCGGCGCCAGGTTATCGAAACCGGGCGGCTGGGGTGGCAGAAGCAGGAATTGGTCAGGGTCTACTGACGCCTTCAAGGAACTTAGTAAGCTTACAATGGTCTATGTCGCCTATCTGTGAGTGATGCAAAGGAATGAATATGACCACTATTCGATTATGGGATCTGCCTGTCCGACTGTTTCACTGGCTGCTGGTGCTGGCGGTGGTTGGTGCCATCGTCACCACCAAACTGGGCGGCAGCTGGATGGCGTGGCATGAGCGATTGGGCCTTCTGATCGTAGGCCTGCTGGCCTTCCGGATTATCTGGGGTTTCGTCGGCTCCAGCTATGCGAGGTTTACCCGGTTTGTGCGTGGCCCCGGTGCCATCCTGGCCTACCTGAAAGGCCAGTGGCAGGGCGTGGGCCACAACCCGCTCGGTGCCCTGTCGGTGCTGGCACTGATCGGCTTGTTTGGTTTTCAGGCGGTATCCGGGCTGTTTGCCAATGATGAAATTGCCTTCTACGGGCCGCTTTACCCGCTGGTGTCTTCCGATCTGAGCGCCACCCTCAGCGGCTGGCACCGGCAAACGGAATGGTATCTGTATGGCCTGGTGGCCCTGCATGTAGCGGCGGTTATGTTCTACACCCACGTCAGGAAGGACAACCTGCTGAAGCCGATGATCACCGGCAGGAAAACCATCAAGGACGGGCCGGCGGACGATGCCAGAGGTGGAGGGGCGATTGCGTTCTTGGTATCTCTGGTGTTGGCGCTGGTGGTGGTTTGGGCGGCCAGCGGTGAGCTTGTCTCACCACCGCCGGCGCCCGAACCTGCGCCCCAGGATTTGGGCTGGTAGGTCAGCCCTGCTGATCAGTCGGCGCGGAAGTTGTCATGGCAGGCCTTGCAGGTCTGCCCGACCGCGCTGAACTGGCGCGCCAATGCACCACGGTCGCCGGTTGCGGCGACTTCCTGCAGTTTGTTCGCTTCACGAACAAAGTTGGTGCCTACTTCCCGGACTTTATCCGTTTGCTGGAAAAACTCCGGCTTCAGGCGGGTATTCTCCGCCTTGTCCATGGCTGAATCCGGGCTGTACAGCGCGCCCATGCCAGAGTTTGCAACCGCGGCAATGGCATTGGCTGCTGCTTTCATCTGGTCCGCATTGAACTCTACATCGCCATCGACGGCCTGGGCCTTGATCTTGCCCATGTTCCAGGACATGAACTGGTAACCGGCTTTGCGTGCTTTGATCTGGTCTTCCACGCTTAGCTGGGCAACGGCTGGCACGGCAAACGAAGCGGCCAGCATGGCGGCGGTAATCACACCGGATTTCTTCATCTCAGGTCCCTCTCTTTTGGTCGGATTGGTTAGGTTACCAAAATGCTCTATAAAGGCATGGTTATGAGCATGCTACCTGTATAGACTCAGTGCTGACAGTTATAACAGACTAAAGTTCAATCTGGAGAATTCCACATATGGCGATCTGGACGGTAACCCCGAACCTGGAATACATGGCTGAGGCGAGTAAAAACACCGCTGTAAGTCATATGGGTATTGAATACCTGGAAGTTGGTGAAGACTACGTGAAAGGCCGCATGCCGGTGGACCAGCGCACAGTACAGCCGTTTGGGATTCTGCACGGCGGCTCGTCGGTATTGCTGGCGGAAACCCTGGGCAGCATGGCGGCCAATTGCTGCCTGAAAGACAAGAACACCGTGGCGGTGGGGCTCGATATCAACGCCAACCACATTCGCCCGGTGACCGGCGGCTGGGTATACGGTACGGCCCGCGCCCAGCACATCGGCAGCACCACACAGGTTTGGGAAATCCGCCTGGAGAATGAGCAAGGCAAGCTTACCTGCATCTCCAGGCTGACTATGGCGGTTACCAAGCGTCCCGGTTAATGGGTTTGCGCGCCAGCACCGCCACGCCGGCGCAGGTGGCCATGGTGGCCATGGTGGCGATCACCACGGTGGGCCCGGTTGGCAGATCCTGCCAGGCCGAGATCAGTAAGCCCAGACTGTGGCCCGCCAGGCACGCCAGAATGGCGGCGACAATGCTGGTGCCGCGCAGGTGTATCAGTAGCAGTGGGGCGGCAATCAATGAGGTGAACACCACATAGATGCCGGCCAGGTCGACCGTCAGGGTGATGGCGACAGCGAACAGTGGTAGGAACAGCCAGCCGGTATAGCACTGGGGCAGGGAGTACTGCCAGACCAGCACGGCGATAGCCAACAGTACCATCGGGCCAAGCACTGCAGGTGTGGTCCACAGCAGGTCGCCGTTCAGAGTATGGGCAAGCCGCTGTGCACCGTGGGGGTCCTGGCTTACCAGCAGGGTGGCCAGGCACGCGCCCAGCGCATAGAGCAGGCCAATCATGGCTTCACGGTGACGGGTCAGGTAACGCAATGCCAGACTGACCATGGCAACGGCCAGTAGGGCCATGGCCAGGCTCCCGGAGAGGCTCAGGGCAGAGCCACCGTCGGGGAACACAGTGCCGACCAGCAAAATACCCAACGCCGCCCACTGGGCGATCGCCAGATCCGCAAACACCATACCCCGCTCAAGTACCCGGTTACCCAGAGGCACCAGAGCAATCGAGATCAGGGCGCTGGCGATTATGGCCGGCCACATCCAGCCCCACTCAGTCCACATTCGTTGGCTCCTGATAATTCAGCAGGGTGTTGATGATCAGGCTGATCACTTGCTCCAGAGTCTCTCCATCGGGCTGACCGGTGACGGTGCCAGGTAGCACTATTGCCGGCACGCCGGATTGTGCCGATAACCACCGGGCCGGACGATCATCCTGATAGGAGGCCACCATAATCACGCTGGCGCGGCCCAGTTCCGGGGTGGCCAGCACGTTCCTCAGGTGCGTGCTGCCGGGTGGTAACCCGGGTTTCGGCTCCAGGTCGGCAATGACCTCGATGCCCAGCCAACGCAGCAGGTAATCGAAGGTGGAGTGTTGGGTAACCACACCGGTCCCTTCCAGTTGCCGGGCGGCAGAGCGCCAGGACTGGCGCTGCTGGTTCCACTCTCCCCGCCATCGAATGTACCTCACTTGAATCTGTGCTTGCTGATCGGGGGCCAGAGACACGAGTCGTTCTGCGAGGGCACTGGCAACCAGGGGAATGGCGTCCGGAGACAGATGCAGGTGCGGGTCGCCCTCTGGGTGGACATCCCCCATGCTGCGGTCGACATGATCATGGCTCTGATGCAACGGAGCATGATCGGCGGCAAAGAACAGCCCGTCGCTACCCGGCTGTATCTTGCGGTTAGCCGCCCTGGATATCAGCGACGGCAGCCAGCCGGCTTCCAGCGACGCGCCGGTACACACGGCCAGGTCGGCTTTGCGCATGGCGGCAATCAGACTGGGCCTGGCCTCGATGTAATGCGGGTCTTGCCAGGCGGTGGTCGCGGTTGTGATGTTCGCGTCAGGTAACAGAGCTGACACCAGACTGGCCCATTCCGGTTCGCAGGCAAAGACATTCAGATTGGCACTGGCCGGCATGCTGGCCAGCGCCAGCAGCCAGCCAAACACCCATGCCAGGCGGTTGGGCTTAGAAATCATGGGCACCATGAGCTCCGAAAGTCATCACGTACTGCAGGGTGACGGTGTTGTCGGCGTCATCGAAGCCGTGTGCGCTCTGGTGCGTGTACTGCAGACGCAGGGTGGAGAAGTGGGACCGGGACCAGGCCAGCATCACGTCGGTTTCTTTCAGTTGCTGATCGTGGAAGTGGTCACCATGGGCTTCCTTGAGATCCACCCGGCCATAGCGGGCACCGACAGACCATTGCGGGGTAAACCGATACACGGCCGAGGTGTACCAACCTTGATGGTAGTCTGAGGAACGGGCATGTTCGTTCAGTTCGTCCGCGTACAGGTATTCGCCGCTGAGCGTCAGCTGTTGCTGGCGGGTGTTGCCGTCAGGCGACCATTTCCAGACCAGGTCGGCAATATACAGATTCTCTCCGGTATAGGCGGCGGCATGGCTGTGGTCGTGGTCATGTTCGTCATGACCATGATCGTCGTGGTCATCGCCATGCTCGTCTCCATGAAGCTGGCGATTGCGCAAGTAAGACAACCCGGCTTGCCAGCTCTGTGAAACACCGATATCACCGCCGAAGCGGGTGTTCAGTGTGTATACGCCAATGTCTTCGTCACCTTCCGTCAGGCGATTGCCGTTGAACGCTTCCGCCCCGATTTGCCAGAAAAACGGTGTGGGCATCAGCAGGTTGACCCGCAGGCCGTCGTCGAAGTAGTGGCTGCCCAGAAGAGCCCGATAGGCGGCGGGGCGCTCGACAAAGTTGTCTTCATGCATGTGGCGACTGTTCAGATAACCGACCTGGGACAGGAACCGGCCACCTCGAACGCTCAGGTTCCAGGGCATCCCGGTGGTCTGCAGGTAAGCCTCTTCCAGTGCCACTTCGGTTTCGCCGTGATGTTCTTCCAGAACGGCGGTCAGGCGGCCTGTGAACAGGTCATCAATTGGCGCAGACAAAGACAGCTCGGTGTGCCCGAGCCCAAAGCCTTCGTCCCGGTGGGACAGCGCGGTGGCGTTCTGTTTGTAATAACCGTCCAGAACCACGCTGATGTCCGGGTTTATTTCATTGGCCTGGGCCGACGCAAAGGGCACCAGCAAGGTGGAGAACAGGCCGGCTTGAAGGCGAGTAAAACGCATGTTGAATCCTCGTACTGCTTGCATAGGAAGTGGCGTCAGCGCCGGCGATGCGTTAAGCAGCCGGCGCTGTGTCATCGGTGTTGGTTAGTGAGCGTGATCGTGGTCGTGATCATCCATCAGGCCAAGCCAGACCAGGCTGGCGGCCTGGAAGTCCAGGGCGATGGTCCGCAGAACCTCCCGCTCATGGGTGTCGATTTCGATGATGGACTGACCGTCCGGTGTCAGTACAAACAGGCGGTCTTCGCTGGCCGATTCGGTAAACGCAACTTGGTCGTCCTCTGCCAGAGGCTCCATAACGTCCAGGGTGGCAACCAGCAGCCAGCCGTCGGCAGGGTCGAACAACCGAAGCTTGCCGTCATTACCGAACACGTAGAAGGTTTCGCCATGACCATCAAACCCCTGGGCAACGCGAGTGACGCCTTCGTCCAGAGTCAACTCCAGGTAGGGCTCGGCATCTTCCGGGTTGATCACGAAAAGCTGGTTTCCGGCAACACCGACCAGGGCGTCGACGTCATGATGGGCAACCAGGGTGCCAATGCGACTGCCGTCGATCAGGGTTGGTGGGTTATTCAGTTTTTCCGCGGGGAAGGTATCGTCTTCCAGGTCGATTACCAGCACACCATCGGAACAGCCGAAGGCCAGGGCGTGATGATTGGCTGCCGCGCCATGCAGGCGTGGGCATTGTTCAGCGTAGAGGTGTTCGTGGGTGAAATTGCCACCGTCCAACTGGTAACGCTCAACTTCCGCAGGCAGGGTCGTATCGGTGATCGATGAATCACGACGGGTGACGAACAGGCGATCCCCAACCATCTTGGCAACGCCATGCATGTTGTTGTCACGATTGAGAGATGCGACCTCACTGTTACTTTCCAGGGAGTGGTCGGAGAAGACTGTCACCTTGGCGTTGGCCGCGCTGGCTGAACCGTCGTAGAACACCACGCCATAGGCTTCACCGAGGGAATAGTGGGTG
>Ga0209075_1005198_pt1 | contig 10065 bp, 9 predicted proteins | sample Stecom2011_FD_187523 | JGI IMG/M metagenome (GOLD analysis project Ga0209075, IMG submission 187523) | Agricultural soil microbial communities from Utah to study Nitrogen management - Steer compost 2011 (SPAdes) (version 2) | ecosystem: Environmental > Terrestrial > Soil > Agricultural land...
CAGACTTACCGAATACGATATCTGCAGCGCCATTCATTGAACCTTGTAGGCCCTTAATAGTTGACACGCGAGCATCTTTCGAGAAGTTAAAGAACTGTGGAGCTGCTGTTACTGCCAAAATACCTAATACCACGATTACAATGATCAGTTCGATCAACGTAAAACCTTTTTGTTGTGTTTTCATAAATCACTTCCTTTTTAAAAAAAGCGGGACTATCCCCAAAAGTTAAACGTAAATGTAAAATTAGTTGTTACTAAAAATACTCACCCCACCCGTGCGAGGGTTGTATACAAACGCATTACCGACGCTTAGGTAATCAGTTCCGCTAGGAGCCGATGCTAAGTTTTTAATAGTATTTGCGAGGTAGTACACGCAAATATCATTAAACCCGTTACTCTCACGTACCACGTAGTAACGGTTTTCACCCAACAGGGTAAAACTGGTGGTGGCTGTTGGAGCCCCTTGTAAAATGGCTTGCATCACGGTGCGGCAATCTTCGCTGGTCATGTTTAAATCATGAGCATCGGGATTGTTGTCGCCACTGACTGGGTAACCGGTGCTGCCATCAACATTGACTGTGATGCCATCCATAATCACAATGGCGCCGGCGCCATCGGCATTCCCTTTTGGCCGTCCGCGTAATTCCCATTCGGCCCGTACTAAGCCTACGGCACTGGCAAATCCACCCGCTACGCCTTCAACGGCGGCATCTTCAGCATCTGCTGTGACGCTGGTAAAACGTGGCAATGCGGAAGCTGCTAGTAAGCCCAAAATAACAACGACAATAATCAATTCAATCAAAGTAAAACCACTTTGACGAAGTGGATGAACTGGCTGATTGGTCATTCTATTTCCCTTAAATACTTTATGAATACTATTATCAATTGCTGCAATTTTTTTCGCAAAAATTAAAGGTTAAAGACCATTGTTATAAATTTGTTATTTAAGCGGCTAGCGGCCGGTATAGGCGTTCATCATGTCCCACATGGGGGAGAAGATACCCGCAGCCATAACAGAAATCATAACTGCAACAATGGCCAGCATAATGGGCTCAATTTTTGCGGTCAGGCTTTTTAAGTCGTAATCCACTTCCCGTTCATAATAGCCAGATACTTCCATGAGCATTTCATCAACGCGCCCCGTTTCTTCACCCACTTGCAGCATTTGTAATACCAAAGGGGTAAATAACTGGCTGTGCCGTGCCACGCGCGACAAGTTCTCACCGCGTTCAATATTGCGGCGCATTTCATTAATTTTGTGACCCATCCAGCGGTTATCTACCGCATCGGCCACTAAACCAAGTGCTTGCGTTAGCGGCACCCCGGCACGCAACATCGTGGCAAAACTGCGGGAGAACCGGGTCAGTAATGTTCGAAACAGAATATCGCCCACCAAGGGCAGCCGGATCTTCAGATAATCCCACTTTATTTCGCCCTCCTCGGTATTGATGTAGCGGTGAATAGCATAAGCTATCGCAGCAATACTACCGAGTAACGCATACCACCAGTGCACAAAAAAGTTGGACGTCGTGATAAGGATTCGGGTCGTTAGGGGGAGTTCCGCGTCAAACCGCGCAAACATACTGGCAAAAGACGGGATAACAAACAGGTTTAAGATAAACATCGCAACCACAATGGTGATCATGATGAAGGTTGGGTAGCGCATGGCTGTTTTAACCTGCTTACGCGTGTCCTCTTCTTTTTGCAGGTAATCGGTCAGCTCTAAAAACGCTTGCTCCAACTGACCGGTATTTTCACCCACATGTACAATCGCTACGAATAATCGTGGGAATATCTTGGGATGTGCGGCCATCGCCGAACTCAGTTGACGGCCACGTTCCAGTTGGTCGACCAAATCTGTCAACACCTGGCCTAAGCGACGATTGCTGGTGTTTTCTGCCAACCCTTGCATTGCGCGTAGCAATGGAATACCTGCTTTGGTTAATGCGTACATTTGGCGGGTGAACACAATGAGGTCATCGCTGTTAATCCCACTACCCAATAATTCACGCAGGTCAAGATTAAGGCGGCTGGGTGCATGAAATGGTGCCACGTGAATTGGGGTGATTCCGCGTCGCAATAATATTTCAGCTGCGCTCGCTTCCGTGCTCGCTTCCACCTCACCCTGTACTAAGTGCCCGCGCTCATCGCGGCCGCGATAGGAATAGTTAGCCATGTTAGGATTCACCTTCCTGCAGCGCAGCCGTTACCCGTAATTCTTGTTCTTCCACGGTTTCTGCTAAGAACAGTACTTCATCAACAGTGGTGATGCCTTGCAACGCATAGTTCAACGCCACATGGGCTAACGGTTCAAAGCCTGGGCTGGCTTTGGCTGCGCGCGCAAATTCGCGCATACTACCATCGCGTAGTGCATCAATCATGGCGTCGTTAATTTCTAATAGCTCAAAGACACCAATGCGCCCTTTGTAGCCCGTGTCGTTGCAGTTACGGCAGCCTCTGCCAGAAACAAATGGATGATTGTCTGCATCGATGTGAGGGTTCATGCGGCGTAGCAGACTCAATTGCTGCGGTTCGAGCACTGCTGGTGCTTTACACACGTGGCAAACGCGACGAATTAAACGTTGTGCCAATACGCCACGCAATGCCGCCCCAACTAAATAAGGAGCCGCACCCATATCGATAAGACGCAAGGCACTGGTGATGGAATCGTTAGTGTGCAAGGTAGTTAACACCAAGTGCCCGGTAATCGCGCCACGTAAACCAATTTCTACGGTTTCTTGGTCACGCATCTCACCCACCATGATAATGTCGGGGTCTTGCCGTAAGGTTGTGCGCAAGACGTGTGAGAACGTTAAGCCTATTTTGGGGTTCACTTGCACCTGCGAAATACGTGGTAACCGGTATTCAACAGGGTCTTCGACGGTAATAATTTTCTTTTCCGCACGGTTAAGCTCACTTAATGCACCATAGAGCGTGGTGGTTTTACCTGAACCCGTTGGCCCAGTAACAACAAACATACCATACGGACGGGTCACCAAATGACGTACCCGCTCAAGAATTGCCGGCGGCATCCCCGTTTGTTCTAAATTGAGCAACCCGGCCGACTGGTCGAGCAACCGCATTACACAAGATTCACCATGCTGCACCGGCATGGTCGATACCCGCACATCAATGCTATGGCCGCGTACTTTAATATTAAAACGTCCGTCTTGCGGTAATCTCTTTTCAGAAATATCGAGGCCAGCCATCAGTTTCAAACGCAGCAACAAGGCGTTTGCAATATTGGCTTCGGTAAGAACGTTCTCTTGCAATACGCCGTCCACCCGCATGCGGATCCGTAACGCACCTTCATCTGGCTCAATATGAATATCGGACGCGCGCACTTGCACCGCATCAGTAAAGATCGACTGCAATAATTTGGCGACCGTAGCGTCATCGGCCTCGGCGTCTAGCGACATGGCGCCAAGATCAAACTCTGCGCCCTCTTCAGTTTCGGTTTGCAGTTCCTTTGCGAATTGAACGATATCTTTGGTACGGCGATAAAGGTTATCGAACGCTGTTAATAATTGACTGTCTGGAACAACCGCCAAACGCATTTTGCGCGGCTGCAAGTAATTTGAAATCGCGTCCACTGCAGCGAGATCAGCCGGATCACTCATCGCGACCAATGCACTCTCGTCGTCCGCTTCCAGCACAAGTGCTCGATGCCGGCGCGCCTGCACTTCTGGTACTAAGTTAACGGCAGTTTGTGCGATTTTCCGATCATGCAGATCGATCAGCGGAATATTCAGCTGCTTGGCAAGAAATTCCAGCAAGGCTTGTTCTGTAATCAAGCCTAGATCAATCAGGGTTACCCCTAACTTGCGACCATTGATGCGTTGATCTTCTAGTGCTTGTAGCAGTTGCTCCTCAGTAATGAGCCCGTCCTGCACCAACAAGTCACCCAAACGCATTTTCAAACGAGGACGCATATTAATGAGCCTCCTTAATCCGTGGCGTTAATGCGGCGATGCGCTCACTGATATAACGCTGCGCGTCAGTATTGAGATCGTGCTGTTGTTGCGCCTGCTGATAAGCGGCGAATGCCGCTTCCCAGTTATTGGCGTCGTCATAAGCAATGGCAGCAGCTAACCACCAGCGGCCTTGATTCAAACGCTGGGCCAGCATGCGGTAATCATTTCCTGCCTCGGCATACCAACCCAACTGATGCGCTGCCTTCGCACGCAATTCAAGTAATTCCAACGCTTCGGGCGTATCCATACGAATATTCGTTAACGCCACATGAGCTTGCTCAAGTTGTCCGACGCGGTCCAAAATCTTCGCGTAAAGCAGTTGCCATGCCCCTTCATCAGGTTTGGCATCTAAGCCTTGTTGCAGCAACATCAACGCGCGCGATACCAGTCCACGGCCATACCAATAAGCCGCCAATTCACTGCGAATGGCGACATTCAGAGGTTCCAAAATTAATGCTTGTTCAAGTAATTGTTGAGCAACCTCGCGCTCGCCACGAACTAACGCCTCGCGCGCACGGCGAAGGTTCACTGCGGCAAGCTGATCTGCACTTAATTCTACTCGCTCTACCCGCATGGAACTTTGCCCCACAGTCGGCTGAGTTGGCTGAGTCGGTTGCGTCGATGGTTCTGGTTGAGATGGTTGTGCTGGCTCGTCAACTTGTGGTTGTGGTGGTGCACTCACACGTGGTGGCGTCGGTACTGGGATCGGAATCGGTTGGAATGACTGGGAAACGCTAGGTTGCTGTGGTTGTTGGACACTTTCTGCTACCGTCACCAGCGTACTCTGTTCTACCGCAGGCGGTATAGGCTCACTCGCAGTGGTTTGCACTTGCGGTAATGCCGGGGTGCTCGGTGCTGGGTGCGTGTTGTTACTGCGTAGCACCAATGCCGCCACGACAACCACAAGCCCGACCCCAGCAATAATGGCAATGCGAGGCCATCCGGAGGCGCGCGGAGCGACTGCGGCAGCGGTATCGGTAGCGGCTGCTTGTCGGCGTTCCCGCTGGTCTAAATCGCGCAACATGCGATTGATCACACTCATGACAAATACTCCGTAAACCATCCCAATGACCAAGCGCTACCGATTAGGACGAGGATCAGGACTCCTGCGCCCACCAACCAATACCACCAAGGCGACGGTAGTGGGGTAGCGTCTTCGGTATCAGCAACGGCAAATCGCACCTGTTCCGGGGTGATGACATAAGAGCCTTCGCCGTAACTTAGTAACAACACCTTATGACAAAGCACATTCACTAAGCGGGGAATACCACGACTGGCTCGATGTAACATGGCCACTACTCGCGGTGACATCAGCGGCTGTCCACGATAACCTGCAATTTGCATGCGATGCGAAATATAGGTTGCGACTTCCCGCACGTTCATCGCTTGCAGGTGATAACTAAACGAAATACGCTGGCGTAATTGCCGATGCTCGCGCTGCGCTAACCGCTCATCGAGTTCAGGTTGGCCGAACAGTACGATTTGCACGAGTTTGCGTGACTCAGTTTCTAAATTCGAAATCAAACGCAAGGCTTCCAGACTTTCACTCGGTAAGGCTTGTGCTTCATCGAGCACGACCACGACGGTTTTCCCTTGCTGGTTTATTTCCAGTAATCGTTGTTGTAACGCTTGACTTAACCACTGCTGATTGGGCTCGCCTGCGACATTGACTTGTAGCTCTTGGGCGATGTGCAAGCGCAATTCGTCCGGCCGTAAATACGGGTTTGGCACGTAAGCGCTAACATAGTGCTCGGACAAGTCGTTCAACAATTTCCGGCACAGTAGCGTTTTGCCTGTCCCTACTTCGCCTACCACTTTGATAAAGCCTTCGCCGGTATTGAGTGCCGTCATCAGCACTTCTAATGCAGAGCGATGACCTTCCAGGTCGCAATAGAAATCAGTGTTCGGTGTTAACGTAAACGGCGCTTCACATAAGCCAAAGTGGTTTTGGTACATTTAGCCGACCCCATTAAGTTGCTGGCTACTGGATGCCATACCATTGGTTCAAAATTTCACTGGAACGCTTCAGCTCATCTTGCCAGGTTTCGGCACCGATCACCGTGGGGCGAATTAAAATAACCAATTCTTTTTTCTGCTCAATGCGACGCTTATTCTTAAACAAGTTGCCTACTACCGGGATATCGCCTAGCAGCGGTGCTTTCGCTACCGTATCGGTATAGGTGGTTTGCATTAATCCGCCAATCACCACAATTTCACCGTTGCGTGCTTTGACAATGGTATCGCTCTCGCGAATATTGCTCTGCGCCAGTGGCAAGACAAAAGTGTCATTGTTGAGCTTCACCACTTTTTCTTGCTCTTGGGTTTGCACCACACTTGGGTGGACATGCAAAATCACCTCACCGGTTTCACTGATTTGCGGCGTGATGTCCAGCGAAATACCGGAAAAGAATGGCGTTAACTCAATGTTTGGTGTTGAGGTTGTGGCTGTACCTGTGATGGTGGTTGTCGATACATCAGTCACGAAATATTCGTCTTCACCTAACTTGATCACTGCCTTTTGGTTATTGGCTGCACTGACCCGTGGGTTGGACAGCACCTGCACGTTCCCTTGGGTCTGAAGTAAGTTTAGTGCACCACTAAAATCGCCAATGTTTAGGGTCATGCCGAACACGCCGCCTAACCTACTGGTACTCACTTCGCCACCAGTGAAGGTGAACGAGCCGGTCACTTCATTACCAAAAAATTTGTTGACGCTACTGCTGCCACGGAATAAGTCATTCCAGTTAATACCCTGTTGGTAATCATCATTGAGGACCACTTCAACAATTCGGGCTTCCAAAATCACTTGCCGCTGTAGCCGATTTTGTGCTTGCTCTATAAACTCACGCGCAGCCCGCAACTCGTGTGGGTACGCCGTGATGGTAACCAAACCTGCTTGGGGTGCAACAACGACACGACGGCCATCACCGGTACCGGTAATGCCTTCGATGATAGCCTGTAGATCCTGCCACAAGTCAGTTTCTGAAAAGCTGCTAATCGACGAGCCGTTGGTTTGCATCCCCTGCATTCCTGAACCCAACAGATTGGAACCGCCCTGGTTGCCCAATAACTGATTATTAGAGTTGCTACCGTATCCCGCCGTGCCAATACCGCCGCGATTGTTGCGGTCGTTATCTTTCACGCCACCTGAGCTAACACTGGTTTGCGACAGGCCCATTCGGCGTAATGCGAGGTAATCTAACGTGATGGTTTCACTGCGTAAACCGGCTGGTAACACTTGCACGAATTGGTTATTTTGACGAATTTCATAGCCGTAAATGTCGCGCACAATGTTCAGTGTTTCTGTTAAGGTCACGTCTTTTAAATTGAGCGTGATGTACCCATCCACACGAGGGTGGATGGCAAAGTTATATGGGGTATCGACGGCTAACCCGGCAAAGAATTCATGCGCTGGAACTTGATTCGCCGCAATTGAGAACCGTGGTTCTGCCAGCAATTGTGAACTCGCTGCTCGCAACTGCTCCGAATCACCCAGCAAACTTGCACGCACTGAGTCGGGCAAGGGTGGCCGTTCACTTGGAGCCGTGGTTGTTGCCATGGGTCGTAGAGCTTCTTGGAATGCTGCTGATGGCGGTGTGGGCTGTTGCGCACATGCGGTAAGCAACAGGCAAAGACTCATTATCCCTAATGAATGCTTCATCATTGCCCCCCTGAACTATGTATTATGTGCCCAGCATCGTGCTGCACTGTTGTAAACAACGTCAGCTGCATGTTCTGCTTGGTTGTTGTATCCACTAGCGTCACTTGATTCATATCAATGGCCTGTACGATATAATGTGAAACATGGTCTCCCACCGCGACACGTTGCCCGTTCACGATAGCGGTTCGCTCTTCGCCTCGCCAAACAACGGCTTGGAGCTTGATGGATGTGGTCGCCTGGGTGGCTGTAGGGGCGGTGACCGGGCTCCGCGGTGGTGCCGTTGGATCACGCAACGCCTGCGCGCTAACAGCACAACTGGCCACCAGCGTGATAACACCAAAGCAGAGGGTGGGTATTGAGTTAACTTGCCACATAGCCACGCTCCATACTTAAGGTAAAAATTTCAAACGTCACTTCCGCTGTGGGTGCTTGCAGTACACGGTAATCCATTTGTTGCCAGTAGAAATTCCACGGCAGTTGTTCGAGAGACTCGAGATAATCACGCAGCGCAAAAAAATCACCACTTACCGTAAACTGTAACCGGTGTTTGTAAATTGTCGCTTTCGCATCAATTGGGTCTTGATAAGCCAACTCCGGCGGTAGCGCCTGCGCCGCTTGTATCTTAATACCACGCGCCGCATCCAATAAGGCTTTCAATAAATGGCGATTATCGGCGGCACTGACATAATGGGAGGTACCACTCAACTGGGTATCGAGCGCTGCTAACTGCTGTTGCAATTGCCCCCGTTGGCTACGTAATTCAGCTTTCGGGTCACCGGCTAAGCGTTGTTGTAAAGCGCTAAGCTCTTGCTCATAAATACCCAGTTCAAACCGTTGCTGCCGTTGCGTTGCTTGAGTTTCATCGAGCTGCTGTTGCAGCGGTAACACGATCCACCACAACGCGACATAGGTCAGCATTACAACACCCAGCCCCAACCAGAACTTGCGGCGCTGCGCTGATATAGCTAAAAACTGTTGCTGCCATTGTTGCCAACGCTTCATCGGCGTGACCTCTCTGGATTCAATATGATTTGTGGACGATTGCTATCGTCACGCTGCATTTCCTGTGTTGTATTGGTATCACTCAACATAGCATCGTGGGCGGTACTACCCACGGTAAAATGTAGCGAGCCGGTATTTTCATCACGCAGTTCAAACACCCCAAAATGGCGATGACGCAAGGTACTGTAATTCGAAAAATTTGCCAGCCACTGAGGCAACGCATTGGCTACTGTGGTCTGCCCTTGCAAGGTCATCTCGTAGTTTGCTAAGACAATGCGAGTTAACCAGACCTGCTCACTATCAACGCGCGCCAGATCAGTCAGGACTTGGGCAAAACTGGCTTGGCTTGCTTGTGTCAACTGCTGCAATTGCGTCATCAAGCGCCGGCGCTGGGCAATTTTTTCCTGCAAGGATTCAATTTCTCGTAGCAACTGCTGGTCGTGCTGCGCTTGTTGAAGTTGCTCTTGCAGCTGTTTCACGTGCCGCTGCACCTGGGCATTTTGTGCGGTGAGTTCAGCCGCGGCTGTTTGTTGTGCTGCAACATACCAACGCCCCAGCAGGGCACCGACAACCATCAGTACCAGCAAGGTGCCGAACACGCCAGCGGCTAAGTTCAGTGTTAGGGGGTCGCGATTCGGTTGCAGTTCTGCAGCGTAAAGGTTGGCTATGTGTTTCATGCGGCGCGCTCCTTGGCTGCAGCCGCTACCATGATTTTCGTCAGCAGTACGCCACCTAATGCAGCAAAATCAGCATAATCACCGCGCCCAAGCTCTTGGGCCCAGTCTGGATAGCTTGCCCATTGCACTGCTAGGCCTAAGTCGGTCGCTAACTGTTGTTGGAGCGCAGCGCGAGGGTCGGTCGTGAGCGCCAACACAACTTGACTGATAGGACGCTGCCGCAATTGTCGCTCAAAGTAATCTGCTGACCGTTGAATTTCTACGCTAAGCGGGGCTGCTCCACCTAAACTGATTTCGCCGGCATCGAGGCGGCTAATCACGTCGAGCGTGCGGACCTGGCGGTTGACTTGTAACGCACCCAGTTGATACACCTGCAACAACGCTGGCTCGCCCCCGTTTTTGTGAACCACCACAGCAGGCTCCATCAAATCAGTAAATAGCTGGGCTATCGCTTGCTCTTCAGTGATGATACCTTGCACGTTATCACTGATTTGGTGGATACAATCTAGCATTTCCGCCACCATGCGTTTCGCGACGACAATAGCGGTAATCTTGTCCTGCCCCACCAACTGCACTGGATTGTCATAGTAGTCAGCAACGATATCTGCAGGTGCTAGTGAGACGAGGTCGCGAAGGTGATACTTTAAGGCTGACGTGATTTCTGCCGTTGGGAGCTGTGGCCGATCCAACTGAAAGCTTTGATATAACGAAGGGCTTAACACCAGCATCACCGCAGGGTTGCCTTTCAGTT
>Ga0209075_1005199_pt1 | contig 10065 bp, 12 predicted proteins | sample Stecom2011_FD_187523 | JGI IMG/M metagenome (GOLD analysis project Ga0209075, IMG submission 187523) | Agricultural soil microbial communities from Utah to study Nitrogen management - Steer compost 2011 (SPAdes) (version 2) | ecosystem: Environmental > Terrestrial > Soil > Agricultural land...
TCGCCATCGTAGCCAGCAAAGCCCGCAGAGGTGAGCCCAGGCAGCGGGCAATCTTCCACCCGCGCCTGGAACTTGGCCTTGCGAAACGCTGCAAGGTCAAAATCACTCACAATGTGATCTCCTTGCCCTTCTCAGCCACGTTGATAGTGCAGCTGGCCACAATGTCACCACCGGCGGGGAAGGTCCGGGCAATGGCCAGAATGCCCTGCTCAATGAAGTGCTGCGGCTTGGTTTTGTCTGGATAGAACCGGAAGTACAGGTTCTGGCCCTGCACGCTGGCAATGGTGTCGCTGATGCCGTCGGTCAGGTCTACGCTGAACGAAGCGTTGTTCAGGCTCTGGGAGGTGCTGTTCTTCACCCGGGTGTAAGTCTGCTTACTGGATGAGGAATAGCCCACTTCGGAGGGTACGAAGTCGTACGCATCGAAGGCTTCAATAAACTCCGGCGTGGCAAAGCTGGCAAACACGCCCTTCGCCAGGTCTCCGGTGTGGATCTTCGGCAGGGCGGAGCTGAATTCCACGTTGCCGAGCGCGTAATCAATGGTCGGGATCGGAAATATGGCGCTTTCTTTGTGGCGGTTAACCAGCTGGTAGATCTCGCCTTCTTTCACGGCTGCAGCGGTGCCGCTGCTCAGTCGCACCTGGCCAAGCTCAATGGAGCCAACCGGGATGTAGGGAGGTCCGCCGGCTTCGCCGCGGGTCTCCACAAACTCGGTGCCTTCAGTGCCCGCCTCTGCGCTCACAGTGCCGGTGCTGTTGCACACAATACTGGTGATCAGGTGAGTGCCTGTGGATGCGCGGGCGACTGACACGGAAGCCTGAGACGCCACCGCCAACTCCACGCCGCCAACAAACGCCGTGAATGCAGCCACGGCCACGGAATCGTTGCCACTGGCCGGGGTGATTTCTGCACCGGTTACCACGCCATCGGGGCGCACTACCGGAGCAAAGCCGGCAGCCTGAGACCACAGCTCTTCTCCGGACTCAAACAGCTGGGCGTCGCCGGTATCGGTCAGTTCTGTCATGGGGAAAGCATTCTGCCCGCCTTCAAATTCGAGCAGCGCGTTGTCTGTAGACATAGGGTTTCTCCTGGTTTTCTAGCGCCACCGGGCGCGGGGTTAGTGCGGTTGGGGTTATTGCTGGTAGGGGCTGGTGTTGCTGGTTTCGTACACGATTTCGAACGTCACCAGAATGATCATTTCTTTCTGGCCGGGGTCTGGCGAATCCATCACGGAGTCTGTGTAGCTGATGTGCTTGCACAGGCCGTTCAGGGTGTTGTCTTCACTCAGGGCATCGTTCAGCAGCTCCGCCAGCATTCGGTTGCCCTGAACGCTGGAGTTAATGCTGAAATCCCGGGTGGCCATTTCGCCCACGTTCACGGTGAGCGTTACTTCGTACTTCCGGTACTTGAGCTTTTCCGCTGTTTCGGAGGGGTCCCAAAGTACCCGGGCGGGCAGGTCTCTTTCGCTGTCCAGCTGTTCGCCACGGGCCGCGCCAAGGCGGGTGGCAAAGGCCTGAACAATCTGTTCCCGAATGCTGTCTGCCATCAGTAGCCCCTCAGAATTGCATCGATTTCTTTTTCAAATTGCTGCATCTGGTACAGCGCCATGTCTTCGCCAACGGTTTCTTTTACATCGGTGAATACCTGGGAAAGCGACGGGCCATAGAACACCTTGATCTTGCCGCCCTGTGCGCCGGTTTTGGCCCTCCGGCCAACGATCGCCACCCGGCCAGAGGTGCCCGGCAGTACCATGTAGAACGGCTTGCCTTCTATCTCGTCGTCTCCGGAGAACACCTTGGCGCCGCCCGTGGGCTTAACTTTTATCCGCAAGCCGCGCGAAGGTATCGCTGGTGGCTTCAGCCAGCCAACTTTGTCTCCGGCAATGCTTGTATCGGTTGAAAACCGGGACAACAAAAGCCCGCGGGTTGGAGTAGAAACCTTTGCCTGCGGGTTCCGGATCGATGCCTTGGTGATGGTCAGCAGGCTTTTGGCGTAAGCCGCGCTCAACCGAACTTGTTTGCGGATTTCCTTGCTGGATTCTGTGCGTGCTTTGGAAACCGTTTTGTTGGTTGCCCGCATTCTGGCCCGGGCCGCTCCGTCCGAGAATCGAGCCAGCAGGGCCTGCACCTCCTGCAAACTGGTACGATCAACTTGAACTTCCATTTACCCAGTGCCTCGTTACGTAGCCGTCGTCAGTGATCATGCCGTCAAAAGTCCAGGTGCTATCCCCGGTCCAGCTGGGGTCTGTAATCACCACCTTGTGCCCGCGCCGTGGGCGGTTCACGTAGGTTTTGCGGATTTCCAGTTCGTCCCGGTTCGCCGGCATGTTGGTTTCGAACGCCTGGCGCTGCTCTACCTGCAGATCAATGATCACCCGCACCGGAAACGGCGCATTGGTGCCATCGTCGTACATGGCATCCATCGCAAACTGATCATCAATGGCGACCTCAAGCCGGGCCGCCATCGCATCGAATTTGCTCACGGTCAGCCGCCGCTGGCTTCGTCTTCGGTGTCTTCTGGCTGTTCAGCCGGAAGAATCCGCACCTTGTCGCCTGCTTTTTTTGCTTCAGCCGGGGTCATTTCCAGGCGGGTGCCGGCTTTGATGACAACTTTCGCGCCGGTTTTGTCGCGGTCTTCGCAGCGCTTTACAAATTCAACGGTTACCTTGTTAGCCATGGCTTGCTTCTCACTTTGTGGTAGGGGTTCGGGGCCGGCATAACGCCGGGCCCCTATCTGGCGCACTCAGGATCAATAAACGGTGGCGAACGCCAGGCCGTTGATTTCCAAGAACACCGGCAGCGGTGCGCTCTGAGTCATCACCTGCTCTACGCCCGGGTCTTTCTCTACCCAGTTTTTCGGCCAGTATTCGGTGGCCACGTAGTCCGCATCGCCATCCAGGATGGCGCCGTAGGTGCGCACGCCCTCTGCACCTACAGACACAATGGCCACGCCGTTGTCCGGAATGAACAGCTGCTTGTCGCCATTGGCGTCTTCGTAGTAGCCGGCATAGGTCCATACTTCAGGGCCTGCACCGCCCAGGCGGCCCTTGAAGCTGGCCAACTGGGTGCTGGGCGCCATTTCCAGTACGGTTTCAGAGCCGCGCTGGGTGTCCAGCAGGTCTTTCTTCACGGCGTCAAAGCCGATGAATTTGCGGTAAGCGCCGCGCCCCATGATCACGTGGGTAGCCGGTGCCACCATCAGGGCAAACCAGTCTTCCAGGTCTTCGGCTGGCTTGGCGGTGGTCTGGTCCCATGCCGCTGCGCCGCCGGAGAGGTCGATGGTCAGGTTGGGATCTCGCTGAAAGTCCACTTCGGAGGTGGGGTAGTCTTCCCCTTCCACCACCACTTTGCCGGTCTGGATGATCTGGGCAACCATCCACTCTTCCCGGCGCTTGATCTTGCGGCGCTGCTCATCCAGCGTATCCACAAGGATGGCTTGCCGGCGCTGGCTGGCGCTCAGCTGGCCGCCAATGGCTTCGCCCGGAAGGCGCTTAACCATGCGTTTGGGGTCCAGCACGTTCTTCGGCTTTACATAAGCCGGGGTGAAGGCGTACTTGTTGCCGCCGCGGGTGCGCTGGGCTTTGCCCGCCACCATGGGGCTCACAAACGGGGCCAGCTTTTTGTCGCTGGACAGCTTGTCAAAGGAGATGGATTCGTCCTCAAACTCTACCTTGGTGGGGCACAGCAGGTTGAGCAGGAACGGGTTAAACGGGTCTAGCTCCCGGTACACACCCAGGAGCGTTTCGGTTTCGTATGCCATGGATCTTTTACCTCTGGTTCAGTTTTGTGTTGGCCGGGGTTTACTCAGGGGTTACCAGCCGGATGGGTGTGCCGTCGAATGCGCCGGCCTGCAGTGCTTCTGTCCAGGTTGCATCCCAGGTCAGCAGGCTGCGGTTCAGCCAGCCGCCGCGTACGATCTGGCAGCCGGTTGCTGCGCTGGTGGCATCGATGTCGTGCACCAGTGCGCCAACAGGCACCTGGGAGCCATCGGTTGCCGTTTGAACGGATTGCTTAAGCTCTCCGGTGGCGGTTACACGGCCAACTACGGTGCCGCGGGTAAGGTTTTGGCCGGACTCAAGGGTGCCGTTGCCAAAGTCGATCAGGCCGCCGAGTACCAGGTCATCATCCTGGAAGGCTTCGGTGACTGAACCAGCGAGGGGGAAGTTGCTCATCGCTTAACTCCTGAAGTTTTCTGTTAACCAGCAGTGGCTGGCTCAGTGGGTGGTAGGCTTGCGCCCGGTTGCCTGGCGGTAAGAGCCCATGATTTCGCTAAGCTCGTTTTTTTCGCCGGCGCTGGCAGCTGCCTGCGATTCTGCCGGGATGTTTGGTTGCTGGGTGTTGCCCATGGCCGCATTCAGCAGGCCTGTGGGTGCTGCGGCTTGCGGCGTGCCAGTATCCGAGGCCGCCAGGGTGGCCTTTGCATCGGCAACAGACATCTGGGTGTTGAACGCCAGATGCTGGGCCAGCTTGGTTTTTCCTTCGGCTTCTTCTGCCTGCAGGATGCCGGCAATGCGTGCCTGCTCTGTAGCAGCGGCATCGGCAGCCAGTTTGTTCGTGTCTACGGTCTCCGCCTGGGTGGTGGAGGCCTCCGGGGTGGTGGCCGGTGCGGTAGCTGCCGGCTTGTTCTGGTTTTCTACCGTCATGGTGCTTACTCCGATTTTCTGGGTGGTTTGGATGTAGTCAGAGAAGGCGGCCAGCATGTCGTGGCCGTTGATGAGCTCGTCCGCAAATCCAACTTCGATTGCGTCTTGCCCGGTGTAGATGGCCGCCTCGGTGGCAAGCACATCCGATGGGTTCAGGCCAATTTGGTCTGCCACCATGGCCGCAAATTCGTTGCGGATGCGGTCAGATTCAGCCTGAAAGTCCCGGAGCACTCGCTCCGGCAGGTTTTCGTAGGGGTTGCCGTCTACTTTGAACGCGCCGGAGTGAATCAGGGTTACGTCTACGCCGTTGGCTTTGAGCTGTTCTTCAAAGCTGGCGTGCATCATCACCACGCCTACCGAGCCTGTGCGCGCGGTGGTGGTGGTGTAGCGGTAGTCCGCTGCACTGTGGATGGCCATGCCGGCACTGCAGGCCATGTCGTAAGAGATGGAGCCGATAGGCTTCACGCCCCGCAGCTCTGCAATGCGCTTGGCGGTGTCGAAGCACCCGGCTACTTCGCCGCCCGGGGTATCCAGGTCCATCAAAATGCCCTTCACGGTGCTGTCTGCCAGGGCTTCCTGTATGCGGGCCACAATGCCGTCATAACCGGTCATGCCGGAATACGGCCGCAGGTGACCAAACTTGTGCACCAGGGTGCCGGAGACCGGCACCACGGCAATGCCGTTGATCACTTCGTAGGGTCGATTTCGGGGGCGGTCTGTCTCGAACGAATCCGCCCGCATGCGCAGCTTTTCCTGCGATTCGATCAGGCCGGATTCATCCCGCAGCGAGGTAACCCCAAGCTTGGGAGCCAGCGCGCCAAGGAATACCCGGGCGTAGCCAGGCTCCAGCAACAGCGCCTGGTTGAGTACGCGGGCTGCAATGTTGTGGTTGTGCATAGGTTTTCTCCGGGTATTAAAAACCCCGCCGGGGCGGGGTTGGTCAGGTCTTGGTTCAGGCGGTGGCCGGGGCTGCTTCGGGCTCTTCCTGGTCCGGCGCAAGGGCCAGGGCTTTTACCCAGCTGGGCGGTGGCAGGCCGGCGTTGCGGCGCTCTTCCATTTCCCGTACTTGCTGGGCAAAGACTTCCTGGTAGTCCTCTCCCATCTTCGCCAGCTCTTTTTCGTAGGTAGACAGGCCGGATTCGATCAGGAGTATGGATTCCTTGACTTCCTTCAGGCCGTCGATGGCCATGCGGCCGGAGCCAATCCACTCTGCGTTACACCAGGAAGCTTTGGCCTCCCAGAAGGTGCGGGTTGCGCCCCTTGGCAGGCGGATGATGCCCCGGTCCAGGGCTTCTTCCAGCCACAGGGCAAATACCATGCTGGCCCAGCGGCTGGCGATGATCTTGCGGCGGCCCATGTAGTAGCGCCAGCCTTCCATCATGCTGGCCCGGGCGCTGCTGTAGGTGGTGCGGCTGTAGTCTTTGGCCAGGGCTTCGTAAGGCACGTTCAGGCCTGCGGCAATCCATCGGATGATGGAGGATTCCAGTTCGCTGAAGCCGTTGTCTGCGTTGCTGCTGGTGGTGAATTTGAGGTTTTCACCGGGCATCAGGTGCGGGATTTTTACGCCGTTCAGGCGAATGTCTGCGCCTTCGTGGTAGTCCGCCAGGGTGGCCATGTAGTCAGTGAGCTTGTCGGTACTCATCTCGCCGCCGATGATTTCCATGGCGGCTTCGCTGCCCAGTTCGCTTTCGATCACCGCTGCATACATGGCGTTCACGATGGCGTTCTGCAATTTGGTTTGCTGCAGCTTGCCCAGCTGTGGCAGCTGCTCCATTACGCTCAGGAACTGGTTAGCGCCACGGGTCTGGCCATCGCCGCGGGGCTCGAATACGTGCAGGAACTGCTGCCGGCCCCAGCTGGTTTCCCGGTCTACCGGGGTCCAGATATCGCCAAGCCCGCTGTTCAGGCCCATCCCGTTGATGCTTGTGGAGCGCACCCAGTAGCGGCGGGCTGCGCCAAACCGGTCAACTTCTACGCCGCCGCGCAGGCTCTGGGAGTCAGGTTTGTTCTGCGGGTTGCAGATCCGGTGGGTGTTCACCAGTTTGATGGCGGTGTTGAACAGTGAGCCGGGCCGGTTTTCTATCCATTCCGCCGTGCCGGTGGCCTCGCCTACGGTGCTGTGGGTGGCCACTACTTCACGGATCATCATGGTGAGGGTGCGCTTGCGTTCTGCATCCACCCAGCAGTTGATGGGGTCTTCTGCGTATTCGTTGAAGGCAGCCTCTACTTCGCTGGCAAAGGCGCGGGCGTCGGCCTCACTGATACCCAGTGCACGCCACCGGGGTTTGTAGCTCAGGCGGAACAGGTGGCCAACGATGTTATCAACGTGCAGCTGTACGCCGTTGCTGGCCAAGCCGTGGTTGCGCACCAGGTCTTCCGCCCGGGCGTTGCCGGTTTTCAGGCTGGGCAGCAGGGCGGCATCAGCGGTTTGTGGGCGCGGGTTCCAGCGGCGCATTTGCCCGCCAAAGCCTTCGCCAGCGCCGGTGTATCCTGTATCGGCCTTCGGGATCGGGCGGCCAGAGCTGTCGAGTAGGTTGATGTCGGGTAGTTTCACCAGCTAACCCTCCCCGGGCGCATGCGCCGGCCAGCGCCACCCAGCTGGCTTTCCAGGCTGGCAATGTAGGCGGCCAGGTCTCGTTTGCTGGCCTGGGAAAATTCCACGGTTTTGCCATCCCGCTGAATCCGCACCACAGACTGCCCGGTAAGCAGGTTGTGGTAGGCCGTGCGGGCCTCTGTCAGTTGGGTTTCAACGCTCATCGCATTCTCCGGGCAATGTCAGCCAGGCTTCTGCCCTCTGGCTTCGAATTCTGGGTTTTGGTCTGGGTGGCTCTGGGCTTGTTGTCTGCCACCGGTGCCGGCGGTGTGGGTGCCAGCAGGTCTCCCTGCATGAGCTGTGCTTCCAGGGCGTCCCATTGGTCTGGCTTGCGCACGTGTACTTTCAGGGTTCTGGCCGCGTGCAGGGCGTAAACTTCGCAGTCCAGGCCTTCGTTGCGCACACCGGCTTTCGGTTGCCAGGTTTTGCGGCCGCCTCGTTTACGGTCCGGCGCTTTGATTTCGGCGGTTATCTGGCTGTAGTAGTCGTCTCGAACGTTGCTGTACCAATGCATCCGGCCCGGGCCGTTGCCGGTGAGCTTCAGGCGCGCATCGATGAGGTCTTTGGCCTTTTCGGTGCCCACCATGAATACCGGCAGGCCGTAGCGGGCGGCCTTGGTGGTTTTGCTGTTCACGTCTACTTTCTTGGCCGGGGTTACGATCTCCCGGTTCAGGTTGTTGGATTCGCCCTTGATGGCCATCACTTTCACGCCGCGGCCTTTGCGGCTGCGCACGTAGTGGTAAACGGCGTCGTTGGTTTGGCCGTCTGAGGAGTCGATACTGGCCGCCGATACCGGCATGTTGAAGCCCAGTTGGTGGCTGTAGGCCCCGAATATGAACTTGTCCAGCTCATCCCAGACCGGATCCGCTTTGTCTGTGCAGCTCTGTGCGGCGTAGATTTCGCCCCAGAACACCAGCCAGCTTTCTTCACCACGACCCCAGGCCCGGACGATGATGGCCAGGCGGTCGTGCTGCACATCCACGCCAACCGTGAGCACAAGGCCACCGGCCGGAACGGACAGCTCCACGTAGTTTTCGGCGCGTTCGCGCAAGGTGTCTGTGTCTGGTGCGTCTGTCTGGTATTCGTAGGAAAGGCCCAGGGTGTTGTTCACGAAGCCGATCATGTAGCTGTCGTCACCCTGCTCCAGCGCGTGCCGGGCTTTTAGGTATTTCTCTACCAGCAGGGCCAGCTTGGAGCCAGGGAACGGGCTGTACAGCTCGTTGATGTAGAACCCGGCAACGCCCCGGAAGGGCTTGTGGGCTTTCCAGTAGCCTTTGCGCACGTTGCGGTTCTTGTCCACGTCACGCCACAAAACCCCGCAATGGGGGCAGGCGTAACGGGCGGTTTCCGGCTGGGCTTTGCCGAGTACTTCATCCGGTACCGGGTTGTCTTCGTTCCAGACCACGTTTTCCCAGCTGAGTACGTGTTCATCACCGCACTCGTGGCAGGGCACCATGAACATGCGCTGATCACTGCCCTGGAACGCTTCATCCACCCGGGACAAGCCCTTCACGGTGGGCGTGCCACCGAAGATCACCTTGCGGTATTCGTAGGTTTTGGCGCGTTCTTCCAGCAGGTTGATGGAGTCGCCCTGCCCCCGGACGTTGGTGTTACAGTCGTCTGGCTCTTCTACGCAGACCACCGGGGCGGAGAGTGACTTCACGTTGTCCGGCGCGTTGGATGCCACCAGGGCCAGAAAGCCGCCGGGGAATTTCTTGTAGTCCGTACGGTTGCCGGTGGTGCGGGATGTGGATACATCCACCAGCGGACGCAGCACCGGGCTGGCTTCCACCATCGGCACGAATTTCTGATCCAGGTACTTGCGGATCGTCTTGTCTTTCGGGAACAGCAGCACGATCGGGCAAGGATCGTTATGGATCCGGCGGCCCAGGTAGTTGTTCCACACACCGTCTGTCCATGCCACCTGGGCAGACTTCCGGCAAACCACCTTCTTCACCCGGGTATCATCAAGCGCATCGAGCATGCCGGGCACCCACGGGGTAAGGTCCGTGGAGTATTTGCCGGGCATAGGGCTGCTTTCCTGCGCCAGATACCGGTTCCGGTTCGCCCAATCAGTTGAGCTGATCTTCTCCGGCGGCTGGAATTTGGCCAGAGCCTGGGTGACTACCAGGTTCAGGTTCGCGGCCAAGCGCTGCCAGCTGTCGGAGGACGGATCTAGAATGCTCATTCAGTAGCTCGATATCGAGATCGATGTCGTACAGCGTGTCGATCTCTGTCTTGAGTTTCGGGTTGCCGGTCAGCAGTTCGCTCCGGATAGACAACGCCACGGATTCCAGTCGAGCCCCTACCAGTGCCGCTGGCACCAGTTCTTCAAGATCTTTCGCCAGGGCCAGCTCTTCCCGGTCCCCTTTGATTCGTTCCAGCCGCTCACGGGCAGACTCACGGCGGGCGCCATTTACTGCCCGGTCCATCAGCCACTCGTGCACGTCTTGCGTGTCGTATTCGTTCGACTGGCCACGGCCGCCGGCCCTGGCAATCGGAAACGTGGGATCTTTCTGGTACTCCGTGAAAGACCGTTCAGACACGCCGAAAATTTCAGCGAGCTCTCTCTTGTTAACTCGCTTACCCATCGATAACTACCTGATTCAGAACTAAGGAAGGAAGGCCAAGGGTGCCCTGAGTCTGCGAAAAAACCGCGAGTCTGCGCCCCCTCAGCAGGCCAGGTTCCAGGAAGGACCCGTGCCCATTCCGGACATCACATGGTCACCCGAAAATCTGTGGCGCCGGTGCTCACACACCGGACCGCAGTAACTGCATTGGCCATCACGCTGCTGGTGTAGCCGGCAACGTCACCATCGGGCCAGACTTT
>Ga0209075_1005200_pt1 | contig 10064 bp, 7 predicted proteins | sample Stecom2011_FD_187523 | JGI IMG/M metagenome (GOLD analysis project Ga0209075, IMG submission 187523) | Agricultural soil microbial communities from Utah to study Nitrogen management - Steer compost 2011 (SPAdes) (version 2) | ecosystem: Environmental > Terrestrial > Soil > Agricultural land...
ATGACGCCGATGTGCGCCACCGGGGCCGCCGTCAGCAAATCGAGAGCCTGAACACGGGTCAGCGGCTGCATGTCTCGATCATGCCCCTGCACGCTGGATCCGCGTACGGCCGAAAGTCCCTTCCTGACACCCACACCGAAATCTGTCACAGCCGTTTCGTAGCTTGCGCGACATGAGAGATTGCCTGCACCGCCCGGTGAGAGTGGGTCGCATCGACGTCGCCGCATGCGAGGTGTGCGCCACCGTGGAGTGGGGATCGAACGTGGGGCCGATCGACCCGGCGGAGGCCCTCATGGCCTTGTTCGGCAACTACGAGATGATCGGGCAACTCGACGCCCTCGGGGCCCCGGGCCACCGGGTGATCGCCTATCGCCCGCCTTCCGGCCCGAAGCGCGCCAACCTGGACGCCTTTCCCCGGCGCGTCTGGCTCCAGGCCGCTCCCGACCTCTGGCTCTCCCACGACGGCGAGACCCTGCTGCTGGCCCCCACCCGGGACATCGTTTTCGAGAACCTGACCCGGCGCCGGGCCTAGGACTCCACCAGCCCGAACTGCGTCCGGTACAACTCGGCGAAGAGACCGCCCGCCCCGACCAGTGTGTCGTGGTCGCCCCTTTCGACGATGCGGCCCTCGTCGAGGACGAGGATCTGGTCCGCCTTGCGCACGGTGGACAGCCTGTGGGCGATGACGATGGCCGTCCGCCCCACCATCAGCGTCTCCAGGGCCTCCTGGATGAGCGCCTCCGACCTCGAGTCCAGGTGCGAGGTCGCCTCGTCGAGGATGAGGATCGCGGGATCCTCGAGAAGGACGCGGGCGATTGTGATCCGCTGCTTCTCGCCGCCGGACAACCGGTAGCCCCGCTCCCCCACGACCGTCTCATAGCCCGCGGGGAGTCTCTCGATCATCTCGTGGATGTTCGCCGCCCTGGCCGCGGCCACCATCTCCTCGTCGGTGGCGTCGGGGCGGCCGTACCGGAGGTTGGCGGCGATGGTGTCGTGGAACAGGTATGCCTCCTGGGTGACCACGCCCACGGTCCGGGCGAGTTGCGAAGGCTCGATGTCACGCACGTCCACGCCGTCGATGAGGACCGACCCCTCGGTGACGTCGTAGAGACGGGGCACCAGATACGAGATCGTGGTCTTCCCCGCACCCGACGGGCCGACGAGAGCGGTCAGGGTCCCCGGCTCGGCGACGAAGCTGACGTCCTCCAGGGCCCACTCCCTCGTCGAGCCCTGCACGGTCTCGGAAGGGTCCTCGACGTCGCGCCAGCGTCTCACCGCGGCGAGACCCTCCGGCCCGTCCGAGCGGTAGCGGAAGGACACGTCCCGAAACTCGACCCTGCCCTTGACCGGCTCGATGGTCACCGGCTCGACCGGCGCCGGGATGTCGATCTCGAGATCGAGGACCTCGAACACCCGCTCGAAGGACACCAGGGAGGTGGCGAGCTCGGCTCTCGCGTTGGTGAGAGCGGTCAGCGGCCCGTAGAACTGCCCCAGCAGCGGCGGGAACATGACGATGGTGCCGAGACCGATCTCACCGTTGATGACGAGCAGACCACCGACCCAGAACACGGCGGCCGTCCCGATGGCGGAGACGAGACCGAGGGCGGCGAAGAATCCGCGGCCGACCATCGATCGGCGGATCGACAACTCGCGAACGTGCTCCGCCTGCTCGGTGAACCGTCGCTTCTCCTGATCCCAGCGCCCGAACAGACGCACGAGGAGTGCGCCGCTCACGTTGAACGCCTCCTGGAGGATCCCGGACATCTTCGCCTCGTGCTCCATCTCCTGTTGCGTGATGCGTCGCAGGATGCGGGCCACCCGCCGGGCCGGGAGCACGAACAGCGGGAGGGCGGCGACGGCGAGGAGGGTCAGCCTCCAGTCGGCCTGGATCATCACGACGAGCACCACAGCCACCGACACCACGTTGGACACGACCGTGACGAGCGTCCCGGTGATCGCCTGCTGCGCGCCGACGACGTCCGTATTGAGCCGGTTCATCAACTCACCGGTCTTGGTGGCGGTGAAGAACCGCAGGGACATCTTCTGCAGGTGCGCGTACAGGGCCTGGCGGAGGTCGAAGATGATCCCTTCCCCCACATGGGAGGTGAGCCAGCGCTGAAATATCCCGACCAGCGAATTGATCAGCGGCACCGCCACCATCCCCACCCCCAAGAAGGTGAGCATCCGCACGTCTCCTTCCGGGATCGCCACGTCGACCAGTTGACGCAGGAGGAGCGGAGGCACCACAGACAGGCCCGAGATCACGAAGATCGTGGCCAGGACCCCGATCAGATGGGGGCGGTAGGGCCGCCCGTAGCTCCAGACCCGTTGGAGGACCTTGCGGTCGAGATCGGGCCGGTCGCGCTCCTCGTCATACCGGATGTAACTCCCCCAGCCGCCATGCCGGAACACGACGTCAGCCCGCCAACTCGGCCAGTGGCACCGACTCGGTGGCCATCTGCTCGAGGACCTCGAGCGGCACGAAGTTCCGGCCGAACATCTCGTACCGATACTCGCCCTCGAACCAGATCAGGGTGACCCCGCTCGACGAGCGGAGGTTCCAGGTGGGACGACCGCCGAGCTCGGTCAGGCTGCACTCCTCTGTCGCATCTTCGGCGAACCGGGCGCACGAGAAGGCGCTGTCGGGGTCCTCGACTTCGGCCGCAGCCTCGGGATCGTGAAAGACTCGGATCACGATCATCTGCGCCACCGACCTGGATCGGGTGTAGGGCTCGGCCGACCAGATGCCGAAGGCGGCGGTCGGTGAGGCCGACAGCGATCCGTTGTTCTCGACCACCAGCTGGGAGGAGACCCATTCCGCACCCACGGGAGCGACGGCGGGGAACACCAGGTCGGGAACCGCGGCCGCGATCTCCGCCGGCGAGGCCTGGATGAAGCGATCGCCCTCCCGTCGGGCGAACACCGCCGCCACCACTTCCTCGGGGGTCTCGAATGGCCCCGACACGATGTCGGCGTTGTGCCAGCGAAGGGTGGTGACGGGCACTTCCTTGGGGGCGTCGGTCTGCTCGATGGTCGTTGTCGTCACCTTCGGCTCGTTGATCCAGTGCGAGCTGCGATTGCCCAGGGCAGCGAACGGCGAGCCGCCGCATCCGCCGAGAAGAACCACGGCGAGAAGGACGGTCAGGACGCCGAAGGACCTGCGGTGACGTACGACCACGGCTTCCAACTTATCCTCACGCCGGTGCAAGAAGGGGAAACCCGCAAGAGGATCATGATCCTGAACGGCCCCAACCTGGGGTCGCTCGGCACGCGCGAGCCCGCCGTCTACGGGACGGGAACGCTGTCCGACCTGGTCCAGGACCTGGTCGGCTTTGGCGCGCGGCTCGGGGTCGACGTGGGCCACACCCAGACCAACGACGAGGCGGAGCTGATCTCGCTGGTGGCCCGGGTCGAGGCGGACGCCCTCATCCTCAACCCGGGAGCACTCACCCACACCTCACGCGCCCTGGGCGACGCCGTTCGCTCCACGCCACGCCCGACGGTCGAGGTCCACATAACCGACCCGAAGGCGAGAGAGCCCTGGCGCAGCGTCTCGATGATCGAGGACGCATGCATCGCCACCATCGCCGGGCGCGGGCGAAGCGGCTATCGGGACGCGATCCGGCTCCTGGTCAATCGCTGGGCCGCTCCCTACGAGGAGCTCCGTTATGGGCCTCACCCGGTGAACGTCGGGGAGCTTCGCCCCGGCGAAGGACTGGTCGTCCTGGTGCACGGCGGCGTCTGGCGGCGTCAGTACGGCCGTGACAGTCTGGACTCGCTCGCCGTCGACCTCCACCGGCGCGGCGTCGGCAGCTGGAACATCGGGTACCGGCGTCTCGGTGAGGGAGGAGGCTGGCCCGGCTCTGGTCACGACGTCGTCACCGCCCTCGATCAGGCGGGTCGCCTCATCGATCGGCCGGTCGTGGTCGTCGGGCACTCGGCGGGTGGATATCTGGCGATGTGGGCCGCAGCCCGCACGAGCACACCCGTCGCCGGCGTGTTCGCCCTCGCCCCGATCGCCGACCTCGACCTCGCCGTGAGCGATGGCGGCGAGCTCGCCCCGGAGGCAGCAGCGCTGCTGGAAGCGGGTGCGCCGGCACGCCCAGACCCCGGGCGTGTCCCCACCCTCGTGCTCCACGGGACCTCCGACACGGTGGTCCCACCGACGCATTCGGAACGGATCGAGGGTCGTGAAGGTGTCACCGTCGAGCGGGTCGACGCCGGCCACTACGCGCTGCTCGACCCCACCAAGGCGCCCTGGCAGAAGATCGTGGAGCGGGTCCGGGAGGCGGCGATCGGCTGACCCCCGGGTGGCACGACTACCGACCCCGGGGTAGGCTTTTCTGTTGGGTCCTCCGGGACCCCGTGCGGAGTCACAACTGATGCGTTCTCGACGTTTCTCGTTCCTGGCCGGCTGGCTGGCTGTCGGTGTCCTCGCTGCCGCGGGGTTTGCTGCATTCGCCGCGCCCGGCCCCAACGCCCAGGAAGCCCGGGCCGAGGCCGCGGCCGCCTCCATCGGTCATGCCGTGGGCGCGTACGCCGGCCTCGGGTTCGTCCAACTCAGCGCCGAGTCGAACGTGATGGTCTCCGTCCAGTCCACCGACCCCGCCGCAGACGAGGTCGAGGCCGACGACTCCCTGGCAACCATGTCCGTCGAGTCCGGCCCGACCACCACGCCTGATGCCGGGTGGCTCTCCGAGATCGAGGTCCGGGCATTGGTGAGCCACTACTTCAAGCCCGCCGACGTCAACCGGGCGATGCGGGTGGCGTGGTGCGAGTCGATGTTCGACCCGAAGGCAACCGATCATCGCTCGGGCGCCGTCGGGATCTTCAAGCACCTTCCCAAGTACTGGGCAGAACGGGCCGAGAAGGCCGGTTTCCCCGGTGCGTCACCCACCGATCCGGAAGCTTCCGTGGCCGCCGCGGCCTGGGCGGTCTACAACACCGAGGGCGGCTGGGACATCTTCGCCTGCAAGGGCTGAGTCGACACCGGCGGGCCACTCCGCCACTCCGTGGGCAAGAAATTCGATCCGGAATAGTCCGCATCGGCTGGTATAACGGCTGGTCGCCCCATGCTCCTCCGTCTCATCCGCACCCACGTCCGGCCATATCGGTGGCCGATCACGATCATCGTCGTGCTGCAGTTCGCATCGACGCTGGCCGCGCTCTACCTGCCCAGCCTGAACGCGGACATCATCGACAACGGCGTGGCCCGCGGCGACACCGGCTACATCCTCAGGGTGGGCGGCTGGATGCTCCTCGTGTCACTGGTCCAGGCGGCGACCTCCATCGGCGCCCTCTACTTCGGCTCCCGAACGGCCATGGCCGTCGGCCGCGACCTTCGAGCCGGTTTGTTCGACCGGGTGGCCCGCTTCTCGAGCCAGGAGGTGAACCACTTCGGCGCCCCGTCCCTGCTGACCCGCACCACCAACGACATCCAGCAGATCCAGATGCTCCTGAGCATGGGGTTCGCCATGCTCGTCATGGCGCCGATGATGGCCATCGGGGGCATCGTGATGGCCCTGCGGGAGGACACTGGCCTGGCGTGGCTCCTCCTGGTCGCGATCCCGGTGCTCGCCCTGGTGGTGCTCTTGATCGTGTCCCGAATGGTGCCGGGTTTCCGTGTGATGCAGGAGAAGATCGACCGGATCAACCAGATCCTGCGCGAGCAGATCACCGGCATCCGCGTGGTCCGGGCCTTCGTGAGAGAGCCCTACGAGACCCGACGCTTCGGCGAAGCCAACGACGACCTGACCCGTGTCGCGGTGTTCACCGGACGCTGGATGGCCACGATGTTCCCGACCGTGATGCTGGTCTTCAACCTGTCCATGGTGGCGGTCCTGTGGTTCGGCGGCCTGCGAGTCGCCGACGGGGCGATGCAGGTCGGGTCCCTCACCGCCTTCATCGCCTATCTCGCCCAGATCCTGATGTCGGTGATGATGGCGACATTCGTCCTGAGCATGGTCCCGAGAGCGTCCGTGAGCGCGAACCGGATCACGGAGGTTCTGGAGACCGAGTCGTCCGTGGTGCTTCCTCTGGAGCCGGTGCGTGCCGCCGAGGAACGAGGTGAGGTCAGATTCGACCACGTCACCTTCGCCTACCCGGGCGCCGAGGCCCCGGTGCTCTCCGATCTCGACTTCGTCGCCACCCCCGGCCGGACCACCGCCATCATCGGCGCCACCGGATCGGGGAAGTCGACCCTCGTGGGGTTGATCCCGCGTCTCTACGACGTGACCGACGGCCGCGTCCTCGTCGACGGGGTCGACGTTCGCGACATGTCCGCCGAGGACCTGTGGCCCCGCATCGGCATCGTTCCCCAGCGGGCCTACCTCTTCTCGGGCACGGTCCGCTCCAACCTCCAGTTCGGCAACCCCGATGCCACCGAGGACGACATGTGGCACGCTCTCGAGGTGGCGCAGGCCGCCGGCTTCGTGCGGGCGATGCCCGACGGCCTCGACTCTCCCATCGCCCAGGGCGGCACCAACGTCTCGGGGGGCCAGCGCCAGCGGCTCGCCATCGCACGGGCCATCATCAAGAGGCCGTCGATCTACGTGTTCGACGACTCCTTCTCGGCGCTCGACGTGTCCACCGACGCCCGGCTGCGCCAGGCACTGTCCGAGGAGACCGGGGACGCCACGGTCATCGTGGTCGCCCAGCGGGTGTCCACCATCATGGATGCCGACCAGATCATCGTCCTCGAGGACGGCGCCATCGTCGGGCGGGGCACGCACGACGAGCTCCTGGAGACCTCCGGAACCTATCAGGAGATCGTGTGGTCCCAGCTCGGAACCGGGGAGGGAGCGGCATGACCGATCGTCGGATGAAAGAGGCCGAGCGTGTCACCGCCGGCCCCGGTCCGGGCCACGGGCCTATGGGCGGCGGGATGGTCGGGCAGAAGCCCATGGACTTCAAGGCCTCGGCAGGACGGCTCCTCGGCCTCGTGCGACCCCATCGGGCGAAGGTCGTCGCGATCTTCGTCCTGGCCATCGCCAGCGTGGTGTTGGCGGTGCTCGCACCCAAGATGCTGGGGTGGGCCACCGACGAGATCTTCACGGGCTTCATCGGCTCCCGACTGCCGGAGGGAGTGTCCAAGGAAGCCGTCGTCGAAGGGTTGCGTGCCCAGGGTCAGGAGACGCTCGCCTCGATGCTGGAGTCGATGGACGTCGTGCCAGGTCAGGGGGTCGACTTCTCGGCGGTCGGGACGATCCTGCTCCTGGTCACCGGCGTGTACCTGGTCTCGTCGCTGGCCGGATGGCTCCAGGGCTTCTGGGTCACCGATGTCGTCCAGGGCACGGTGCGGAAACTTCGTTCCGACGTCGAGGACAAGATCAACAGCCTCCCGCTGCGCTACTTCGACAAGCAACCACGCGGCGAGCTGCTGAGCCGGGTGACCAACGACATCGACAACGTCGCCCAGTCCCTCCAGCAGACCATGAGCCAGCTGGTCACCTCGCTCCTCACGGTGGTCGGGGTCCTGGTGATGATGTTCCTCATCTCCCCCTTGCTCGCCGTGATCGCCCTGGTCTCGGTACCGGTGACGGTGCTGGCCACGGGTCGGATCATGAAACGGAGCCAGGGGCTGTTCGTCCAGCAGTGGCGGCGCACCGGCACGCTCAATGCCCACATCGAGGAGTCGTACACGGGCCACGACCTGATCAAGGTCTTCGGCCGGCAGCAGGAGTCCCGGGAGAGGTTCGCCGAGGAGAACGAAGAGCTGTTCAAGGCGTCCTTCGGCGCCCAGTTCGCCTCCGGGTTGCTGATGCCGGTGATGATGTTCGTGGGCAACCTCAACTATGTCCTGGTCGCCGTTGTCGGTGGCCTGCGGGTCGCGACCGGGCAGATCAGCCTGGGAAGCGTGCAGGCGTTCATCCAGTACTCGCGTCAGTTCACCCAGCCGCTCACCCAGGTGGCCTCGATGGTGAACCTCCTCCAGTCCGGCGTCGCTTCGGCGGAGCGGGTGTTCGAGTTGCTCGACGCCGACGAGGAGCCGTCGGACGCCAACGCGGTCCCGCCCGGCGCCGAGGCCCATGGCGAGGTCGTCTTCGACGGCGTTTCCTTCCGGTACGAACCGGACAAACCCCTGATCGAGGGTCTCTCCCTCCACGTTCAACCCGGACAGACGGTGGCCATCGTCGGCCACACCGGCGCCGGAAAGACGACGCTGGTCAACCTGCTGATGCGTTTCTACGACCTCGATTCGGGTCGCATCACCCTCGACGGCGTGGACATCTCGGAGATGAGTCGGGCCGATCTCCGCAGCCAGATCGGCATGGTGCTCCAGGACGCATGGCTGTTCGAGGGGACGATCAGGGACAACATCGCATACGGGCGGCCCGACGCCTCGTTCGAAGAGATCGTGGAGGCGGCCAAGGCGACCTTCGTCGACCGCTTCGTCCACTCCTTGCCCGATGGCTACGACACCGTCGTCGACGAGGACGGGAGCAACATCTCCGCCGGTGAGAGGCAGCTGATCACCATCGCACGGGCCTTCCTCACCGATCCGGCCCTGCTCATCCTCGACGAAGCGACTTCGTCGGTGGACACCCGCACCGAGGCCCTCCTCCAGCACGCAATGGCGGCGATCCGGACCGACCGGACGTCGTTCGTGATCGCCCACCGGCTCTCCACGATCCGGGACGCCGACCTGATCCTCGTCATGGAGAACGGGTCGATCGTCGAGAAGGGCACCCACGACCAGTTGCTGGCCGCCGATGGCGCCTACGCGGCGCTGTACCGATCTCAGTTCTCCGAAGGCGACCCCGCCGCCGCGTAGCTGGTCCGCTATCTGAAGTCCCGCGAGCGCACCGTCTGGACTCCCAGCGGCTCGAAATCGTGCGCCACGAGGTTGGTCACGCCGTCGTAGAACTCCAGCCTGCCGTGGATGATCAAGGCCGGGCTCTTGCGGACGACCGTCCGGTGGGCGTCCCACACCTCGGGGAGGACGATCACGTTGAGCAGACCCGTCTCGTCTTCCAGATTGAGAAACCGCACCCCACGGGCCGTGCCGGGTCGCTGACGGTGGGTGACCACCCCGGCCACCTTGACCCTGGGCTTGCTCCTTCCGATCGCCAGCACCTCGGCCGCGGTGAGACAGTCGGGCAATTGGTCCCGCACGAAGCTCATCGGATGGGCGGTGGAGACGCCCGTCGCCCACAAGTCGGCCCGATGGGCCTCCTCGGGATCCATCTCGCCGAGGAAGGGCGACTCGACGCCCGGCGACAGGGCGAGACGCTCCGGGTCGATCTCGGCGATGGCGCCGGCAGCCCATAGCCCCGCTCTTCGCCCCAGCCCCACCGACTCCAGGGCTCCCGCGGCGGCCAGGCTCTCCAGTGCCTCCACATCGAGACCGGTGCGGGCCGCGAAGTCCTCCGGGCCGGCGAACTCCCCGCCGATGATCCGGGCGGCCTCGATGCGGGTGATCTCCCTCTCCCCCAGGTTCCTCACATAGCGGAGGCCCATCCGCACCGCCACCGCGGGCCGGATCGGGTCGTCGACGTGCCCCCTCCCCCGCCGCCACTTCTGCCCCATGTACTCGACGATGTCGTCGGGGTCTGCCTCCCACGACTCGATCGTGCAGTCGTGCCACGATCTGTTGACGTCGGGCCCGAGAACGATCACACCGTGCCGAAGCGCGTCCTGGACCAGTGAGTTGGGGTGGTAGAAGCCCATCGGCTGGGCGTTGAGCAACCCGGCCAGGTACTCGGCCGGGTAGTGGAACCGGAGCCATGCCGACATGTACACGATGTAGGCGAAGCTCACCGAGTGGCTCTCGGGGAACCCGAAGCTGGAGAACCCCTGAAGCTTCTCCCAGATCTCGTCGGCGGCGGCGCCGGTGACCCCCTTCTTCTCCATCCCCGTGTACACCTCGTCCCGAAGCCGGGCCATCGCCTCCTTGGAGCGTTTGTGGGTCATCGCCTGACGCAGACGGTCGGCCTGGCTGCCGTCGAACCCGGCGCACACCCGGGCCAGCTCCATGAGCTGCTCCTGGAACACCGGCACCCCCAGCGTCTTCTTGAGGATCGGCTCGGTGAGGGGGTGCGGGTAGCGGACCGGCTCCTCGCCGT
>Ga0209075_1005201_pt1 | contig 10064 bp, 10 predicted proteins | sample Stecom2011_FD_187523 | JGI IMG/M metagenome (GOLD analysis project Ga0209075, IMG submission 187523) | Agricultural soil microbial communities from Utah to study Nitrogen management - Steer compost 2011 (SPAdes) (version 2) | ecosystem: Environmental > Terrestrial > Soil > Agricultural land...
TCAAAAGGGATGTAGAATTTCAATCGCTGGGTGTAATCTTCTATCAACGATATCAAATTGCGATGGTCTGTTTTTCCGACGACGATGAGCTTTATTTTCATCTTTTTAGTTATTCGAATTAAAAATGGGATGATAAATATATAGTATAATCCGTATTTTATGGCGTAGTAAGCGAGGTTATGATATCGCGCTTCGACTTTTTTACAGTATTTTAGCTAAAAATTTAGGGTCATGATTTCAAAAAAGCAATTCAATAAGGAAATAGATCTAATTATTTCCAATGCGATTCGGGAAGACGTTGGCGGTGGCGATTACAGTTCCTTGGCGTGTATTTCTGAAGACGCGATGGGGTCGGCAAAGCTATTGGTGAAAGACGAGGGAATTATCGCTGGTGTGGAATTTGCCAAACGACTTTTTGACTTTGTGGACCCGGGGTTAGAAGTGGATGTGAAAATAAAAGATGGAACTCCTGTTAAATATGGCGACATTGTTTTTTATGTCTCTGGTCGTTCGCAGTCTATTCTAAAGTCGGAACGCGTGATGCTCAACGCGATGCAACGCATGAGTGCTATAGCGACAAAAACTTCGGAATACGTAGCAATTTTAAAAGGAACAGATACAAAAATTTTAGATACGCGTAAAACCACCCCAGGAATTCGAGCCTTGGAAAAATGGGCGGTGAAGATTGGTGGCGGAGAAAACCACCGTTTTGCATTATACGATATGATTATGCTCAAGGACAATCACATCGATTTTTGTGGCGGAGTTGCGAAAGCCATTCAAAAAACACAACAGTATTTGAAGCGCAATTATCTGGATTTGAAAATTATCGTCGAAGCTCGTGATTTTTCTGAAATCCAAGAAATATTAGATACAGGAGGTGTTGACCGAATATTGATTGACAATTTTAATTTTGAAGATACTCGGAAAGCTGTTGAAATGATTGGCGACGCGTGCCAAACAGAATCGAGTGGTGGGATTACTTTAGATACTCTTAGAAAATATGCCGAATGTGGCGTCGATTTTATTTCCAGTGGTGCCTTGACACATTCCGTGAGCAATATGGATTTAAGCTTAAAAGCAGTTGAATGACAAAACGTAATGGCGGCATTTCCAACATACCCGTTGTCCGTGACTTGGTCAAACTTAGTAAGAAAATCAAGTTGCCGGGCTTAGGTGGATTTACGCTCTATCACCTTCTTAAAATCTATGTTACAGGAATTTTCAAAGGTTCTTTTTCGCCAAGAGCGAGCTCGATAGCCTATAGTTTTTTATTAGCCTTATTTCCTTTTTTACTGTTGATGTTGAATTTAATCCCTTACATTCCTATTGAGGGGTTTCAAGATCGTTTTCTGCTTTTTGTCTACGGATTATTGCCGCCTCAAACTGCCGAGTTTTTCTATCCGATTATCGCCGATATCGCCATAAATAGAAGAACGACACTCCTTTCGTTTGTATTTTTCCTGATGCTAATTCTTTCGGCAAATGGCGTAAATGCTATTTTCAGTTCGTTTCAGTATTCGTTTTACGTCAACATAAACCGAAACTTTTTTAGACAATACTTACTTGCCATCGCTATATCGCTGTTGTTGGCATTGGTTTTGCTTACCTCTGTGGGTGCGATATTATATGGCGAATTCTTGATTCAGAGTATCAATTCGTATCATATAATTTCCAATAGGGGAACCTATGTTTTAATGGTCCAATTCCTGATTTTCGTGGCGATGGTCTATACTAGTATTGCCATTTTATATTATTTTGGCACCAGAAAAGCTGAATTTAAAAGATTTTTTTCGGTGGGAACTATTGTAACGACTTTGCTCTTTTTGGCAACAACCTATTTTTTTGGAGTTTACATAAATAATTTCTCAAATTATAACGAATTATATGGGTCTATTGGTGCACTAATGATTTTGATGTTATATATTTGGATTAACTCAAATCTCTTATTGTTAGGATTTGAATTGGATGTATCGATTCAAAGACTGAAAGGACAAATAAAAAACAAGTAAAATACACACAATTATGAAAAAAATGATTTTAACCCTTGTCTTGGCAATGTTCACCATTGTTGGCGGAATGGCACAAGATGTTTTCGGGAAATGGAAAACGATAGACGACGCAACGGGAGAGGCAAAATCGATTGTCGAAATTTATAAAAAAGACGGAAAAGTCTTTGGGAAAGTCGTCGAAATCCTCAACCCAGATAAGCAAGATGCTACCTGTGTCGACTGTCCGAGCTATGCTAAGGACAAACCCATTAAAGGATTGGTTATCCTTAGAAATCTCAAGAAAAACAAAAATGAATACGATGGAGGGACTATTCTCGATCCCAATACAGGTAAAGAGTATAAGAGCTACATCGCCTTAGAAAGCGAAGACATACTTAAAGTGCGTGGTTATATTGGATTTTCCTTGATGGGCCGTTCTCAATATTGGCATCGCGTGAAATAGATTACGTATAAAAAACATATCTTTAGGCTACCTTTTAAGGTGGCCTTTTTTGTCTGTTCCGACTGCATTCAAAAACGTAGAAACCAAAACCTAATAATTCAAGCGATAGTGTATTTTGTTGATGTCATTCTTCCTATTCCCCTAAAGCAAACCTTCACCTATTCTATTAATAAGGATGAAGCCGCTTTCCTAAAGCAGGGCATGCGTGTTGCCGTACCCTTTGGAAAATCGAAGATCTATTCGGCAATTGTCTATCAAATCCATCAGCAACAACCATCGGGATATGAAACGAAATCTATCGATCATATCCTAGACGAAATTCCCATTTTATCACCACTTCAACTCAAGCATTGGGAGTGGATGGCATCCTATTATATGTGTTCGTTAGGCGAATTGATCCGAGCGGGCCTACCCAGTTCGCTATTGTTAGAAAGTGAAACTATAGTGAAAATAGTAAGCGATCAAAATGTGGAAACAGCGGCCTTGTCTGATGATGAAGCGCTGGTCTACGAAGCCTTGCTGAGTCATTCTTCCATTCATATAAATTCAATCCGAAAGATTCTCAACAGGCAAAATGTGGTTTCTGTCATCCAAAAACTGATGGATAAAAACATTTTGGAAGTCGAGGAAACCGTTTACGAACGATACACCCCAAAACTGAAAAAATATGTTCGACTGACAGAAAAATACAATTCCGAAGAAGGTTTGAGTGAATTGCTCGACACTTTAAATCGCGCACCAAAACAAAAAGAAGTTTTGCTCAAGTTTTTCATGTTACAGAGTCAAACTCAAAAACCGATTGGCGCATCAGATCTTCAGAAAAAATGCAACACATCTGCAAGTGTGATAAATGCCTTGGTAGATAAAGAAGTTTTCGAGGAATACGTGGTTCAAAAAGACAGGCAAGATTTTTCCCAAGGACCTTCAACCGCGATAAAAACCTTAAATGAAGGTCAGGAACGAGCATTTCAAGAAATAAAAACATCGTTTCAAGAGCAAGATGTTGTTTTGCTTCACGGGGTGACTTCCAGTGGCAAAACTGAGATTTATGTAAAACTGATTGAAGAGGTGTTGCAGGCAGGCCGACAGGTATTGTATATGGTTCCTGAAATTGCCCTAACAACCCAGCTCATCGCACGGCTTAAACAATATTTTGGCGATCAAATTTCAGTGTATCATTCCAAGTTTTCACTAAACGAGCGCACCGAAGTCTGGCGTAATGTGTTGGCAAATAAATCCAAGGCGCAATTGGTTGTAGGGGCACGATCTTCCTTATTCTTGCCATTTTCAAATTTAGGATTGGTGATTGTCGATGAGGAGCACGAACCGTCTTTCAAACAATACAATCCTGCCCCGCGTTATCACGCTCGCGACACATCGGTGGTTTTAGCACATCTGCACAAAGGCAAGGTGTTGATGGGAACAGCGACTCCTTCCTTAGAGAGCTTTCACAATACAAGAACTGGCAAATACGGCTTAGTTACTTTAAAAAAACGTTATGGAAACGTGCTGATGCCCGATATCGAATTGGTCGATATCAAAGAGAAAAGTCGGAAGAAAAAAATGACGGGGCGGTTTAGCGATCGGTTGTTGGAGGAAATGCACGAAGTGTTGGGAAATGGCGAACAGATTATTCTTTTCCAAAATCGACGCGGATATTCTCCCATAGTAGAATGCACGACTTGCGGCACAGCCCCCCAATGTCCGAATTGCGATGTGAGTCTGACATACCATCAAGGGAAAAGTCAATTGCGATGTCATTACTGTGGGTATCACATCGCGATGATGCGCAACTGTATTGCCTGTAAAAGTGAAACCTTAGACACGAAGGGATTTGGAACCGAACAAATTGAGTCGGAATTAAAAACACTATTCCCCAAACACAATATTGCGCGAATGGATCAAGATACCACACGAGGCAAGCACGCATATTCCAAATTGATCGACGCCTTGGAAAATGAAGAAATCGATATTTTGGTGGGCACACAAATGTTGGCCAAAGGATTAGATTTTAGAAATATTGGTTTGGTAGGTGTCATGAATGCCGACAACTTGCTGCACTTTCCCGATTTTCGTGCTCACGAACGAAGCTATCAATTGCTTTCGCAAGTTTCAGGAAGAGCGGGAAGAACTGAGAAGCGGGGAAAAGTTTTGATTCAAACATACAATCCCTATCACCAGATTTTAAAACAAGTGAGCACAAACGACTATGAAGAAATGGCGAAGGAGCAATTGGAAGAACGCTATCAGTTTAAGTATCCACCTTTCTATCGAATCATTAAGATAGAATTTAAAGATAGAAACTTAAACCGAGTGCAAAAGGCATCGCAGTGGTTTGCCCAAGGATTGAAAAACTCCTTTAAGGAGCACGTGTTGGGACCAGAACAACCACCCGTTGGACGCATTAGGAATCAATACATCTACAATGTGATGCTCAAGATTCCTGCTTCCCAATCGCTTAAAAAGACAAAGGATTATGTCATGCGGATTTCGGATCGCTTTGCTGCGATAAAAGAATTTTCAAGTGTTCGCGTTAACATTGATGTGGACAGCTATTAATGTTAATCGTCTGTAATAGACAGGTTACTTTTAGCGATACGGTTAATTAATATGGATTTCCTTTTCGTAGTTAGGAATAAAATATTACTTTTGCACCCTCCTGGCAATATGCTGGAAATATGAATATTAACTTTAATTGATTTTATATGAATCATTATGAAACTGTTTTCATCTTAAATCCCGTTTTATCTGAAGATCAGATAAAGGAAACAGTAAAGAAGTATGAAGATTTTCTCACTTCGAAAGGTGCTAAGATGATATCGAAAGAAGATTGGGGGCTAAAAAAATTAGCATATCCAATCCAAAAGAAGAAAAGTGGATTTTACCATCTTTTCGAATTTACCGCTGAAGGTGATATTGTACACCATCTTGAGACTGAGTTTAAGAGAGATGAGCGTTTTATGCGTTATCTTACTGTGAAACTAGACAAACACGCTATTGCGTGGGCAGAAAAAAGACGTAACCGCTTAAAAAAATCAGCATAAACCATGGCAACACTACAACAACAAGCAAAAGGAAGAAAAGACGGTGAGATTAGATACCTAACCCCGTTGAATATTGAAACGCCTAAAGCCAAGAAATACTGTCGTTTTAAGCGTTCAGGTATTAAGTATATCGACTATAAAGATCCTGATTTCTTGAAAGAATTAGTAAACGAACAAGGTAAAATTCTTCCTAGAAGATTGACTGGAACTTCGTTGAAGTATCAAAGAAAAGTCGCTACGGCTATCAAAAGAGCACGTCATTTGGCGCTTATGCCGTATGTAACGGATTTGTATAAATAAAAAAACCAGAATTTAGATATGGAATTGATATTAAAAAGAGACGTAGAAAATCTGGGTTTTTCGGATGATCTTGTCACCGTGAAAAAAGGCTTTGGTCGCAACTACTTAATCCCAAGAGGATATGCGATTATGGCGACGCCATCAGCTAAAAAAGAGCTGGAGGAGAAGCTGAAGCAACGTGCCTTTAAAGAAAGAAAAGTAATCGAAGAAGCTGAAGCTCTTAATGAGAAATTAGCTGGACTCGATATTAAAATTACAGCTAAAACTGGAGAAGCAGAAAAACTATTTGGTTCTATAAACAACGCTGATCTTGCAGCTGCACTTGAGAAAGAAGGAATTTCTATCGACAAGAAGTACATCGCAATTGCTGGAGGGGTTATCAAAAGAGCTGGACAGTATGATGCCACGATTCGTTTCCACAGAGAAGTGATTGGCAATCTAACTTTCGACGTTATTCCAGAAGCCTAAGAAACTGTTTTCATACTGTTTTACAACAAACCTTTTCCATTCTCGGAGAAGGTTTTGTTTTTGGAAACAACCTGTAAGAACACAAAATCTTAAATTATCTTAAAGAATACCATTTCCATGAAATACGCGCGCCTCACAAAAGAACAATTCGAAGAATTACATCAAGAATTTATTAACTTCCTAGCCTCGCAGTCTATAACGGCCGAAGAATGGGCAGATATAAAGGCTAACAAACCCGAACTGGTAGATCAGGAACTCGATCTTTTTAGCGACTTGATTTGGGAAGGAGTGCTGAACAATGTGAAGTATCTAGAGCATATTTCACCCCGCCAATTGATGCTGTTCAGTATTTCGGAAACCCATATGGACTTAATTGCGATCAAAATCGATAATGAGGATATCGATATCACATCCGAATACGGATACAATTGGTTGCAGCAAAATCTTCAGGACGATGCGGTGAGTTTATACACTTCAAACAAGGCCATTGGAGACGATAGAAATAAAGATATCTTTATCCTGATTCAACAGGGAGCCAATATTACCAAAGGTGAGTTGTACCGGTATTTCGAAGAAATACTCGGGTAATTATTCGTAACGCAAACTTTCCACAGGATCCAATCTAGCTGCTTTGGTAGCGGGGTAGGAGCCCGCGATAACGGCAACCAGGAAAGTGATGATGGTGGCCCAAATCATGGCAGACCACGGAAGTGTGAATTGGAATTCAAAAGCCCAAGCAAAAATAATTCCGGTAAGAATTCCTAAAATAATTCCGAGGATACTCCCAAATTGACCGATGACGATAGTCTCTATAAAAAATTGTGTAGAGATGGTTCTGCGTTTCGCGCCAAGTGCCTTTCGAACACCAATTTCGCGTGTTCTTTCAGTAACCGAAACCAACATGATGTTCATTAAGGCAATCGAGGATCCTAGGATGGTAATGATGCTGATAATCCAAGCTGCAGTTTCTAAATAACCGGTAATAGAAGTAATCCGTCCGATTAAATCATCGCTGCGCTGGATTCCAAAGTTGTTTTCTTCTATGGGGTTGAGGTTTCTAACCCTTCTAAAAGCGATAATGGCTTCGTCTTGGGCAACATCAAACATTTCTTTGTCCTGGACAAATACGCTGATGTTGTAGTTGATATTGGGTGCCGTATAAATGCTGCGCGCAACTTGCACCGGAATTAAAACCCTTAAATCTTGGTTGTTGCCGAAAGTGGAACCTTTAGATTCCAAGACGCCAATAATTCTAAAACGCACACCGCGAATACTGATAATTTTGTCGATGGGGTCTTCGTCTCGAAATAGCTGTTTTAAAAAATCAGAACCGATAATACAGACATTACTGTTGTTTTGAATGTCGAAAAAAGTAAAATCCCTCCCAGTATCCACCTTGGTTCCAGTGTTGTCTAAATAGTGTTCGTTTACGCCATAGACTTGCACTTCGGGATCTGTTTTTTCGGAACCGTATTTCACTTCTGCTCCTCCTGTCGCGCGGAATGATAAGGCTGTCTTCGTGTTGGGGAAGTCGTAGGTAGACATAAAACCACGTACGTCATTATAACTGATGATGGGATTTATTTTAGTTTGTTCACTGCTGCTTTGAACATCAAACTCATAACGTTGGATGCTAAAAGTGTTTGCGCCCATAGACGCGAAGTTGGCGGAAATCGTGTTTTCAAGTGCCGCTACAGCACTTAAAATACCTACCAAGGCCCAAATCCCTATGGCGATGATGACAACGGTTAGAATGGTGCGAAGCAATTGTCCGCGGATGGAATCCAGTGCAATACGGACATTCTCCAAAAAGAGTGAAAACATATTTGTTCCTTATGTTTCTATTAGACGACTAAAGTATCATAAAGTTACTATTATTTAGGATATTTGCGCAAGAAACATGGAATAGCCGTTTTTGGCAGTCGCTAACCTTCATAAATCGTGCATGATGTCCGAAAAGTAAGCGCTATATCGTATGTTCTAAACATAAATTTTAAATTTGCATTCCAAATAAGTCATTGTATATGAAATTATCTACTCCTAAAGGTACGCGAGATTTTAACCCGAATGAAGTGGCAAGGCGTAATTATATTACGACTATCATAAAAGAGGTTTTTTCGTTGTATGGTTTTCAACCTATTGAAACGCCATCCTTTGAAAGAAGCGAAACACTTATGGGTAAATATGGAGAAGAAGGAGATCGACTGATTTTTAAAATATTGAATAGCGGCGACTTCCTATCCAAGGTTGACGATCGAGTTTACAGTGAAAAAGACAGTAAAAAACTAACGCCTTATATCTCTGAAAGGGCTTTGCGTTATGACCTTACCGTTCCGTTTGCCAGATACGTTGTGCAGCACCAAAACGAAATAGAATTTCCGTTTAAACGCTATCAAATTCAACCGGTTTGGCGCGCCGATCGACCACAAAAAGGACGTTTTAGAGAGTTTTACCAGTGCGACGCCGATGTGGTGGGGTCAAAATCGCTTTGGCAAGAAGTTGAATTTATCCAGATGTACGACGAGGTCTTTACTCGATTGGGTTTGAAAGGCGCGAATATTAAAATCAACAACCGTAAAATATTGAGCGGGATCGCCGAAGTAATTGGTGCTGAAGATAAGCTCATCGATTTTACTGTAGCTTTAGACAAGCTCGATAAAATTGGTGCGGATGGTGTAAAAAAGGAAATGATAGAAAAAGGAATTTCTGAAGAAGCCATATCACAATTGCAACCCTTGTTAGAGCTTTCAGGTACAGCAAAAGAACAAGTTGCAGCGCTGAAAAAAATGTTGTCTGAATCTTCGATTGGCATGGAAGGAGTGAAGGAGTTGGCGTTTGTAACAGAAGCCATTGCGACCCTAGGATTGCATTCCGCCAGTCTAAATGTCGACGTAACCTTGGCAAGAGGGCTTAATTATTATACCGGAGCCATTGTTGAGGTAGCCGCACCTGAAGGCGTGAAAATGGGCAGTATCGGAGGGGGAGGAAGGTATGACGACCTCACTGGAATTTTTGGCATGAAAAATGTCAGTGGGATGGGAATTTCATTTGGGTTAGACCGGATTTATTTGGTTTTGGAAGAACTGGACTTGTTCCCTGAAACTATATCCGAAAGCAGTAAAGTACTTTTTATTAATTTCGGAAACAAAGAGGCCTTATATGCGATGCAAGCAATTACACAATTACGGGCCGCTGGAGTAAAAGCAGAATTGTATCCCGACTCAGGAAGGATGGGAAAACAAATGGGCTATGCCGATAAACGAAATATTCCTTATACGATTTTAGCTGGAGCGTCTGAAATGGAAGCAAAAACCTACACTTTAAAGAATATGGAATCGGGTGAGCAACAGACCTTAAGTTTTGAAGCATTAAAAAATGCACTTTTAAAATGATTTTTCTGAATTAATGTTTGCTTCGGATTATATTGTTTTTATCTTTGCAGCCGCCTATACAAAAACTCTGTAAAAGGCATTTATGAAAGTCCAATGGCGAGGTAGCTCAGGTGGTTAGAGCGCAGGATTCATAACCCTGAGGTGACGGGTTCAACTCCCGTCCTCGCTACTGATAAGAAAGACGGTGTTTTAGCCGTCTTTTTTTGTTTGTGTATGCGCTCTTATAATGACATAGGACGAAAGGACGTAAGACGTAGGACAATTCCGGTTTCTCTGCTGCGTGGAGGTCAACTCATCGTTTCAAATTATACAGTTGTTTTTTGGCCTATAATACCTACTCCAAAGTGCTAAGTCTTGCAGAAATAGCTCGTGTAAATTTATCGCCAAGCTCAATCTGTCCTATGTC
>Ga0209075_1005202_pt1 | contig 10062 bp, 5 predicted proteins | sample Stecom2011_FD_187523 | JGI IMG/M metagenome (GOLD analysis project Ga0209075, IMG submission 187523) | Agricultural soil microbial communities from Utah to study Nitrogen management - Steer compost 2011 (SPAdes) (version 2) | ecosystem: Environmental > Terrestrial > Soil > Agricultural land...
TGCTCTTGCCCTAAAGCCTCTAACGAGTCGCCCAGAAGCGGGCTGTATTGCCAAATTGCCGCTACCAAGGGCGCCAGATACAGCATAGTGTTGTGCATTAAACCGTAGCGGATGATCTCGGCCGGTGGCAAGCGCAATAAAAAATCTGCTTTAAAGGCGGGCGGGGTTTGTGGCTCGGCGGTGGCGGCCGCAGCGCTTACCTCAGATGTGACACCGGCCATTTGCTCTGACACTAAGCGGCGCAAAGTCTCGGCGCTGGCGCTGCTAAGCCCCGGTAGGTTTACCTCTTGCTGCACCGAGCCGGCGCTCTCAAAACCCAGTATCACAAGGTCAAATGGCCTAAAATAAAAGGGCCGTACAATATCCGTTTGTTGCACGCGGTCGTAATCTAAGGTTAAGCGCTTGCGCTTAAACACCCCCGAGCGAATCGTCAAGCGGTGCGGCTCTACCTTAAAAGTAAACAGCCAAAACTGTAACAACACTTGCGCCGCTAACACTAATAACGCGAGCGGAACACCGTACATTAACACCCAGTGGCGCAACTGCTCGCCACCGGCAAACAATGGCAGCAACACCGGCCAGAGTTTACTTAAACCGGACAACCCTGAGACAAAAAAATACACGCTGGCGATGGGAGACACCCGCTGCCAATCGCTACTCGGGGTCATTGGGCAGCTCCTCGGCTGCAGTTTGCTCAATGACATAATTTTTTAATTGGTGTGCGGTGGCAGTGGTTAAACCCGGTATTTTTATATCCGACTGAGCGCCACCGGCGGTATAAACTAACAGCTTACTTAATCCGTATAAACGCTCTAACGGCCCTTGCACTACCTCTGTGTGTTGCACCCGGTTTAACGCTGCGGTGGTGGTCGAATGCCACCACACACCAACGCGCACGCTTATGTCGTGCTGGCGCAATAAATACTCGGTGTGTTTAACCCGGCGCGGCACCCACAGCAGTATTAACGCAAACCCTAACAGCAGCAGTAGCGTCACAGCGGCTATTGCCACGGGCAAGGCAAAAGCACCTGTAAGCCGGCAATACGCCACCGCGGTAGCGCACAGCGCCATTACATACAGCGCAATCACCAGGCGCAACACCGAACCATAAGCGGGGTTTATTGCCTGCCAAGGTTGCTCGGTTAAGGGCGGCAATTGGCTGTTAGTGACGACTGGATCGAGCATAAACAGGCCACCTCTTGTTTGATGTTTGATGTTTGATGTTTGATGTTTGATGTTTGCCGTCTTGCGCGCTGGCGCACTTGATCGACATCAGCGGCGCTGACGGTTATTGATCTAAGGTGATAATGGGGTAAATCCAGTTGCCGTGATCGCCATTGTCTGAACCGCGCGGATCCACCAGCAAGCTAAGTTTACTAACGCCCTGCACATTAACATCGACTGTGATAGGTTCTTTCTCGTAGCCATACACTGGGCCCGAGCGCCACAGCACCGCACCATCGCCTTGCAGCAAAAACTCTATCTCGGCGGATTTCACTTCATCGTCTAAGCCAACCATAGCACTAAAGCGCTGGGCGTTGTCTGGCAAGGCAAAGGTAACTTTGGATCGAGCGTGAACCCCTAACCCTTGGCTATAACGCTTGCCGCTAACGCTGAGTACATTGTTATCGTAGCTTCTATTAATGCGCATTTGCCCATGGGATTGCCTGCTGTACAACAAAGGATAAGTGTGCAGCAGACGCTGGTTGGGCTCAAGTGTTGGCGAGTCGATTGTATGCGCGCGCACTAAAAAACTGCCGGCAGCGCCAATCATTAACAACAACAACAGACACACAAGCCACGGTTTATTGAGCCAGCTTAAAACAGTTAGCCACACCTTAACCGCACACTTGTGGCCCAGCAGCAAATTAAACAACAAGACTATAAACACCAAAACACTGGCGCATGACAGCAGCAACCACAGCAGCTCGCCGCTAACACCATACACCAGCATCATATTGATGGCCGCAATCGAGCCCAGCAATAATGCCAGCACGTATCCTGCAGGGGTTAACAGTGCATACATTAAAACAACAACCACACTGGGCAGTAAATAGCGCTCGTGCATAGCCGGCAGCAAGGTAAAAAAAGCCAAGTTGGTGATAAGCGCGTACAGCAGCCACTCGCGCGCTGCGGCCACGCCCTTAAGCCGGCCACATAACTGCCGCCAAACAGCCAATACAAACACCACCAGGCAAAGCGCTGCAAACAACAACATGCCAACATGCTTTACGCTCCAAAACCCACCGCGCTGCCCGGTGATTAGGTTTAGATCATCGGGGCTGATGTTACCCACCCACAACAACCATAAGTTGGCGGCATTGAAGGTGGCGTAAGGGTAAGAGCCTACCGTATGAACATAAGCATTAATAAAGGTTTGTTTGGCCGTACCGGCCACAATAAACGGCAAAAACACCAGCGCAGCCAACAACACTGACCAGCCCACACCCCATAACGATTTTCTAAACTGCTGTAACCCCAGCACCCCAAACACCGGCAGAAAGGCGATCATTTGAAACTTTACCAACAGCGACAGCAGGTACAAAGGCAGCGCCAAATCCATACGCCGGTAAACTACCGCTAAGGTTAAAGCGCTCACCGCTAAGGTAATAGGCAAAAGATCTACCTGCCCCCACAAAGGCCCATCGATTAGCAGCGCGGGGTTAAAGCACACCAACGCCAACACTGCGTGGGTTGTTGTTGCGCTTATGTGGTAGCGCTGTGCCCACAGGGTAACAAGTAACGCCAACACTAAGTGGCTGCCCAACACCGGCAGTTGAGCCAAAAATTTAAGCAAACAGTCGGCTTCAAGGGGTATAGCAAAAATGCTGTAAAACTTGCCAACCAGATAAAGCCAGTGAATGTAACCTGGCGGATAATCACCGCTAAACTCGCTATAGCCTACTTGCAGCTGCGCCACCCAGCTTTTCCAATAACCAAGATCACTGCCGTGGCCGTCACCCAGCAGGAGCAAAATATTGCACGCTGCGATCGCCAACAGCCAAGGCAGACATTCATGCCAAGTACGCAACGGGGCACCTGGGGTTAAAAAACCAAAATTATGGCGCTCGGGGAGAGTGGGATGGGTGCTGTTCATAGGCTGAGACCTCCTGTCTTCATCGTTATTTTTTTGGCGGTTGTGCGCCGACACAAAATGAAAATAAATGCGCCTAATGGCACCGCATCGCAAAACATAGGGCTGCCGGTATCGACGGTAAAAGGTTCTTGATAAAACGCCCAGAGCATTAAACGGCTAATCAGTCACCGTTGCTACAACAAGTGGCTGTTAATGTGATCTTGTCTGCGAGAAAAGTATACACGTAGCAAATAACGTTACAAAAGGCCTAACAGGTAAGCGGCCTTAAGGTGATTTACACCAATCGCGGCTTGGCATACAGCCCGTTATGGCGGCCCAGTGGTTAGCGTGGTTTAAAAATCGTCGTACATTTGAATGTGATAACCGCCCTCAAGCGCTTCGCTTAACGCTTTATCGGCAGCGACAACGCGTTTATCTTGCAGCAACGAGTCGGGCACGCCTTTGCGCTTGTGGATATTGATCTCGGTAAAACCGGCGCGCATTAAATAAATTTTGCACAGCTGCTCGGCGCCAAACAGATCGGTAAAGTTAATGTAAACAATAAATGGCACCTGCTGACCGGTTTTAACGTCGTCATCGATGTCTTTGCGGGCGGTGGCATCGGCCGAGAATATATACATAAAAAACCTTTAACTGTGTAAATGCGGCGGCCCACATTGGGCCGCTCACGAGAGGGTTTAAACCGCTACAATTACCCGTACCGCATCCAGCGTTAAGCTGGCTTGCAGCAAGTGTTGCACTGTTTCGTCCAGCTGTTGCTTAAGCAGATCGATCTCGGTTTGGCGCACGTTGGGGTTTACTTTAGCCAGCTCTTGCAGCCGGACGATCTCGCCGTTCAGTAGCTCCCGCGCGTTTGTTAAAGCGGCATCCACCTGGATGTCGCGCTCGGGCGCCATGATCTGCTCGGCGCGATCGAGTAAAACGGCGATTTGGCTGCGCGAGTGACGCACCAGCTCTTGCGAGGTCGAGCGAGGTACCCTTTGCACTACTTTGGCCAGTTTATCGGGGCTGAGCACAGCGGCAAAGTCTTTGCCGTTTACGTCCAGCAATACGCGCATCAGTGGCTCTTGCAAGTAGCGGGTAAGCTGCAACTGCGCCGGTGCTGGGCAATGCAAACGAAACACCGCCTCGACCATGAGGGTGCCGGGCTTTAACGGTGGCAACTTTAAAGTAGCCACCGCGGTGTTGCCAAACTCGGTGTCTAAAATCAGCTCCATCGCACCGCGCACCAGTGGGTGCTCCCAGGTGGCAAAGCTAATGTCGTCGCGCTCTAGCGCCCGCTGCCGATCAAAGGTAATGGTTAAGCCGGTTTCGGGCAGTCCAGGGAAAGGGTCAACCCGCATGTGCTCACCTGGGTGCAGCACCCAGCTGTTTTCACTGTGGCGCTCGTAATCGACGTTAAAGCTGTCCAGCACCCGCATTAAAAAATCGGGTAACGCTAGACCCTCATCTTGCTGTTGCAGCCGCTCGACCAACTGCGCAGCCACTTGCGGGCGGCAGGAGTTTAGCTCGAGCAAACGATCGCGGCCAGCCTGTAACTCGGCGTTTAGCGCCTCTGAGAAAGTCGCGGTGTCGTGCAAAAGCGCCTCGAGCGCGGCCTCGTCGGTAGTGCTCATGGTTTGTATTAAAGCATCGCCAAAACGCTCAAAGGCAGCGTAGCCAATTGCACAGGTGTGGGTAAAGGCATTGATGCCCTCGTGATACCAACGGGCCAGCTTTTGTTGTGCGGTTATACCGGTGGCGGCGCTGTACAAAGGTACGTGCAGGTGGATCTCACCCGCCTGGCCGATGCGGTCAAGCCGTCCAATGCGCTGCTCTAATAGATCGGGGTTAAGGGGTAAGTCAAACAGTACTAAATCTTGTGCAAACTGAAAGTTACGCCCTTCACTGCCGATCTCCGAGGCGATTAACACCTGTGCACCATCTTCCATATCGGCAAAATAAGCCGCCGCGCGATCTCGGGCAATAAGGTTCATGTCTTCGTGAAACACCGCCGAGGGCACGCCTTGGCGCAAACGCAAAAACAGCTCTAGCTCTTGCGCGGTATCGCCATCGGCGCAGATCACTAAGATTTTTTTACCGCGACGGGCTTTTACAAACTCTTTTAACCACACCACACGCGGATCACTAAGCCACCAGTCGCCCCGCTCGGACCAGTAATGCTCAGGGTGCAGCTGGGTGGCCAGCTCGCGTTGTGCTAATGCCTTAGCGTCTGTCGCCTCAAGCTCAATGGGGTGCTGATGCAGATGACGAGTGGGAAAACCTTTAACGCCGTTGCGGGTATTGCGCAACAAAACCCGCCCAGTGCCGTGGCGATCCAGCAGTACACTTACCAGATCATCAATGGCCTCGCTCAACGAGAGTTGCTCGGCCCTTTGTGTTGCACGGTGGATGGCATCGTCGTTTAGGTACTCGGCCAATGCGGTGCAAAGCTCGGCGGGAAAACCACCTGTGGCCTCTGGCGTATCGGGGCGCAAAGCGAGTATCTGCTCGACTAAATCGCTTAAGGGTTGGTAGCTTTGTTGCTCGGCAATAAAGGTGGCAAAGTCGTAGTAGCGGTCGGGGTCGAGCAAGCGCAGCCGGGCAAAATGGCTCTCTAGCCCGAGCTGCTCGGGGGTGGCGGTTAGCAACAACAAGCCACGGGCGCGCTCGGCCAATTGCTCGATGGCGGTGTACTCGTCGCTGGCGTGCTCTGGGCTCCAGCTTAGGTGGTGCGCCTCGTCCACCAGCAGCATGTCCCACTCGGCGGCCAATGCTTGGCTTAAGCGCTGCGGGTTGGCGGTTAAAAAATCCAGCGAGCACAGCACCAGTTGCGCCGTCTCAAACGGATTGATCTCATCTGCCTCTATACTATCAAGCAGTTGCTCATCGTCCATTTCAAAATCGAGCAGCTCTTCGTCAACACCCTCTAGCGCTTGGCAGCGCTCTTCATCCAGTAACGTAAACGACAAATTAAAACGCCGCAGCATCTCGACCAACCATTGGTGCAACAGCGCCGGTGGCACCACCACCAACGCACGCTGAGTGCGGCCGGTGAGCAGTTGGCGGTGCAAGATTAAGCCCGCCTCGATGGTTTTGCCCAGACCCACTTCATCGGCCAGCAATACCCGCGGAGCAAAACGGCTGGCCACTTGCTCGGCGATGTACAGCTGGTGCGACAACAGCTGCACTTTAGGCCCACCCAAACCAAATACTTTACTGCTCTCGACTTGATGGCGCAGGTTTTGGCCCTGGTAGCGCATCGAGAAATGATTGCTGCGGTCTATTTGACCTGAAAATAAACGCTCGCGGGGTTTGCTAAACTGCACAAAGCTGTCCAGCTCAAACTCGGGTATGGCGTGTGCCTCACCGGCATCGTTCACCCCGTGGTAGAGCAAGCAACCGCCCTGCTCGATGACTTGCTGCACCGTTAACCACTGGCCGGCTTGGTGCTTAACGCGCTCGCCCTCGGTGTAGCGCACGCGACTTAAAGGCGCCTCTTTTAAAGAATAAGTACGGCGTTGCTCGGCGGCGGGAAACCCGATATCCACCGTGCCGCCGCTTGCCTGTAATACCACACCCAAGCCCAGCTCGGGCTCGGTATCACTCACATAGCGTTGACCAACGGTAACTACTGTTTGCGACACACTAACCTCGAAATTGTTAAAGGGCCGCGCATAATACTGTGACTGGACCTATAACGAAACCTTAAACGGGATCGGACGCTATACGCGACAGCCACAAATTTGTTAAAATTTGTCGTACACGCCGGCCCGCTGTGTTAATTCAGCTATAACAGCGGCCTTTAAGGCGGCTTTAGAACACCCACCACAAGATATTGCCAAACAACACGAGCCCCACATGACTGCACATGCTTTAACCGACATTATTGCCGGTTGCGATTTTTTGACGTTGAGCGACAGCGCCAGCCTATACCCAAACCACCCCGGCAGCGGCCTACCCCTGCTGCGCATCAGCACCGCACAGTGTCAAGCGACGCTGGCACTTAACGGCGCACAACTGATGAGCTTTACCCCCACTGGCGGCAAAGAGCTGTTGTGGCTGAGCCCTAACTGTAACTTTAGCCAAGGCGCCAGCCTGCGCGGCGGCGTGCCTTTGTGTTTACCTTGGTTTGGCCCACACCCAAGCGACAGCAGCCAGCCCAACCACGGTTTGGTGCGCACGCAAACTTGGGATTTGCTGGCGGCAAGTCTCGACGCGGAAGGCCGCGCGATAATCCAACTAGGTTTTCAGCATCAGGCCGATGCCGTGTTTGAGCACGACTTTACCGCCCAATTAACCTTAACCTTAGGTGCCACTGCGACTTTTGATCTGAGCTTAACCAACCTGAGCGCAACAGCCTTTAACGCCAGCTGGGTGCTGCACAGCTATTTTGCCATTAGCGATATCAGCCACGTGCAAGTAGAAGGTTTGGATGGCCAAGAGTATTTGGATAAAGTCGCCGGCGGCGCACGCTTTAACCAAAGCGGGCCGGTCACCTTTGCCGGTGAGGTAGACCGCGTGTACGAGAACGTCCAGGCGCCCGTCAGTTTGGTTGATACCAAGCAACGCTTACAGGTGGCGGGCGATCAGTGTCCCAGCGTGGTGGTGTGGAACATAGGCGCCGAGATGGCCGCCCAAGTGGGCGACATCGGCGAGGCTAATCACACAGGTTACGTCTGTGTCGAGCGCGGCGCTTGCCTAGGCGACAGCTGGCAATTAAACGCCGGGCAAACCCGACACGCACAAATGCGCATCTATTACGACTAAACAGTAGCCATTGTCGCCCTATTGGCGGCCAATTGCTGTTAAAATGCGCCGCTAACGTCAAAACCGGTGGCGCCACTTTGCGCGGCACCAAACGACAACACACATTACCCAATCGATACGCCCAAACACAGGTTTCCCATGAGTGCTACAGACCGCGACCAACGCATTGCCCAACTTAAACACGCCTTAACCGAACGCATTATCGTGCTCGATGGCGGCATGGGCACCCAGATCCAGAGCTACAAGCTCTCTGAAGCGGAGTATCGCGGCGAGCGCTTTGCCGACTACCCCAGCGATGTCAAAGGCAACAACGATTTACTCAACCTAAGCCAGCCTAAGTTGATGCATGAAATCCACATGGATTACCTCAACGCCGGCTCAGATATTTTAGAAACCAACACCTTTAACTCCACCCAAGTGTCTATGGCCGATTACGGCATGCAATCGCTGGTGTACGAGTTAAACTACCAAGGCGCCAAGATCGCCCGCCAAGCGGCCGATGAAATGACCGCGCAAACCCCAGACAAACCACGCTTTGTCGCCGGGGTGCTGGGGCCAACCTCGCGCACGTGTTCAATCTCACCCGATGTTAACGACCCAAGCGTGCGCAACGTCACTTTTGATCAGCTGGTCGAGAACTACGTCGAGGCCACCAAAGCTTTGGCCGCCGGCGGCGCCGACTTAATCATGATCGAGACGATCTTTGATACCCTCAACGCCAAAGCCGCTATTTTTGCTGTGCAAGAGGCCTTTGGCGAGCTGGGCTTTGAGCTGCCGATTATGATCTCGGGCACCATTACCGATGCCTCGGGCCGCACGCTATCGGGGCAAACCACCGAGGCGTTTTACAACTCTCTGATCCACGCTAAACCCTTATCCATCGGCCTTAACTGCGCCTTGGGTGCCAAAGAGCTGCGCCCCTATGTGCAAGAGCTGTCGCGCATTGCCAACTGTTACGTGTCGGCGCACCCCAACGCCGGCTTGCCCAACGAGTTTGGCGAGTACGACCAAGAAGTCGAAGAGATGCGCGATATTATCGAAGAGTTTGCCAGCGCCGGCTTTGTCAATATTATTGGCGGCTGCTGCGGCACCCGCCCCGAGCACATCGAAGCCATTGTTAAAGCCGTTGCCAAGCACGCGCCGCGACAAACTCCGCACATCGAGCCCGCCTGTCGGCTGTCCGGCCTCGAGCCGTTTAACATCACCCGCGACTCGCTGTTTGTTAACGTTGGCGAGCGCTGTAACGTCACCGGCTCGGCGCGCTTTAAGCGCTTAATTGTCGAGGAAGATTACTCCACTGCCCTTGAGGTGGCGCTGCAGCAAGTCGAGGGCGGCGCGCAGGTGATCGACATCAACATGGACGAGGGCATGCTGGATTCTAAAGCCGCCATGGTGCGTTTTTTAAACCTGATTGCCGGTGAGCCCGATATCTCGCGCGTGCCCATTATGCTCGACTCCTCTAAATGGGAGGTGATCGAGGCGGGCCTAAAATGCATTCAGGGTAAAGGCATCGTCAACTCCATCAGCATGAAAGAAGGCGAGCAAGACTTTCTTGATAAAGCTCGCTTGTGCATGCGCTACGGCGCCGCCGTGGTGATTATGGCGTTTGACGAGCAAGGCCAGGCCGACACAGCCGCACGCAAACAAGAAATCTGCGAGCGCTCTTACCGTTTGCTGGTGGATAAGCTCGACTTTCCGCCGCAAGATATTATCTTTGACCCCAACATTTTTGCCATTGCCACCGGAATAGAAGAGCACAACAACTACGCAGTGGACTTTATTCAAGCCGCGCAATGGATTCGGGAAAACCTGCCCCACGCCGGCGTATCCGGCGGCGTATCAAACGTGTCTTTCTCCTTTCGTGGCAACGAGCCGGTGCGCGAGGCAATCCACTCGGTGTTTTTATACCACGCCATTAAAGCCGGTATGAACATGGGCATCGTCAACGCCAGCCAGCTGGCGGTTTACGACGACCTACCCGCCGAGCTAAAACAAAAAGTCGAAGACGTCATCCTAAACCGCAGCGCCGAAGGCACCGAGGCACTGCTGGATATTGCCCAAAAATACCGCGACGGCGGCAGCGACACGGCTAAAAAAGAAGACCTAGAATGGCGCACTTGGGATGTCGCCAAGCGCATGGAACACTCGCTGGTAAAAGGCATCAACACCTATATTGTCGCAGACACCGAAGAGGCCCGCCTGCAAGCCAAGCGGCC
>Ga0209075_1005203_pt1 | contig 10061 bp, 6 predicted proteins | sample Stecom2011_FD_187523 | JGI IMG/M metagenome (GOLD analysis project Ga0209075, IMG submission 187523) | Agricultural soil microbial communities from Utah to study Nitrogen management - Steer compost 2011 (SPAdes) (version 2) | ecosystem: Environmental > Terrestrial > Soil > Agricultural land...
GCGCAATTTCAGGATTGAGAATCGAAGCCACAATTAACGCACAGTTAGTTGACGCCTGTCATATAAAACCGTTTTCAATTTCACAAGACGACACCGTAGGAAATGGATTTAGTTTAACACCAACACTTCATAGGGCTTTTGATCGGGGATTAATCACGATTGATGAGGACTATTTGGTGCGAATTTCTAAAAGTATTGTTGAAAATGATTCGGTTTACTCGTTAAAGCAGTTTGAAGGCAAGAAGATTTTATTGCCTTTGGAAAAGCGATTTTATCCGTTGCAGGAGAATTTGGGGTGGCATCGGGGGGAATGTTTTTTGGGGTGAGAGGGGAATGAACTTCAATTGTTTACCTATTGTGAAAACAAATGTTTCCCAATGAAAAATAAAGATTGAATAATATTTTTACAATTTAATTTCGTATAACACCTTATTCTATTTATTTTTAACCAATATATTTTAGAATAATGACCTATAATTTCATAGATTTATTTGCTGGTGCAGGAGGACTCTCGGAGGGCTTTATCCAAGCGGGTTTTGAACCTATTGCGCATGTGGAAATTGAAAAATCTGCTTGTAATACACTAAAGACTAGAACAGCATTTCACTATCTCAAATCTATAAATAAAAAAACACTTTATATATCTTATCTAAAAGGTGAAATTAATCGTGAAGAATTATACAGTAAGGTACCAAGTCATCTTATGGAATCTGTTATAAACTTACCTATTGGAACAGAAACTAATAAAGAAATTCAAGATAAGATTGACAGTTTGTTGGACTCACGAAGTGTTGACCTAATTATTGGTGGACCACCTTGCCAAGCATATTCCCTTGCTGGAAGGTCGAGATCAAAAACCAAAATGGAAGGTGACCCAAGAAATTATTTATTTGTTCAATATGCGGAATATTTAGAAAAGTATAATCCTAATATGTTTGTTTTTGAGAATGTAATAGGGCTTAAATCAGCTAAGAAAGGTCACTATCTGAATGAGATGAAGAGCCTTTTTTCTGAAAAGGGCTACGAAGTAAAACTGTTTACGCTTGAAGCAGTTAATTTTGGAGTCTTACAAAATAGAAGGAGGATAATTATTATTGGATGGAAAAATGATATAAAAATTAACCTTCCAGATTTAGAAGATATAAGAGTGGATAATAGCTTTATTGTTCAAGATCTATTCAATGATTTACCAGCGATTAATGCAGGTGAGGGCGAGGATAAGTTTTTAAAATACAAGAGTGATCCAACTGAATATATAAAGCAACATGATTTAAGAAATGGGATTAATGTACTCACCCAGCATGTCGCTAGACCCCATAGAGAACAGGATAAAGAAATTTATAGAATTGCAGTTCGAAAATGGGAGAAGAAGCAAGAAAGATTAAATTATAATGACTTGCCAGAACATCTTAAGACCCATAAAAATCGTTCTTCTTTTTTTGATAGATTTAAAGTGGTCGCAGCTGATTTACCTTATTCACAAACTGTAGTAGCGCACATCTCAAAAGATGGGCATTATTATATACATCCAGATATTAAGCAAAATAGATCAATTAGTGTCAGAGAGGCGGCCCGTTTGCAGTCTTTTCCAGATAACTATTATTTTGAAGGTGAGAGAGAAGGAGCAAATAGAACTGCTGCGTTTAAGCAGATTGGGAATGCTGTGCCTCCTTTGATGGCTAAGGCTATTGCAGAAAAAATACTTCAATTATTCAGAAGTCAATGATAAACTACTCCAACATAGAAACCACCTCTGCTGAACCTGAAGCAAGCTCAATGATAGAAACCTTTCGAGCGATAGGTTATTCCATTGAAACTGCTATTGCTGATATTATAGACAATTCTATAACGGCTGGAGCAAGGAATATTTGGATTGATTATGACTGGAAGGGATCTAAAACAACATTATCTATTTTAGATGATGGTTTCGGGATGAATAATGAACAACTTATTCAAGCGTTACGTCCGGGAAGTAAAAACCCACTTGATGAACGAAGTGTTGATGATTTGGGAAGGTTCGGATTGGGATTAAAAACAGCTTCATTTTCTCAAACAAGAAAATTTAGTGTTATTTCAAAAGCGTACGACTATAAGTCAGTTTATTGGAGTTGGGATTTAGATTATGTCAATCAAGAAAAATCATGGAAACTAATTCGATATGTTCCTGATGTGAATAAATGGCTTGAAAAGTTAGAAGCAATCAATTCAGGAACATGTGTAGTATGGTGGGATTTAGATAGATTAACAGAAGATACTTTAGAAGAAAACGAGAAAGCCAAAGGGAAGTTCTTAGGCATTATGGATTCGGTTAAATCACATTTATCTATGGTTTTCCATAGGTACATGGATGAGGGACTCAAGATTTATTTTCGAGATCGTCTAATCAAAGCATGGGATCCATTTATGATTGGGGTTGATGGTTTACAACCTAGACCTGAAACTAAATTAGCCGGCGGTTCAATTAGTATTAAAGGATTCATTTTACCGCATCGTTCAAAACTTTCTCCAGAACAATACAATGCAGGAAAAGGCCCGAAGGACAGTTGGACAGCTCATCAGGGATTCTATGTTTATCGAAATAGGAGGCTTCTAGTAGCTGGAGATTGGTTAGGTCTCTTTAAAAGAGAAGTTCATTATGATCTTTGTCGAATTCAGATTGATTTACCCAATAATTTAGACAATGAATGGCAAATTGATATAAAGAAATCAATTGCTAGACCTCCTTCAATTTATCGTGAACAAATCTTAGCTTTAGCAAAAGATGTTCGTGGTCAGGCTGTTGAGGTGTATAGACACAAAGGGAAAGTCTTAAAACGTAAATTGTCCACAAATGAATATTTTCCTTTTTGGGAAGAAAGAACCAGACACGGAAAACGTTTCTATAAAATTAATAGAAGTCATCCATTACTTAATGACTTATTATCTAACGCTGGTGATTTGAATAAAGATATAGAAAAAGTAATTCAATTTATTGAAGAAACTATACCAGTACCTTTAATTACACTTCAAGAAAGTGAAAATGAAAAGCCACATGGTCAACCTTTCGAAGGAATTGATCATAATGCGATAAAAGAAACAATGCAAAAGCTTTTTAATGGTTTTGTTTCTAATGGACTCTCACCAGAAAAAGCGAAGGCAAGAATACTGAACACAGAACCATATAACTTTTACCCTGAATACATTGAATTTTTGATAAATGAGTAAAAAAGATCCTATAAAAAATATTAGACAACTTTTGTCAGATAGTTCTTCATACACAAGAGAGGAAATTGAAGAGGCAGTTGATGAAGTTCTTAAAATGAAATACTTCATTAATGAAAGTCGTGAAATGCTCATTAGAAGAATCGAAGAACTATATACGATTAGACAAGATGAGTTTGGAACGATTTTAAAAGAAGATGAAAATAATCCTTGGCTGAATGAGAAAAGAGCCGATATTGACTTTGAAAATGGTTTTTGGGGAAGATACAGAGATTATTTAGAAATCGAAAAGAACTTTGCACCTGATGTCATAAATAAATTAGACAGAATTACTGACAGTATTCTGGATAACTTTTTCGACCCTTCAATTAAGGCAACAATTAACAAAAAAGGATTGGTAGTTGGACAAGTACAATCAGGTAAAACAGCCAATTATACTGGGCTTATTTGTAAAGCTGCTGATGCTGGTTTTGGATTGATTATCGTTTTAGCCGGAATTCATAACAACCTAAGAAGCCAGACTCAAATAAGGATTGACGAAAGTTTTTTGGGATTTGATACACAACATACCAGAGCGTTTGATCAAAGAAGTATTCAAATTGGAGTTGGAGACCCTTATTTTGGACCTCCTATAGTTGCCCATTCCTTAACTTCAAGTATTGAGAAGGGAGACTTTACACAAGGAGCCGCAAATGCATTGGGCTTAAATTTCAATACTTCTGAGCCCATTGTTGCAGTAATAAAAAAGAATCCGCACGTGCTTAGGAGAATCTATCAGTGGTTAGAAGCACAAGCAAACGAAGACAGTGAGGTTGGACGTGTAATCCGAAATAAATCTCTTTTGCTTATTGATGATGAGGCAGATAATGCTTCCATAAATATCTCCAATGATCCTGAAAGGCAAAGTTCTATTAACGGATGGATAACTCAGATACTAAATCTCTTTGGAAAGAATGCGTATGTTGGTTATACTGCAACTCCATTCGCTAATATTTTTATCCCATTAGACGACCAAAATCTATTCCCGAGAAATTTCATAAAAAATATTCCAGCACCTTCAAATTATATTGGGCCAGAAAAAATTTTTGGCTTTAGTCCTTTGGAAGAACAGGAAACTTCTAATACCGTTCTTCCCATTGTTAATAGAATTAATGATTACAGGGATTTTGTTCCAGACAAACATAAAAAGGATGACCAAAAACCATCTTCGCTTCCTGAATCCTTAAAAAGGGCAATTCGCTGCTTTATGATTACTTGTGCAATAAGAAGGCTAAGAGGTCAAACAACAGTTCATAATTCAATGCTTATTCACGTTTCCAGGTTTGTTCTTTGGCAAGATCATATTTCGGAATTGGTATCTAACCAGTTTATGTATTATAGAAGAGGAATTGATCAAAACGACCCAGTTGTTTTAAGTGAATTCCGTTCAACATTTGAACAGGATGAAAATGGATATAAATCGTATGTTACAGTTTCTGAACAAATATTGAATTCTGAACTTAAGACTTTAGACTCACAGATTCAAGTTCATAAATGGAGCCAAGTTTTGCAGCATTTAAATGATGCTGCCGCACGAATCGAGGTCAAATCAATACATGGCGGTTCGGGTGAAGTATTAGATTATTTCGATCATAAAAGTGGGCTTTCAGTAATTGCAGTTGGAGGAAACAAATTATCCAGAGGGTTAACCTTGGAAGGTCTTTCGGTTAGTTACTATTTGCGAGCTTCACGAATGTATGATACCTTAATGCAAATGGGACGATGGTTTGGTTATAGAGGTGGATATGTTGATCTATGCAGATTGTTCACGAGTAGAGAGTTAAATGAGTGGTTCTGCCATATTACCCATGCCTCAGAAGAATTAAGAGAAGAATTTGATTATATGACAGATGTTGCTGGTTCAACACCTGAACAATATGCATTAAAAGTTAGAACTCATCCAGGTGTACTCCAAATATCGGCGACAAATAAGATGCGTTCAGCAATTACAGTTCAAATTTCGTGGGCAGGTAGATTAGTTGAATCTTATGAGTTTAAGAAGGATGTTGCGGTGATAAATAATAATTTCAACAACACCCAAGAGTTTGTTAAAACTCTACCGTCTGACTTTATTAAAAAGCCTAATGCTTTTGTATGGTATGATATACCTGCAGAGAGAGTAATCAACTTTTTTGAAGGAATGCAATCAGTAGAAAATCTGAAAAAGGCTGAACCAAGAAAAATGATTCAGTTTATATCAGGTCAATTGAGAAATGATGAATTAACTAATTGGCGTATTGCTTTAATGACAAAGCCAAATCCTAAAAACAACTCTAATTTTATAGTTAATGGTAATGAATTAGAAATCGGTCAATGGAAAAGAACTGAGGATGATAAAAACTCTAATGAACACATTTACTATTTAAGGAAGTCCCATATTATAAGTCCTTCTGATGAGTTCATTGATTTCACTACCGAAGAGTATGAGAGAGCGATGGAATTAACAAATCTTCACCGAAAAAAGAAAGGTGAAGCAATGTATCCAAATGGTCAAATAGTTAGAAATGAATTACGAGATCCAAAAAAGCCTTTATTGATAATTTATCTTTTAGATCCTGAAGAAAGCATTGACCCTAAAAAACCTATGCCAAAAGGTGTCAATCCTTTCGCTGGTTACGCTATAAGTTTTCCAAAAAGTAATTATAACGCTCCAGTATCTTATGCTGTTAATGAGGAGTTACTCGATAGATTTGATATTGTTGAAGAGGATTTTGAAGATTATGGAGATGATGAAGATTGAAAATATTTGGCTCAATTTAGAGAGTGATAATTTGAATCACTCAGGCTTATTATATAAACGATATTCAGCTGAGGTATTGCCTGATGTGTTTATTGCTTTAAAGGCTCCTGAAAACTTAAGATGTATAGCTTTTAGAGTAAGTGCTTCTTTCCCTTTTGAAACAACGCAGTGGAATAAACTAAAGGATATTAAGATTGAAACGCTTTCTGATGAAAGAGATAAAACCAAGAAGTTTTTGCTCATCCTTTTACTTAATAAACAACATAAGGATATCTTTTCAACTTTATGTGAGGATTTGATTTCTGGGGTATCGGAAGTATCAAACGAACATACTTTAGTAGAAAAATTATTAGAGCGATTAGCAAAATGGCAATCCTTGTTTGAAAAAGTAGCAATGCAGGGCTTGTCAGATGAAGCACAAAGAGGTCTTTTTGGTGAGGTTTATTTTCTCCGTATTTTCTTAAACAATTCAACTAATAAAAACTATTGTGTTAAATCTTGGTTTGGACCTGAAAAATCAATCCAAGATTTCCAATACTCAAATTGGGCTGTTGAAGTAAAAACAACCCATGGGAACAATCATCAAAAAATTCATATCACAAGTGAAAGACAATTAGATGATTCCATCATTGAAAAAATATTCTTATATCATCTTTCACTTGACGTAAGAGTAGGGAATGGAGAGTCAATAAATGATATTATTGAAGATGTTTTGAAATTTTTAAAGGACAATACGATAGCCTATAATTTATTTAAACTTAAGTTATTAGAGTCTGGCTATTTTGAAACACATAAATCTTTATATGAGGAAAGAGGTTATACGATTAGACAAGAAAATATTTATCATGTTTCAGGAAATTTTCCTCGTATAACAGAAAGCCTTATTCCTATTGGAGTGGGAGATGTGAAGTACTCTATTGTACTCTCTGAATCAGAAGAATGGAGAATCGATCTTTCAACATTAATCAATTACATTAATTTTTAAGAAAATGGTAAACAGTGATCTAAAAAAGTATTATACCGACCTTCAAGAAGAAATAAATGCCATTTTGATCTCAGATGAAGAAGGCACAAATCCCGAACAGACTTTTACAGAGTTAGCGTTGTCCCTTTTATCAGAATCAGGTGAAACAGAAAACTATCGGGTGTGTTTTGATGAGAAGATAAGTAAAAGAGGGGTGGAGCATAAAATAAATGGTTATTCACTTTATGAGAACTATGAGACTTTAGATTTATTCGTTTCTATATACAATAGCGATAAAAATGTCCAAAATATAACAAAAGGTGATGCCGAAAAATCAGTAGATAGAGCTGTTAGATTTTTTAGAAATGCTGTTTATAAAGACTATGTAAATGAAATTGAAGAAAGTTCTGAAATTTTTGACTTAGCTCAAACTTTAGGGAATGTTCCAGAAGTAAAAGAATACCTTACAAGGGTAAATGTATTCTTAATAACGAATGGAGAAGTTAAAGCAGATTTGAAACATTCTGATACAATTGCTGGTTACACTGTGTTTTATAGAACTATCGATTTAAATTATTTGTTTAACCTTTCTGATAAGTCACGCGTTCCTATTGAAATCAACTTTGAAGAATCTGGTCATAAAGTACCTTGTATTGCAAACGAAACTGAGAATGCAGATTATCAATCTTGGTTGGCCATTATTCCAGGTATCGCATTAGCAAATATCTATGAACAATATGGTGCTAGACTATTAGAACAAAATGTTCGCTCATTCTTACAATTCACAGGGAAAATTAATAAGGGCATTAGAAATACAATACTGAAGGAGCAGCATATGTTTATGGCCTTTAATAATGGAATTGCTGCAACTGCTGAAGAAGTTTCAGTCACAGACTTACCAAACAATGAAGGAAGAGCTATTGCACGTGTAAAAGATTTTCAAATTGTTAATGGAGGGCAAACAACTGCATCTATTTATCATACTTGGAAAAAAGATAAAGTTGATATATCTAATATATTTGTTCCAGTCAAATTAACCATTGTAAAAGATAGAGAAAATTTTTCTGAAATTGTAGGACGTATCGCTGAATATGCAAATACTCAAAATAAAGTTTCTGCTTCTGACTTAAGTTCAAATAGAGAGAATCATGTTTTATTAGAAAAACTATCTAGGACTATTTGGGCACCGCCAATTGCTGGAGAAGTTAATCGAACTCGTTGGTTCTTTGAAAGATCTCGAGGTCAATATAGAAACGAGCGAAATCGTTTTGGGTTAACACCGTCTAAAAGGAAACAATTTGACAAGCAAAACCCAAGAAGTCAAATGTTTACAAAGGAAGCTTTAGCAAAGTATATTAATACATATGAAGAGGTTTATAACGGTAAAAAATTAGTTATAGGTCCTCATATTGTTGTAAGAGGGAGTCAGAAAAACTACGCTCAGTTTTTAAATTATACTTTTATAAATAAGCCTGATAATATATGGTTTGAAGATGCAATAGCCAAATCAATTCTATTTAAAACTACTGAAAAAATATATGGTGTTAAACCAAATGCAATTGGTGACATGCGGTATATAACGGTTCCTTATTCAATTGCTTGGCTAGGATTTAAGCTTAATTATGAACTTGATTTATATAAAATATGGAAAGAACAAACTTTAAGTGAAACGCTGAAAAGTAAGTTGAACGAAATAATGATAAAAACTGAAGCCTTTATAAAATCTAAAGCACCAGGGTCTTTATATGGAGAATGGGCTAAAAAAGAAGAATGTTGGGCGATTTTAAAAGACGCAAATTTAGAAATAGACTTGGGCAGTATTAGAGAAGAATTAATTGATCCGAAAAGTGAAAATAGAAGAAATCAATTATCAGTGTCCGATGTTGATGATAAAATGATAGAATTAGAATTGGAACTGATTAATTCTATTTCGTTAGAAAAGTGGAGTGAGATAAGTAGATTAGGCTCAGACATAGTTGAAATTACACAACACCAAAAAGACAGAGCTATTAATATTTTATCAGCTTTAAAGTTGAAGAAAAAGCTTACCGAAAATCAAAGAAAAGATGGAATAAAAATTATTGATATTTTCTTAAAAAGCAATCCTGATTTCTTTGATACAGATATTAAAGAGTCAAAAAGGGAGTTAAAAAAAGAAGCTCCAAAAACAATTGTATTAACAGGTGCTTTGATGGAGAAAATGGTAGTGTGGGATACTAAAGCAAAAGTACTTTCTAGTAAAGAGCTTCAATATGTTGCAGATTTTGCATACGGATTAAAGACGTTAAATGAATTTCACCAGAACAATATTAAAAGACATTTATCAAAGTTAGTTGATGCAGGGTTTAGGCCGTAAATCAATTATGCAAAATATCTCCAACTCCCTCTCAACCTCCCCCTCAAATATTTCAATAAACTCCAACACAGCGCTGAAGTGCTTGCGATCCAAATAAAAAATCACATCATGCTGCTCATGAATGACAATCATTTCATCGTTTCCAAAGGCATTGGCATCTGCAATGAATTGGGGGTGAGGACCAAGTCCGAATTTTAAGTTTTTGATCAGCCATTCTTTCGGATCATCTTGTGAAGCTTTTAAGCGCTGATATTCTTTTATTTCTTCTTTGAAATAGGCCTCTCTTCTGGTGTATTCAGTAATTTCATTTAGAAAATGATAGAAGTCTAAAAATGCATGAAGATTTATGATGAGTGGGTAAAGCGGATGGGCTTCTAGGTCAGAATTAGGAGAATAACTTATATTGTTGTCTCTATAATAAGTTGTGATTTCAGAATGGAAATCGGCATATTTTAATAGCCACCATTCAATCTTGTCCAAGCTCATAAATGGCGTGTCAATAAGTGATTCGAAGTCGTTTAGGTATTTTCCAAGGTGGTCATTTCTCATGGTAGTGATTTTTGGTTTTAGACTATTGTTTGAATGAAAATACAAAAAAAACATGAAATTCGCTATCTTATTCCCCGAAAATAAAATCCATTTGAAAAGAGGGGGGACAATAAAACCGAAAAAACAATCGCTGGCCTAGAAGATTTTTGTTATTCCCAAAACCTCCTCATTACTCCTTCCATAACTCACAATCCCAACCTCCAACGGCGTAT
>Ga0209075_1005204_pt1 | contig 10060 bp, 8 predicted proteins | sample Stecom2011_FD_187523 | JGI IMG/M metagenome (GOLD analysis project Ga0209075, IMG submission 187523) | Agricultural soil microbial communities from Utah to study Nitrogen management - Steer compost 2011 (SPAdes) (version 2) | ecosystem: Environmental > Terrestrial > Soil > Agricultural land...
GTGTAAACTCCGTGAACCACAGATCCGTAAACCTTTTATTAAAGCCACTGTCCAGGATAGAAGTAAATCCCGCCTGCAGCCGCAGGCCTCCTATATCGAACCCGGCGCCAATCCGTCCGGCGTAAAGGGAAAAATTATCTTCGACCGCCCAGGGATAAAAACTCCTGATCTCCCAAGGGCAAAGGATGTCCAGGTCTAAACAGCCGCCAAAAATATTGCGCAGGCCAAAACGGGTCTTCCTGTACCCGCTGGTATAATCGCCGAAAAGCAGGCCGCGACCGTAAGTGAGTTCTTCCTGAATCCCGTAATGCAGGTAAAAATTTTTACCCGCGAACTTTATCCAGTCCACAAGGTTATCTACTTTTATATCTGGGTGAACAGCGCCGAACCTCACCTCACCGCTAGTTTGATTCAATGTTAAAGGCAGATCAAGACCAAAGCTGAAAGCAGTGTCATATACGTTTAAAAACTGCGGCTGCAGGGATAAGACAACATAGTCTCCGAACGTTCCGGTCGTCAGGGAAGCGCCTGTCCGGTATGTGAACCCGGGTAAACCGGCTTTTTGTGTTTCCGGAATTGTTTGTTCCCGCGCAGCCGGAGGTTTTTCCGGTTCATCTTTAAGCAAAAATTCCGCCACCGGCAAAGCGTCTTCGCGCATTTCCGGAGTTGTCCGGTGGGAATAATACCCGGGCATAACCCCCCCTTCCGGTGGAAGGATAATTTTTTGCCCCTGAACAACCGGGAAAAGAAGACCGTTGCTTACATCCTCCAACAGCGTTTGCCCGCGGTAGGCAATGGTCTCCATACCCGTATCGGAAACAATAACTTCAAAAACGGCTTCGCGCGCATACGCATACACTGCCGCGCCGGCGGCTTGGACTTGGAAAAGGTCTTCCTCTGAGTACTCTTGGGCCATGACATAAATTTTCCCGGAAACCAGTTCAAGCCGGCATTCCTTTTTACCTGTCAAAGCGCTGCTTTTTACGGTAGTAAGACGCAAAGTGGAAACGGGCTGGACCACAACCTGCCAACTGTGAAAAAATTTCAAGTTTAACCAGGAATCCTCATCAGTGATCACAGTGACTCCGGCGGCCAGTTCTTCCCCTCCGCGAAGCCACCGCCCGTCGGGATAAACCTCAACCCGCCCGGTAACTTTGGCGACCAAAACAATCTCTTCTTTTGAAGAAACAGAAGCCGGTTCGGTAATGATAAAAGGAACTTTCTTCAACAAATTCCCCGTCTCGGGCTCAATAATCCTGACCTCCGCCGGGCCCGGCGTAGCCGGGGTAATATATACAAAACGGCCCACCCCGTCTTGAACCAAAAGTCCGGAAGAAAAAATACCGGGGTCTTTTAATCCTCCCCTGCTCACCTCCACCATGACCTTTTTTTCGCCGGGCAAAGGTTTTCTTTCTTCGTCCACCAATCGTAAGGATACCGTCACTTCCGTTCGAACCTGCGCCTCTATCTCTTCAGCAGCATTAACCACGCCGGTAACACCGCCTGCTATTATTAGTACTAAAATCAAAACAAACCCTTTTTTCATTATAAACCTCCCTCCTTAGAAATTCGCCGCTCGGTCTGCAAATGACGCTTTTATTAATATGGCTGAAGAACCAGCACGTAAAAACCTATACAGCATTATTTGACATAAAAGCTTTATTTCCTTTTTTCTCCGTGGATTATTTTGTCATTAAATAAGTTTTTTATAAAAATAAGATATAATAATCATATAAAGTAAAAAAACCCTCTATTAGGGGGTATTTGAAACTAACAATTTTCTTATTGCGCCAAAAAAAAAGCCACCGGGGGGAGGAAGGCCCGGTGGCCGGGAGGACTGCTATCTTTGCTTTTTCCAGCTCCGTCCTTTGTGCGTATAGGATTCGAATTTCTCCAGTTGTTCCCGGGTAAGCACGTTCCTGATTTTTTTCTCCGCCTCAAGCGCCATATTACGCAGTTCAATCTTGACGGGCGTGATTTCCGCCAGTTTTTCATTAATCGCCGCCTCATCCGGCGACTTGGCCGCCCACAACTGCCGGAGCTCCATCTTGGCCCGCTGTAACTTCTGTCGCAGTTCCAGGCTGTCCCGCTGGAATTCCTGGCGGATGGTCAGGATCTGCTCTTCCTGTTTTGGGGTGAGATTCAGGCCGCGTATACATCTAACCCCCGAAAAATGGCCTGCTGTCGCCGTCTCGTTACCCCAACAGGTCGCCGGCGCCACGGAGGCAACCAGCAAACAGAGGAGAAAGCTGGTTCCCAAAATGACGGAAAGCCTTTTACGCAAATTTTCAGCCTCCTTCCTTTTTATTCTTGCCTTGTTTTCCCGGAAATTCTCCAGTCAAACACCTCCCGTAATTTATAATAGCCGAAAAACATAAAAAAACTGTTGACAAAACTCGACAGTTTTACGCCCGGGCCTCGCGGCCATACAAAAAATTGCCGGAAAAGATTCCGGCAATTTCCCCTAACCCTATATCATCTTTGTCCCTTTGTTTCTGGTGACTTCTTCCCAGATTTCCGGTGTTATCTCTTTAAGCGCTTCCTCCAACTCTTCATCCCCGAGGACGGTGTCCCGTCCCGCGGCGTACTGCTTGTCTACCCACTCTTTAAGCGGAAGAAGGCGTGGATCCTTTTTATCCAGACGTTCCCCGCCTTTGAGGTTGAAATACTGGTTAATCCAGAAAGTCAAACCGGCGATCCCCGAGTGTTCACTTACAGCCACCACCACCGGGCGGTGAAGAAGCTTTTCGGTGTTGAAAATATTATAGATTTCTTCATTCTTTAACAGACCGTCGGCATGGATCCCTGCCCGTGTAAAATTAAAATCCCGGCCTACCAACGGCGTCATGGGCGGAATCTTATAGCCGATTTCTTGCCGGTAATACTTGGCGATTTCTGTAATCACCGGAGGATTCATGCCGTCCATGGTTCCCCGCAGAGCAGCGTATTCAAAAACCATGGCTTCCAAAGGACAGTTTCCCGTTCTTTCGCCGATCCCCAATAAAGTACAGTTCACCGCCGCACAACCGTAAAGCCAGGCTGTACCGGCATTAGCCACCACCTTGTGGAAATCATTATGCCCGTGCCATTCCAGCCGTTCGCTGGGAAATCCGGCATGGTGCCAAAGGCCGTAGATGATTCCCGGAACGCTGCGGGGGAGGGCGACCCCGGGATAACTCACTCCGAATCCCAAAGTATCACAAGCCCTTATTTTTATCGGAATTCCGCTTTCCTCCGACAGGCGGTTCAATTCGATTGCCAACGGAACCACAAAGCCGTAAAAATCAGCCCGTGTGAGATCCTCCAGGTGAACCCGGGGAACTATGCCAATGTCCAACGCAGCTTTGACTATGGAAAGAAACTGCTCCATTGCTTGTTTTCTGGTCATTTTTAATTTTTTAAAAATATGGTAATCGGAACAACTGGCTAAAATCCCGGTTTCTTTCAACCCCATATCCTTGACCAACTGGAAATCTTGTTTTACCGCCCGGATCCACCCGGTAATCTCCGGGTATTTATAATCCAGCGCCAAACAACGTTCCACCGCTTCTTTATCTTTCTTGCTGTACAGGAAAAACTCGGTTTGGCGGACAATCCCTTTAGGCCCTCCCAATCTATGAAGCAACTTATACAAACGGACGATTTGTTCCACTGTATAAGGTTCTCTGGCCTGCTGTCCGTCACGAAAAGTGCTGTCGGTAATCCAAATCTCCACAGGCGGGCGCATGGGAACATGCCGGTGGTTAAAGGGGATTTTGGGCGCCTCTTCATAATTATACAAGTGTCTGTATAAATTGGGGTCTTTTATATCCTGTAACCCGTATTCATAAGCCCTCTGTTCAAGAGTGTTACTGCGCCTGCTGAACTCCAGCAACCTTTCCATTTCATCACCTCCCATGTAATGTGAAAACTTTTAAAAAAAAAACGAAAAGCAGGGAAAATTCTTTCCGTCTATATATTTATTCAACAACCCGACCCAAAAATCCTTTATATGGCGTTAAGTATTAAGTATACAAAAAATCCGGCTTTACCGATCTTTTAACCTGCACACTGAAAAGTCGTTTATAATATCAATTAAAGGTACCAGTGCTTCAGTTTGATATATCACTTGGGATTTTCTTCCCGCCGCCGGTAATAATCCCTGAGCACGGCCGCCACTTCCGACCGGGTGAATTCCGAAGGTATCTCCTCCCCCTTCTCCAACATCTCCCGTACGCGTGTACCGCTCAAAGACAGGCGGGCGTCCTCCGGGTGCGGGCAGGTCCGGTTGGTGGCCGTCTGCCCGCACTTGCGACAATAAAAGGCATTGTCGAATTTAAGAATGGTAATTCCCAGTTCGGAGCCGAACCGGTCGCAAAAATCTTGCGCTTCATACGGGCCGTAATAGTTGCCGGTACCGGCATGATCCCGGCCGATGATCATATGTGTGCAGCCGTAATTCTTCCGTACCAGGGCGTGAAAAACCGCCTCCCGCGGCCCGGCGTAGCGCATGGCCGCCGGAAAGACACCCAGCAACACCCGGTCCCGGGGATAATAATTATCCAACAGGACCCGGTAACACCGGAGTCTGGTCTCCGCCGGAATATCTTCCGGCCTTGTCTCCCCAACCAGGGGGTGAATAAAAAGACCGTCCACCAGTTCCAAAGCGGTTTTCTGCAGGTATTCGTGGGCCCGGTGGATCGGGTTGCGGGTTTGGAATCCGGCAATCTTTTTCCAACCCAGTTCCTGGATTTTTTTTCTGACTGTCACGGGTTCCCAGGGTATAGGCTGGTGATTTTCTTCTTCCCGGAGGACCAGGACCTTCCCGCCGGCAAGAAATTCTCCCTGCCGGGATAAACGGGCTACTCCCGGGTGGCGAGGATCCTCAGTCCCATATACCAGGCGGGCTTCACGTTGTCGATCCCGCCGGTATACCCGGCTGATAAAAAGGCAACCCAAAACTTCTCCTTTTTTATTATTCAAAACTACCGGACCGTAATGCGGGAGTTCCCGTATTTTTTCAGCGTCTACAGACAAAACCACCGGCAACGTCCAGACATGACCGTTCGCCAGCCGGCACCTCTCCAATACCGACAAGTAATTATCACGGTCCATAAAACCTCTCAGCGGGCTGAATGCTCCGCAGGCCAACAGCTTTAAATTTGCCTCGTCTTCCTCATTGACGACCAGTCCGGGCAGGGACGACACCTCTTCGCGAAAAAGAGCGGCGGTCCTCTCATCCATCCACCTGTTTACCAGTTGCTCAGAGAAAAGCCGGAACATATCTTTTCCCCCTTTCGGCATGGAACCGGCTTTTCTTCAATTTATGCGCTTCTGCATAAAAAAAGCACAAAAAGAAAGAGGGTGCGGGCGCCCTCTTTTTGTAAATCTGTTGTAAACCGAAGAAAGGATCATAACCGGCGTTGCCAGGGGATGGTTTTGAAATCAGGCCTTTTTATGACCTGGGCCAACGCCAGGAGTGAACGCATTTTCTCGGCATCGTTCAACTGCTGCGCCGCCCAATTCTCTTCTGTGCGTATTTCACTTTCTGCGGAATCAGCAACCCGTTTTACGCCGAACTCACTTTCCAATTGGCCGGGGCCGCCCAAGTTCAGGGCCTCCTCGTTCCAGGCCGGGGCGGGCAATCCTTTTTCCCCGCGGATGCCCGCACTTTCTATTTCCGGTCGGCCGAAAACTTCTACTGCTCCCCGCTCTTGTCCGGCAAACACCGGAGCGTCATTCTCCGGATAAACCGGTTCTTTTGGCCTTAACTCCGCTTCCGTAGTCTTTTTTCCCATCTTGCCTACTTTTTCCATCAGGCCGGCGAAAATTGAAAACAGGATGAAGATCAGCCAGATCCATTCCACTTGTTTATCCCCCTATTTCTCATTGTCCTTTTTATTCCTGTCCTCGTATCCGTCCGGAGAAGGTTTGTTTCCCACCTGACCGATGGAATCTCTCATGGTTGTATCAGCCTTGATGTTCTGCAGTTGATAATAATCCATAACACCGATCCGTCCGGAACGGAGGGCTTCAGCCATGGCCTTCGGTACTTCGGCCTCCGCCTCGACCACACGGGCGCGCATCTCCTGCACCTGGGCTTTCATCTCCTGTTCGCGGGCGAGCGCGGCAAACCGTCGCTCTGCTGCTTTGGCCTGGGCGATATTCTTATCGGCTTCCGCCTGGTCCATCTGCAACCGGGCGCCGATATTACGGCCCACGTCCACATCGGCAATGTCAATGGAAAGAATTTCAAACGCTGTTCCGGCATCCAGGCCTTTTTCCAAGACATTTCTGGAAATCAGGTCCGGATTCTCCAAAACCTCTTTATGGGTTGGTGAGGAACCAACTGTAGTGACAATTCCTTCCCCGACCCGGGCAATGATGGTGGCTTCCCCGGCGCCGCCCACCAGCCGGTCGATGTTGGCCCGCACTGTGACCCGGGCTTTGGACCGGAGTTCAATGCCGTCTTTGGCCACCGCCGCCACCACCGGTGTTTCAATCACTTTGGGATTGACGCTCATCTGAACCGCTTCCAAAACATTCCGGCCGGCCAAGTCAATGGCGGCTGTCCGTTCAAAGGAAAGAGCAATATCGGCCCGGTGGGCGGCAATTAAAGCGTTCACCACCCGGTCCACATTGCCCCCGGCCAGGTAATGAGCTTCCAATTTGTCCACGGTGACCGACAATCCGGCCTTGGCCGCCTTAATCAAAGGCAGAATAATATGCGCCGGTGGAACCCTGCGCAACCGCATGGTAAAAAGGGTCCAAATACTGATCCGCACATCAGCCGCCCAGGCGGAAATCCACAGGCCGATCGGGATAAAATTGAGCAATAGTAAGATGAAGATTACTATTGCCGCAATCACAAACAAGGTAAATGCTTCCATTTTTTTCACTCCTTTTTTTATTATTCACAACCGTTTTCGAACCTCAACCCGCAATCTTTCGGCTACGGGGAAAAGCCTTGTTTTCCCGGGCTCGTAACCTTATTCAGAAATTTCGCGAACTACAACCCGTCTTCCTTCCACTTTAATCACTTTGACCTTTGTCCCGGACGGGATATAAGAACCCTCGGAAACCACATCCAACCGTTCCCCATCGTCAAACTCCGCCATCCCCGCCGGTCGCAGGGGATTAATGGTCTTTCCTGTTTTCCCCAAATATTGACTGTAAACCGGTCCGGAAGAATAGCCTTCCACCGTTTTTTGGCTGGTTTGGAGAACCAGCCGGTCCAAAAAACCACTTTTCCGGATATACTGGTAAGCTATAGCCGCCAGGAATAAAGCCCAGCAAATTGCCATTCCCAGCGAAAGCAGGCCCTGGCTGCTGGAAGTATGCGAAAAGATGATACTTCCCCCTATGGAAGCCAGGCCTAATATTCCGGCCACCCCAAAACCGGGAATCAAAAAGAGTTCCACCGCCAAAAGCACGAGGCCGAGAATGAACAAAATTATAACCTCAATTCCCGCCAAACCGGAAAACAAGCGGGCGCCGAAGTAAAGCCCCAGGGAACTGAGGCCGATTATTCCCGCCGCCCCGAAACCGGCGGACATAAGTTCAATAATGAGCGCGGCAAAACCTATACTGAGCAAAAGCGGGCTCACATAAGGATCGGTTAAAAATCGCACCAATCCCTCCGCCGGGGTCTGTCTTACCTGTATAGGTATAAGTTCTCCCAATTCCAGCATGTTTACAGCGATATCCCGGTTGTCGGCAATTATATCGGCATATCCCAGCTCCAAGGCCTCGCCGGCGGTAAGAACCACGAGCTCTCCCTGAGCGACTATACCTTCAACTTCCACCGCCGGGTCCACCATAGCCTCGGCCACCCTGGGATCCAAATCAGCCCCGGTCCTTTGGGCCCGGGCTTCTGCCGCCGCCCGGAACATCGTTCTCATTGCGGCCATTTCCTTCTCCGGTACTTCTTCTCCTTCCGCTGTACGGGGTTGCGAAGCGCCCATCACGGCATCCGGGGACATTACTATCTTTTTCCCACTCAAAGCGATATATGCACCGGCTGAAATAGCTCTGCCTTCAATATAAACATAAACCGGTAGACGGGAACCGGTAATGAGGTCGGCGATCTCCGTCATAGCGTCAACCAGCCCGCCGAAGGTGTTAAGTTCCACCAGTACAGCCTGGGCTCTGCGGTCCTCCGCTTCACGGATTCCCCGTTCCAAAAAATCGGCCATTCCTCCCGACACCGTCCCCTTCAAGGGAACCACATAGAGAAGGTTTTGTTGGTCCTCTTCTACCTGCCGGTAGGCGGCGAAAGTTAAGAGCAACGCCAGAGCAAGCAGGAATAAAGTAAAAAGATTTAACCCCTTGATTTTGGGCATTTCGCACTCCCCCCTTTAAGGCTTCCTTATCCTTCATGCATTCGCGGCACCAGGTAAAGCATGATTTTAGCACGCAATTTGTAACTTGTGGTAAACTTGGATAAATAAAAGGTCCCCCGGACTAAAGCTGGGTGGACCTTTATCAATCGTTATACGATTTTCTAAGGCTTCCGTTTTTTCCGGGCGGCTTCGGATTTCTTTTTCCGGCGAACACTAGGCTTTTCATAATGTTCCCTTTTTCTAACCTCCGCCAGAATTCCCGAGCGTTGGCATTGCCTTTTAAACCTGCGCAGGGCGTTATCCAGGGATTCATTTTTCCCAATTTTAACTTCCGCCATAAATGCTTCCCTCCCTCCGCTGCCCGCTGTTTAAAAAATCAAGCAAGCATAAATACTTACACCCGGTTTCCAATATACTACAAACCGGGTAAAATATCAATAATTCAACCGAAACGGTTAACAAGTTTCTTTCCACCGATCAAATGCAGGTGTAAATGATGAACCATCTCCCCGGAATCCGGACCATAATTCACAACCGTGCGGAAACCGCCGGAATCCAACCCGGTCTGTGCCGCCACCATCTGCACGGCACGAAAAATTTCCCCTGCCAACTCTTGATCCTCCGGCAACTGGGAATCCATAATGTTGTTCACGTGTTTTTTGGGGATAAGCAACAAGTGAATAGGAGCTATTGGGTTGATATCACGAAAAACCAGTACCTTTTCAGTTTCCAATACTATTTCCGCCGGCACTTCGCGGCGCACGATCCGGCAGAAAAGACAATCATCCACATTCCTACCTCCTTACAATCAATTTCGACAAAAGAAAAAAAAATCCTTTTAAAAATAGAATCTTTTCTACATGTCCTTATCCAACGGCACAGCCGAAAGCGGTTCACTTTCCACCCCGGCAATCCGGGCGTTAACAAAATAATTACCGGTAAACCGCCCGTTGATTTTCACCCGTAAATATTGCCCGCAAAAACCCTCCCAGGTCCCGGGGGCGCTCTCTTTCTCGGTCAAAACCTCTACTGTCTTACCGTTAAGTTTTTGCCGGTAGGCTGCAGTCACTCTGCGGGCAGCTTCCATTGCTCTTTTTTTCCGCTCCTCCTTGACCCGGCGTGAAATGTGCCCGGGCATCTTGGCGGCTCGTGTTCCTTCCCGCGCGGAAAAAGGAAAAATATGAATTCTGGAAAATTCCTGGTCCGCCAAAAAATCTATGGTTTCGCAAAATTCTTTCTCTGTTTCCCCGGGAAAACCGACCATCAAATCAGTGGATATGGACAAACCGGGCTGTTCCCGGCGCAAATCCGCCAAAATCCGCGCATAGTCCCCGGGGGTATACGGCCGGTTCATGCGGGAAAGTACAGAAGCGCTTCCGCTCTGCAACGGGATATGCAGGTGCGGGCAGAAGGACTCCGCCTGTGAAAACGCGGTAACAAGCTCCGGGGTAAAATCAACCTGCTCCACAGATCCCAGACGAACACGAAAATTCCCCTTTTCCCGGTCGATTATTCGGATCAAACCGGCGAGGTCAAACCCAAGATACCGGCCGTATGCGCCCAGGTGGATACCGACCAGGACCACTTCTTTAAAGCCCAGCGCCAGGAAACGGCGGAATTCCGTAAGCGCCGTCTCGGGGGGAAGGCTTCGGATCGGGCCGCGGGCAAAAGGAATTTTACAGTAACTGCAGAAGGACTGGCAACCATCCTCAATTTTTAAAAAAGCACGGGTCTTGCCG
>Ga0209075_1005205_pt1 | contig 10060 bp, 9 predicted proteins | sample Stecom2011_FD_187523 | JGI IMG/M metagenome (GOLD analysis project Ga0209075, IMG submission 187523) | Agricultural soil microbial communities from Utah to study Nitrogen management - Steer compost 2011 (SPAdes) (version 2) | ecosystem: Environmental > Terrestrial > Soil > Agricultural land...
ATTTTGATGTTAAGTGAACGTTTAATTCTTCTTCCTCCCGAATCTGACATTCCCCTCCAATTTTTAAAACTATCAGATATAAAACTATAGGTTGGGATTGTCGTAATTGTCTTATCAAAGTTTTGAACCTTTACAGTAGTTAAGTTAATCTCTATCACATCTCCGTCAGCACCATATTTCTCCATGGTTACCCAGTCGCCTATCCGCAACATATCATTTGCTGAAATCTGAATACTTCCAACAAAACCTAAGATGGTGTCTTTAAATATCAATAATAAAATAGCGGTCATTGCTCCTAAAGAAGTCAAGAAGAACATTGGGGATTGACCTGTAAGTACAGAAAGCATAATGATGATGAAAATAATCGTAATGATTAATTTCACCGTTTGGATATACGCCCCAATTGGTTTGTCGCTAAAATAGGGTTTGTCCTCTAAAACAACACGTATTGCATTAAACAACCTTCTAATACTCGATAAAATCACCAAGACAATTAAAAAATCATTTAAGCGAAGAGAGAGTTCTAGAATTTTGGGGAAGGAAACAAATGTGATGGAGAAAAAGTAATCTAAAAACAGCAAGGGTAAAATATGTGCTAAAGACTTAAAAAACTTCTTCTCTACCAATAAATCATCAAACTTTGTTTTACTCCGAAGCGCAATAGTTTTAATGATAGCCAATAAGATTAATCGCGTTAAATACCATGTTAAGGCAAACAGCACAACTAATATTCCTAGCATTGCTAACATCCATAAAAACTTATGGTCCTCGTATGCAGGATTACTTAATAATTCTTCAATCGGGGCCGATTTATCGATGGAATAAAATGTTTTAATCCAATTAAAAATTAACTCTCTCATGGTTTTAATTATTTTTAAGCAAAAGTAACAAAACTATGCGTCCTAAAACACAATTTCACATTTTAAGCCTAGTCACATTGCTCGTTTTTCCTGCAATTGGGTTAACCTTATTGTGGTTTTTTGAAGACGTAGAGTTAATTTCTGTCTTTGAACTCGACCGTTTTTTCAACCCACTTACCTTAATCGGATTAGAGTTTGGATTTCTTTACGGATTCATTGTCATTGGCGTTTCTCAATTCCCCATTTTCGAAGAACTTTCAAGGCCACAAACTCAAATGATCAAAAACCTAAAACTCAATTGGGTGGACATCATCTTTATGTCTTTCTGTGCTGGTTTTGGAGAAGAAATATTATTTCGTGCGGGACTTCAGACCTGGTTAGGACCATGGTTGACCACCTTCCTTTTTATTGCTGTTCATGGATATTTTAATCCTACTTCGTGGAGGAAAAGTGCATTGGGCGTATTGTTATTTCCCTTTATTCTTATGCTGTCTTATGCTTACGAAGCTTTTGGACTTTGGTTTTGTGTTGCTGCTCATTTCTCCTATGATTTATTAATGTTTATGGGAGTAATGAATGATTCCGATTGACTTATTTGAGCTGATCTTTAAACGCAGCTTTGAACCTTTCCACTTTTGGTCTAACCACAGCATAGCAATAACCTTGTTCTGGATTGTTGAGATAATAGTCTTTATGATCTTTCTCCGCATCATAATAGGATGTTAAAGAAGAGATTTCTGTTACGATTGGATCATCAAAAGCACCAGATTGATCAAGTTTTACTTTGTATTCTTCGGCAAGGCTTTTCTGTTCATCATCGTGATAGAAAATAACTGATCTGTATTGCTCTCCAATGTCATTTCCTTGTCTATTTAAGGTTGTAGGATTATGAACAAACCAAAAAACCTCTAATAATTGATTGAAGGAAATAATTTCGTCATCATACACAATTCGAATCACTTCAGCATGTCCGGTTCTCCCTTCACACACTTCACGATAAGCTGGGTTTTTAATATGCCCTCCTGCATATCCAGGATAAACCTCTTTTACACCATTGAGTTGATCAAAAACTGCCTCAACACACCAAAAACATCCTGCGCCAAAAGTTGCTTGTTTTTCTGCCATAATAAATTCTCTCTTATACTCTTACAACAAAAGACATGGAAAATAGTTTTCTCATGAAATAAAATAAAATTACCCTTTGTTTTTCTTCTTAATAAAAAAGAATAAGAGTGTTAATCCTAAAACACAAATAATCGAGAGGAGAATCCAGTTATTAAAAATCGAATTGTAACTACCTAACTTGCTTTTTAATTCTTCTTCTCGGACTCCACCAATACTTAGCGCTTCATTGAATGATTGATCATAGCTTATTTTTAGGGCTGCAAGTTCCTTTTCATGTTGTTGTTTATTGATCTTACCTTGAATTTCTATAATCTTTTTTAATACTTCTATTTGCAAATGTGGTTTAGATGTAGTTTCATATATTCCACTTATTTGCAATAAGGCATCCTTTTGAACAATATGGTTATTAAAGGATTCACCTACATCGACAGATCTTTGATAATTTATAAGAGCAGAATCCATTTTATTAACCCCTGAATAAAAATCCCCGAGATTATAATAACTTTCAGCGATATAATATTTATCATTATCTTTTAACCTATAGGCTAAGGCAAGTTGAAAATATTGTTCCGATCGATCATAATTTTCTGAGAAAAATTCAACAATTGCTAAGTTGGTGTATCCATTTGCAACCGTTTTCATACTCCCCACGGTTAAACCGTATTCCATGCTTCTTGTAAAGTTCTCAATCGCATTTACATAATCCTTTTGGTTCAAGTACAACTGTCCTAACAATCCATAGGCAGCAGCAAGCATTCTTATTGAACCGTCATTTTTTTTCAAAAATTGAACATAACTGTCTATCTCACTATAGGCATCATCGTATCTTTCCAATTCGATATTAACCCTTGCCATGTTAAAAACCGATAACATTAGAAATTTTTGTTCACCTGAGCGTTTTGCAAACTTTGCGGACTCAGTATAGAACATTTCGGCCTTATCTATTTTTCCTTGCAAAAAAACCGTATTTCCTAAAGCATTATAGGTGTCGGCAAGCATTGTATCGTTTTCAGCTTTTTTATAATATTCAGCTGCTTTATTCAACTTCCGTATTGCTTCATCATACAATGAGTTTTCTTGAAGATAAGGAGCTAATCCAAAATTGGCCATGGCAATTGCATCCTCTCGTTTGTTTTTGATCCCAACTTTCTGTAGATCTTTAACATAATACAAAATACTATCTTTTTCTATTTCTCTTACTTTGTTATAAAAGAAAAAGAACAAGGCTATTTTATGATCAACATCAGCTGTTTCATATTCAATAAGCTGCTTATTTATATCTTCTTGTGACTTTAGATTCCCAAAAGAACATAGTAAAAATAGAAATAATAAAATTTTAGAATGCTTCATATTTGTTTTTGTAGTGATAAAAGCAAATTTATAAAAATTCGCCACAAATGTCCTCTATTCAAGGCAAGAATGCTAAAATGAAATGAATTTTATTCTGTTTGCACCTTAAAACGCTATTCGATATTCGACTATGGAAGAAGTGCAATTGAATTACTTTGAATTGAGCAGACGAATCACTATTTTTGCAGTAACAAAAAAAGATTAAAATTATGGCAAATGCACATTTCAAAGTACCAAAAGCGGTAAATGAAACCGTAAACTCATATGAACCAAATTCAGATGCAGTTAAATCGTTACTCGGAAAATATAAGGAGATGAATGATCAGGAACCAATCGACGTTCCGATGTATATAGGTGATAAAGAAGTTACAACTTCAACGAAAAAACCGTTAACTTCTCCACACGATCACCAAAAAGTTTTAGGCCATTATAACTATGGAGACAAAGAGCATGTTGCACAAGCAATTGATGCGGCAATGGCAGCAAAAGAAAAATGGTCTAACCTTCCATGGGAAGAAAGAGCGAGTATTTTCTTAAAAGCAGCTGATTTAATTTCTGGTCCTTACCGTGATAAAATCAACGCAGCAACAATGTTGGGTCAATCAAAGAATGTTTACCAAACAGAAATTGATGCAGCTTGTGAAACTGCAGACTTCTTCCGTTTTAACGTTCAGTACATGTCTGAAATTTATGCTGAACAACCAGAATCTTCACCAGGAGTATGGAATAGACTAGAATGGCGTTCATTAGAAGGATTTGTTTTAGCAATTACCCCTTTTAACTTTACAGCAATTGCTGCCAACCTTCCTTCTGCTCCGGCAATGTTAGGAAATGTTGTTGTTTGGAAACCTGCTGAATCTCAAATATATTCTGCAAATGTTATAATGGAGATTTTTAAAGAAGCTGGTGTTCCTGCAGGAGTAATCAATATGGTTACAACTGGCGGATCAAATATCAGTGATGTTGTATTTAAGCACAAAGACTTTGCAGGACTTCATTTCACAGGTTCAACAGGAGTTTTCCGTACACTTTGGAAAACAATTGCAAACAATATTGAAAACTACAAGTCTTACCCAAGAATTGTAGGTGAAACAGGTGGTAAAGACTTTATTATGGTTCATCCATCTGCTCCAGCATTAGAAGTTGCTACAGCAATTGCACGTGGCGCTTTCGAATTCCAAGGTCAAAAATGTTCTGCTGCTTCTCGTGCTTACATTCCAAGTAATTTATGGAATGATGTAAAAGAGTTTGTTGTTGAGCAAGTAAATTCATTTAAAATTGGTTCACCTGAAGACACAACAAACTTTGTTACTGCGGTAATTAACGAAAAAGCATTTGACAGTATTACAGCATATATCGACTATGCAAAAGATCACAAAGACGCTGAGATTATTGCAGGTGGAAATTATGACAAATCAGAAGGTTACTTTATTGACCCAACGATTATTGTAACGAAAGATCCAAAATTCAAAACAATGGTTGAAGAGATCTTTGGTCCTGTTATTACAATCTATGTTTACGACGAAAGTAAATTTGACGAGACATTAACATTATTGGATGAAACATCTGAATATGCTTTGACAGGTTCTATTATCAGTCAAGATCGTTATGCTATTAGTCATGCTTTGCGTAAATTAGAAAATGCAGCAGGTAACTTCTACATCAACGACAAACCAACTGGTGCTGTTGTAGGTCAACAACCATTTGGAGGTGCTCGTGGTTCAGGAACAAATGATAAAGCAGGTGCGAAACTAAATCTTTTACGTTGGGTTTCTGCACGTACAATTAAAGAAACATTTATTCCTGCAAAGGATTACAGATACCCTTTCATGGGATAATCAATAAATGGTTCCCAAGCTTGATTGTAATTCTTTTAAAATAGATTCCTCCATTTTAAAAGAATTACATCTTAACTTGGTAAGCTCTAATAAAGGAACATTTTAGAAAAGCCTCGATGAAACTTCGGGGCTTTTTTGTTTCATACAATTTCGATACAAAAAGCTTATCAACATCTTCGCTTTTATAAATCTCAAAACTGAAAATAAAAAACCTTCTATTTATGCTTATCTTTGCAGTCTATGAAACGTCTGAAAATATTTAAAAATAAGTTTAAACTCACTTTCGTGATTTTCCTTGTCTATCTATTATTCCTAGATGATGTAGATGTTTTCAATGTTGCCCGACAAGAAATAAAACTCAGCAAGCTCCAGGAGGAAAAAGCTATCCTATTAGAAAAATACAATGAAACAAAGTCTACGCTTAATCAATTAGATGATACTGCAGCGTTAGAACGCTTTGCTCGAGAGCAAAAATTGTTTAAGCGAGACAATGAAGATATTTTCGTGATTGTTCAAGAGGACAAATAGAGTTTAATCAATAATCTATTCTTAAAAAAACGCAACATACTATTCAGTACATCGCGTTAGTTTCTAATATTTAATAATTGGACAATTAATAGACAAACTCTATTACTTTCTACGGATGTCGAGCACTATAAGCAAAATCTTAAAGTAAATCTTTATGAACCACTACTCCATTCTTTAAAATTTTTGAACGCGAAAAAAGAGTAATATATTCTGCTTGAATTGGATCTCCTAAATGAAACCGAATAAAGTTTACAAATTTATCTTTGAAATCACCCGTTCCATCATTAATTGCTTCAAATGTATATAAATCTACATTTTCGTGCATAAATAATTTCAATTGATCTTTATCTTTGAATACGTCAATATTGGCAACAACAATTTTCTTATCCTTGGGTTGAAGGGGTAAAGAAATTGAATTTTGAAAGAGAATTAAATCTGCCAAAGCAATTATATCTTCGCTTTTATCGCGAATAAAACAACCACCTAATGCATATTCATTGTCGCTAAATCCACACTCCATCCCAGCATCAGATTGAATGTAGACATCCACTAACTTGCTTATAGCTTTTACATCTTCCGGAGAAGGCATAGCTGTAGTTGAGCACACATCACCTTTTACAATTCCAATGTTTCTCATATCCAGTTATTTATGGGAACACACCACGTTCTTTATATGTTTGTTGAATTCTTTCAAGTGCAACACAATAAGCACCAGTTCTCCAGTCTGTATTGTACTTTTCAGCACTCTTCACCGTTTTTTCAAATGCTTTACTCAACTTAAGATCAATCATTTCTAAAACTGTTTCAATGTCATAATTTTCGCTTCGTTTATTTTGCAACCATTCGTAATAACTACCTGTAACACCTCCGGCATTGCACAATATGTCAGGAAGAATATCAATACCTCTTTCTAAAAGAATTTTTTCTCCTTCGGTATCTATCGGACCATTTGCACCTTCAGCAATCAAGCTTGCTTTTATAATTGGAGCATTATCTATGGTAATTTGATTACTTAAGGCTGCAGGAATAATAATATCACAATCAAGGTGGAAAAACTTAGAGTTATCAATACTTTCAGCATCATTAAATCCTTTAATCAACCCATTATAGTTTCCCACATGATTATGCAGGTTTTCGGTACTGATTCCCTCTTGGTTGTAAATTGTTCCACTTGCGTCTTGGACAGCGATAAGCTTAGCGCCCAATTCTAACATAAAGTGAGAAGCCCAATATCCAACATTTCCAAAACCTTGAACAATAAATGTTTTGCCTGATAAATCGACACCTTTCAATTTTGCCCAAGATTTAATTGAAGCCACAACACCAAAGCCGGTTGCACGATCACGTCCTTTCAATCCTCCAGAACCAATAGGTTTCCCCGTAACAACGTGAAGATTAAGCATCCTTGTAGATGGTGATTTTGTGGATGCAAAAGTATCTGCAATCCATGCCATAATTTGAGGATTTGTGTTTACATCTGGAGCTGGAATATCAACATCTGGACCGATGTTTTCTCCTAAAGCGTACGTAAATCTACGCGTAATTCTTTCTAATTCATTTTGAGAATATAGTTTTGGGTCAATGGTTACCCCTCCTTTTCCTCCACCATAAGGCAAACCTGCAAGTGCTGACTTCCATGTCATCCAAATGGCCAAAGCTCGAGCAGTATCAATATCAACTGCTGGATGAAAACGTAATCCACCTTTATATGGACCTAATGCATTGTTGTGTTGAACACGGTAACCGTTGAAAACTTCGATGGTTCCATCATCCATCTTAACAGGAAAGTGAACGCTAATTTCACTATTAGTAGAAGCTAATATCTTACGTATCCCCTTATCTAAATCCATTGTATCAGCAGCATGATTAAATTGTTTCATTACATTATCATACATGCTAGGTTTTTTCTTCATTCCAGCTATTTCCATGGTCTTATTTTTAACAATTAGAGAGCAAAAAAATAAAAAAACCACTCAAATTATATATCGTTTGATATCAAATATAATACTTTGAAAACGCTACTGCCAAAATTATTTCATGTTTTTATTGATTTAATTTAAAATGCTCCGATGGCTATCAAGCATTTCAAAATCAACGCTCTACATTCAGCGCCTTTTAAATCACTCTATATCAAAACATAAAAAGAAATCCTAATATTCAGTCTTGTCTATTTTGCTTTCCCATTCTTGAAATGCTACTATGGCTTCTTCTCTCATGAACTGACTAGTTCTCACTCTTCGTTTTTCAACAGGAATACTAATTTCTTCATAAATGAAAGAATCATCAAATCCTATATCAGCCGCATCTTTCTTGGAGTTAGCAAAGTATAAGTTATCTAATCTTGACCAATAAATTGCACCTAAACACATTGGACAAGGTTCACAAGATGAGTAAATATCACACCCTATCAATTCGAAAGAATTAATTGCTTTACATGCTTTTCTAATTGCATTTACTTCCGCATGAGCAGTTGGATCGTTATCAATTGTTACACTATTCGAACTTTCAGCGATTATTTTTCCATCCTTCACAATGACAGCTCCAAAAGGGCCTCCACCATTGGCTACACTTTTCTTAGACAATTCAATTGCCTTTCTCATATACTCTTTCTGTATCTCCTCCATTTGTATTCTTTTTCCCTAAATTTATAAAATCAAAGGACAATTCAAAAAGATTAAGCATATTAAATAACAAAGCCCAGACAGTATCGTCGGGGCTTTTAATATTTAATTGAGCTAAAGAAGATGCTTAATTACTAAACATATCTTTTACCCTTTGAAAGAAACCTTTCTCTTTTCCATCTGGATTAGGTTGAAAACTTTCGCTTTCTCTAAGTTTTTCAATGATAGTCTGCTCTTCTTTTGAAAGTTTTTGAGGTGTCCAAACATTGATGTGAACAAATTGATCACCTACGCCATAATTTTGAACACTCGGTAAACCTTTACCTTTTAAGCGCAACATTTTTCCACTTTGCGTTCCTGGCTCAATCTTAATTCGAGCGCGACTTTTAATTGTTGGCACTTCGATAGAAGCTCCTAAAGCAGCATCAGCAAAATTGATAAACGCCTCATAATGTACATTTTGTCCATCTCGACGCAATTCCTCATGCTCTTTCACTTCAATCACCACCAATAAATCTCCTGCAATTCCATCAAATGGTCCAGCATTCCCTTTTCCACTCACAGAAAGTTGCATTCCATCTTCTACTCCTGAAGGAATATCCAATTCGATCACCTCTTCTTTACGTTCCAGTCCTTGACTATCTGCTCCAGAAGGTTTTTTATCAATGATTTTACCTGTTCCTTGACAGTTTGGACAAGTTGAAGCCGTTTGCATTGCTCCTAAAAATGTTTGTGTCACACGCTGAACTCTACCTGTTCCTTTACATGTTTGACAATCTTTAAAAGTTACTCCGGTTGCATTTACTAACTTATTAACACGGATTTTCTTTTTCACGCCATCCGCGACTTCCTCAAGTGTTAGCTTAATTTTTACGCGCAGATTCGTTCCTCTAGCAGTTCTTTGTCGAGCACTTCCTCCACCTCTTCTACCTCCACTAAATCCGCCACCGAAAATATCACCAAACTGAGAGAATATGTCATCCATATCCATCCCGCCGAATCCACCTCCGCCTCCAGAACCATCAACTCCAGCATGACCAAATTGATCATAACGTTGTCTTTTTTGGTCATTCGCTAAAACTTCATAAGCTTCAGCTGCTTCTTTAAATTTATCTTCTGCCGCAGAATCATCAGGGTTTTTATCAGGATGATACTTTAAGGCGAGTTTACGGTATGCTTTTTTTATCTCAGGTGCAGTTGCAGACTTATTGACTCCCAACACTTCATAATAATCTCTTTTCCCACTCATAATATCATTTATTGACCCACTACAACTTTAGCGTATCGTATAACTTTGTCATTTAAGAAATATCCTTTCTCTACCACATCTACAACTTTACCTTTCTGCTTTTTATCCACAGGAATGTTGGTAATTGCTTCATGGTGATCAATATCAAACGTTTGACCTTTACTGTCCATAGGTTTTAATCCTTTAGCCAATAAAGCACTGTTAAATTTGTTATATATCAATTGAAATCCTTCTTTTATTGAACCCGCATCGTCAGAAGTTTCGTTGTTTGCAATTGCACGCTCAAAATCATCCAATATTGGAAGCATGTCTTTAACAACTCCTTCGCTGGCATTCATTATCAGATCGCCTTTTTCCTTAATAGTTCTTTTTCTAAAATTCTCAAAATCAGAATAAAGACGCAAATATTTATCATTCAACTCTGACAATTTCATTTGAAGCTCTTCTTCAACTGATAATTGTTGTGTTTCTTGTCCTTCAGCATCCATA
>Ga0209075_1005206_pt1 | contig 10060 bp, 7 predicted proteins | sample Stecom2011_FD_187523 | JGI IMG/M metagenome (GOLD analysis project Ga0209075, IMG submission 187523) | Agricultural soil microbial communities from Utah to study Nitrogen management - Steer compost 2011 (SPAdes) (version 2) | ecosystem: Environmental > Terrestrial > Soil > Agricultural land...
TGTGGTGGTCATCGGCACCGGTGCCGGTGGCGGCACCACGGCGGAGATTCTGGCCCGGCAGGGGCTGTCGGTGATTCTGGTGGAAGAAGGCCGGCTGTATTACCAGAAAGACTTCAAGATGGATGAGCTGACGTCCTATGCCAGCCTGTATCAGGAAGGCATGAGCCGGGTCACCGCCGACGGCGCCATCGCCATTCTGCAGGGCCGCTGCGTGGGCGGTTCGACGACCGTGAACTGGACCAGCAGTTTCCGCACGCCAGATGAAACCCTCAATTACTGGAGCCAGAACCTGGGCTTGATCGATCTGGCCCCGGACACCATGGCCCCGTGGTTCCAGGGCCGGGAAGAACGCCACACCATGGCGCCATGGGTAACACCACCAAACCTGAACAACGACATCCTCAAGCAAGGCTGTGAAAAGCTCGACTACTCCTGGCAGGTGATCCCCCGGAACGTCAAAGGCTGCTGGAACCTGGGCTACTGCGGCGTCGGTTGCCCCACCAACGCCAAACAGGGCGCGCTGATGACCACCATCCCTGGCGCCCTGGACAACAACGCCCAACTGTTCCACGGCCTGCGCGCCGACCGGCTGGTGATGAACCAGGACCGCATCGACCACCTGCAGGCCAGCGCCATGGGCCCGAACGGTGTCACGCCCTCCGGCGTCACCGTCACCCTCAAAGCCCGCCACTTCGTAGTCGCCGCCAGCGCCATCGGCTCCCCCGGGTTGCTGCTGCGCTCAGAACTGCCGGACCCCTACAAGCGCGTCGGCAAACGCTCATTCATTCACCCGGTCAACGCCACCGTCGCCCGTATGCCCGCCAAGGTTGATCCCTTCTACGGTGCGCCGCAGTCGATCTACTCCGACGAATTCAACTTCAAACACGGCGTCGACGGCCCGGTAGGCTACAAACTGGAAGTGCCGCCGCTACACCCGGCCATGGCCGCCGGCGTCGTCCCCGGCCACGGCCAGGAACAGAGAGACAACCTCGGCCAACTGCCCTGGATGCAATCCGTCATCGCCCTGCTGCGCGACGGCTTCCACGAAGACAGCCCCGGCGGCACCGTCAGCCTGCGGGATGACGGCAGCCCGGTACTGGACTACCCCATCACAGACTACCTCTGGCAAGGCATTCGCCAGGCCTACCTCGACATGGCCGAAATCCAGTTCGCCGCCGGCGCCGAAGCCGTCCAGGCCGTGCACCTGGACTCCGGCTGGTACACCAGCTGGAACCAGGCCAAAGACGCCATCAACCAACTCCCCATGAAACCCCACCGCGCCCGCCTGTTCACCGCACACCAGATGGGCGGCTGCGGCATGGGTGCCGACCCGAAAAACTCCGTGGTCAACGGCTCCGGCGAACACCACCAGGTAGCCAACCTGAGCATCCACGACGCGTCCATCTTCCCCACCAGCATCGGTGCGAATCCGCAGTTGTCGGTGTATGCATTGGCGGCAAGGAACAGTAACCGGTTGGCGCAGAAGTTAAGCGGGGCATAATTGGATTGCCGGAGCGGCATACGGATTGTCAGCTCGCATATGCAGCGCCTCCCCTCCCGGGAATGTCGAAGGCCAGGGATGGCCTGAGTCAAGCGCACATGGATGTGCTTGTAGCGTTTCCCGGGAGGGGAGGCGCTGCATATGCATGGCACACAACTAAGACAGCGTTGAACAAGGCTCTGGACTACAGCCCACCAAAGGTTCCTGCTATCCTACGGCCCATCAACAAAAGGAGCTGTGCATGCCCAAAGTCATCTACCCAGGCACCTTCGACCCAATCACCAACGGCCACACCGACCTCATAGAACGCGCCGGCCGCATGTTCGATGAAATCGTCGTCGCCGTCGCCTACAACCCGAAGAAACAGCCCCTGCTCAACCTCGAAGAACGCTGCGAACTGGTCCGGCAAGCCACCGCCCACCTCCCGAACGTCAGCGTCACCGGCTTCAGCAACCTGCTCGCCGACTTCGTACGGGAACAGAACGCCACCGTCATACTCCGCGGCCTGCGCGCAGTCTCCGACTTCGAGTACGAATTCCAGCTCGCCGACATGAACCGCCGCCTGGCCCCGGAAGTGGAGAGCGTGTTCCTGACACCCGCCAACCACCTGTCGTACATCTCGTCGACCCTGATCCGGGAAATCGCCTCGCTCGGTGGCGACATCTCCGAATTCGTCGACCCCGCAGTGGCAAAAGCCCTGAAAGAGAAGTTCAGCAAGTCCTGAGCAGAAACCGATAAAAAAGCCCAGCCGGCGGCTAGGCTTTTTCAAGAAGGGATTAAAGCAGTGGCGGCATCGGAATCTCGATGCCATTGATATCCAGAACCAGATCCTGCAGGCGGCCAGTCATGACCAGTTGGTCGCCGGCATCCACCAGCAACCCCTGTTTGATCAAGGGTGCCACCTGCATGCGCACGGCCGGATAGTTCTCAGCCAGGGCCAACGGCATACGGAAGTCCAGCGCCCCGGTTAAGCCCTGCATCACCATCAGCATGTTGGCCCGCTCACTCTCCGACAACTCGGGATGGGACAGCTCCAGGCTACCCTGTACGGCTCCTTCTGGCGTATCCAGGCTCAACTCCCGGATGCCTGCGGAAAATCCGGCGGCCGCTAGCCCGCGAACCGAATCGTTAAACCGCTGCATCAGCGCCATCTGCTGCTCGAACGCCGCCTGCGGGGATTGACTGGCCTGCGCCGCCATCAGCTGCATGTCGGTCATCACCGAACTGAACTCATTCCAGCTGGCAACATCAAGACCATCTACAGCGAACTCAATCCGGTGTGGGCCGAAGGTACCGTCATCAAAGACAACGGAGTCCAGCTCCAGGGCAATCGAGGAATCCAGTCGCTCGCCTTTTCGGTCTGCCTCGCTATGACTGCTCAGGGCGATACCGTTAAACGCCAAGGGTGGCACCTGAGCCCCCTGCATGGTCAAGGCATCAATCGTGACCGCACCGGCGCCGGTCCAGATATCACCGGATAACCAGGCAAGGCTCTGCTCCATGTGCACGTTTTCAATGGTGACGTTCATCTCCGGCCCGGACAGCACCACCGCCGGCCAGACCACCAGCATGTCGGCTTTTTCACCCAAACGGCCAATATCAATCCGTGCCAGACCACCGCTGCTGCGCAAAACACCACCACCGTGTGGCTCGCTGATCTCGATAGCAGGGGCCTGCAATTCCAGCGTGGCGGAACCCCAAACCCGGGTTTCCAGTGTCAGTTTTGGTTCGTCGTTGGGGAACCAACCTGCCCCCTCCGGCTGCCAGCCTTCCGTAGGTCTGAAATTCAAGTGGCTGCCAGTAATGCCGTGAGAAACCTGAACCTCAAAATCTATGCGGTTGCTCTTGCCCGTGGCGGGGTCCAGAAAGGTGGCTGTGCCAGACACTTCGGAACTCATCACACCGCGCCGATACCGATCGGTTTCCATGCGCAGGAATGGCTGGGCATTGTTGACTTCCTCGGTCGCATTCAGCCAATGCTGCTCAGTCAGATAGCCCACGCCCCAAGGCGCTACGCCAGCCACTACCAGTATCGCCGTGCCGGCGATGGTCCAACGTTTAAGATTCAAGGTTCCAATCCTGTTGTGTTTTTATTTCCTGCCGGCCGGGGGCCAGCGTATTAATTCGGTTTAGAGGTTAACCGGTCCAGCAACACCAGCTGCGAAGCCAGGCGCTCATCACCTTCTTCTGGCTGATTCTGTAGATAACTGCCATCAGACTGCAATACCCAGGACTGGCAGTTATCTGAAAGATAGGTATCCAGATCCTCGGTCACCCGCTCAATCAGCGCCGGCTCTTCGATCGGGAAGGCGGTCTCAACCCGGCTCAGCAGGTTCCGCTCCATACCATCGGCGCTCGAACAGTAAACGTCGGGTTTGCCGTTGTTGCCGAAATAATATACCCGGGTATGCTCAAGAAAGCGCCCGATGATGGACCGCACCCGGATATTTTCTGACAGGCCCGGCACCTGGGGACGCAAGCAGCAGATACCGCGAATGATCAGATCAATACTGGCACCGGCCTGGGACGCCCGGTACAGGGCTTTGATCACCTGCGGCTCGGTCAGGGCGTTGAACTTGAAGATAATGCGCCCGTTCTCACCGAGTCCGGCTTCCCGCTCAATCAGACTGATCAGGCGATTGTGCAGGGTGAAGGGGGCGTGGAACAGCTTCTTGATCTTCAATGCCTTGCCCATGCCCGTCAGCTGCTGGAACAGCTTGTTGACATCGTCACCGATGGATTCGTCGCAGGTCATGAAGCTGTAATCGGTGTACAGCCGGGCGTTACCGGCATGGTAGTTGCCGGTACCCAGGTGCACATAACGGCGCAGCCGGCCTTCTTCCCGGCGCACAATCAGGATCATCTTGGCGTGGGTTTTGTAGCCCACCACGCCGTATACCACAATAACCCCCGCCTCCTGCAGACGGCTTGCCAGCTCCAGGTTTTCGGCTTCGCTGAACCGGGCCCGCAGCTCGATAACGGCAGTCACTTCCTTACCCCGCCGGGCCGCATCCGCCAATGCCTCGACAATTTCAGAGTCGGCTCCGGTACGGTACAGGGTCTGGCGGATCGCCAGCACATGGGGATCTTTCGCCGCCTGACGCAGCAGGTCGACTACCGGGCTGAAGTTTTCATAGGGATGCAACAACAGCAAGGGCCGCTTGCGGATGGCATCAAACATGGATTCCTTGCTGCGAATCTGGCGCGGAATCGACGGTGAAAAACTGGAATAGGTCAGGTCAGGGCGGTCCACCAGGCTGCCCACGGCCATCAGGCGGGTCAGGTTGACCGGCCCATGCACCTGATACAGGTCCCGCTCGGTCAGACCGAACTCCCGCAACAGAAACTGCACCAACTCCTCCGGGCAGTTGTCGGCCACCTCCAAACGCACTCCGTCACCAAACCGGCGACTCAACAATTCGCCGCGCAGGGCCGACGCCAGGTCTTCCAGGTCGTCCTCCAGCTCAAGGTCAGCGTTACGGGTCAACCGGAACTGGTAACAGCCTTTCACTTCCATGCCCGGGAACAACTCGTCCGCGTGGGCGTGGATCATCGATGACAGAAATACCAGGTTGTCGCCGCCGTCACAGACGTCATCCGGAAGCCGAACCAGACGAGGCAAGGAGCGGGGTGCAGGCACAATGGCCATGCCGGTTTCCCGACCAAAGGCGTCTTTGCCATCAAGTTCAACGATGAAGTTGAGGCTCTTGTTCACCAGGCGAGGGAACGGGTGCGACGGGTCCAGCCCGATGGGGCTGACCACCGGTAATATCTCTTCCTCGAAGTAGTTCCGCACCCACTCTGCCTGGGCCGGCGTCCACTCACGGCGCCGGACAAAGTGAATGTTCTCCTTTTCCAGCTCGGGAATAAGCACGTTATTGATGATGTCGTACTGCTCGTGGATGTAGTCGTGGGCCACCCGGCTGATCTCTGCCAGCACCTGGTCTGGCTGCATGCCGTCCACGCCCACGGTCTCCCGGCCGTACTTCATTTGCTGGCGCAGGCCCGCCACCCGGATTTCAAAGAACTCGTCCATGTTGCTGCTGAAAATGCAGCAGAAGATCAACCGGTTGATCAGCGGATGAGTGGTATCCAGCGCCTGCTTCAACACCCGGTAGTTGAACTGAAGCTGACTCAGCTCGCGGTTGAAATAGTTTTCACTGGCGTCCAGATTGATGTCTTCTCCCACCGGCGGTACATCTACCGGCGCAGGCACACTCAGGTCACTGATCTCTGCGGTTTGCGCATTCTCGGTTGTCATTACTCTTTATATCCATGGTTATTTCGGGCGCCTTCAAGCCCCTCTATGCCCGCGAACGATCCCTCATCAGTCTCGCCGCGCGCACTGCAAAATAGGTCAGGATGCCGTCAGCACCGGCACGGCGCATGGCCATCAGGCTCTCCATCATCACCGCATCGCCATCCAGCCATCCGTTCTGCGCAGCGGCCATATGCATGGCGTACTCGCCGCTCACCTGATAGACAAACGTGGGCACCTGCAGTTCGGTTTTCACCCGGTGCACAATATCCAGATAAGGCATGCCCGGTTTAATCATCACCATATCGGCACCCTCGGCCAGATCCATCGCCACTTCATGAATGGCTTCGTCACTGTTGGCCGGATCCATCTGATACGTCGCCTTGTCGGCCTTGCCCAGGTTGGCGGCAGAACCGACCGCATCCCGGAACGGGCCGTAATAGCTGGAGGCATACTTGGCAGAGTAGGCCAGAATCCGGGTATTCACATAACCGGCACCTTCCAAGGCATCGCGGATAGCCGCCACGCGGCCGTCCATCATGTCTGAGGGAGCGACCACGTCAGCGCCAGCATCGGCATGGGACAACGCCTGGTTCACCAGAGCTTCAACGGTGACATCGTTTAACACGTAACCATTGTGATCAATAATGCCATCCTGACCATGGGTGGTGAACGGATCCAGGGCAACGTCGGTGATCACCCCCAGGTCCGGCTGGGCTTTCTTCAGGGCACGGACCGCCCGCTGGGCAAGGCCGTCCGAATCCCAGGCGCCCGAGCCAGACAGATTCTTCCTCTCAGCCGGGACAACCGGAAACAACGCCACCGCCGGAATGCCCAGCTCCACCAGTTCCGCAGCCTGCTCCACCAGCAAATCAATGCTCAGCCGCTCCACGCCCGGCATGGATGGCACCGCCTCGCGCTGGTTCTGGCCTTCAAGCACGAACACCGGGTAGATCAGGTTATCTGGCGACAAGTGGTTTTCCCGGACCAGTCGGCGGGAAAAATCGCTGGCACGGTTACGACGCAAACGGGTCGACGGATAGGCTCGGCTTGAGATCGACGGGCGCGACTTGGACACGGATAACCTCCTGAATATGGATGGCTTTGGAAAGTGATGACATCATACACCCCGGAGGCCAAGCATTGCAGGTTTCAGCCCAGTGTGCCGTTGACCGATGACAATCCAGTGACGAAAAACGGGCGGCCCTGCCGTAATATGGCAGTCGCCGCCCGCCAACGAAGGGAATCAGATGGATCGGTTGTTAAACCCTACTTCCACCTTGCGTGGGGAGTCTGCACGGAAAGTGGTGTCCACCTCCTGTATCCGACCGCCACTTTGCAGGAAGGCGTCGATATCAGCCTGCAACTGGGCCCTGACACGTGCCCTGCCGGCAATGGAATGGTTATCATCACTGTCGCTGGTCCAGTTACCGGACTGCTCCAGATTGCTTTCGTCGAATTCACTCATGGTCTTTTCTCCATCAACGAAAACAGAACTACAAGTACTGCTGGCTCAATGCCTGGCAGCACCCCGTCTCGACCGCCGGCCGCCTGCGGCCCCGTCTTGGCGTCTTTATAATCCGGTTTTGGTGACGACGCTATTTCCTGACAACCACTTTTTTGTAATTTTTTGTATCCAATCTCAAGCCAATGATTTTAAAGATGTCTTACATGCCAAAACAAACAACCGCAAATTGACACAAAGAATGAACCATGATTCACTACTTGTAAGGAGCCGGCATGGCCTATCGTGAAACCGAAAAGATGCGCGAACGGAAAGCCCGGGCACGCCAGAACATCATCGAGCGCACCTGGGAATGCGTTGCTGAAGGTGGCTTCCGAAGCGCCCGTATCACCCGGATTGCTGGCCTGGCCGGCGTCGCCACCGGCACCATCTATCGGCATTTCGAGTCCCGTGAGGACCTATTTGCCGAAATCTTCCGGTTGGCCACCCAGCGGGAAGTCGACAAGGTGGCCGAAGCGCTCAACGTATACGGGAACGCCGTTGAACGCCTCGACAACGCCTTGAGGAAATTTGCCCAGAGGGCCCTCAAAGGCCCCATGAAAGCCTGGGCCCTGATCGCCGAACCGGTGGATCCAAAGGTAGAAGAAGAGCGACTGGTTTACCGAAAGGCCTACGCCAGCCTCTTTGAACAAGCGATCCGGGACGGCATAGCCGAGGGCTGCATACCGGACCAGAACGCCCGGCTCGCCAGTACCTGCCTGGTGGGCGCAATATCAGAATCCCTGGTGGGGCCACTGTCACCAACCCAGACAGACGCTCCGCCAGGGCAAGACAACAATGAAGATGAGCTGGTCGACACCATCGTTTGCTTCTGCATACGGGGGTTGACCGGCACCAGGAGCTAACCATGAACAGCCCGCAGCGCAAGACTGAGTCCACCGCCGACAACCGCTACCTGTCGGCCACCCACGAGGTGATCAACCAGCCACGACCGCTGGAGAACTACAACCTCTACGAACAGGACACCGCGCTGCGGGAGGCGGTACTGCGAGAGGGAGCCGGCTTCGCCAACGACGACCTGAGTCAGTTTGGCGCCTGGGCCGGCCAGGCGGATACCATTGACCTGGGCAACCAGGCCAACGCCAACAAGCCCACCTTTCGCACTCACGATCGATACGGCCACCGGGTAGACGAAGTTACGTTCCACCCGGCCTACCACGAACTCATGCGAGTGGCCCTGGAAAATGGCCTGCACAGCTCACCCTGGACCAACCCCGGCAAGGGTGCCCAAGTCGCCCGCGCCGCCAAATACTACCTGCACTCCCAGGTAGAAGCGGCGCACTGCTGCCCGATCACCATGACTTTCGCGGCCATCCCGTCGATCCAGAACCAGCCTGACCTGGCCAAGCTCTGGGCCCCGAAAATCCTCGCCAACGAATACGACAGCCGCAACGTACCGGACAGCGAAAAAACCTCCGTCACCATCGGCATGGCCATGACCGAAAAACAGGGCGGCAGCGACGTACGCGCCAACACCACCGTGGCCTACCCGACAGGCCAGGAAGGCCCGGGCCAGCCCTACGAACTGGTCGGCCACAAATGGTTTGTCTCTGCCCCCATGTGCGACGCCTTCCTGGTCCTGGCCCAGACCACCAGCGGGCTGTCCTGCTTCCTGATGCCCCGGTGGCGCCCGGACGGCACCAAGAACCCCTGGCAGGTACAGCAGCTGAAAAACAAAATGGGCAACGTCGCCAACGCCTCCAGCGAAGTGGAAATCCGCGGCGCCCTGGCGTGGATGGTGGGCGAAGAAGGCCGCGGCGTCAGAACCATCATCGAAATGGTCGCCATGACCCGCTTCGACTGCATGATCGGCAGCGCCGCCGGCATGCGCCAGGCCGTCGCCCAGGCCAGCCACCACTGCCACAACCGCAGCGCCTTCGGCGCCCGCCTGAGCGACCAGCCGCTGATGCAGAACGTACTGGCCGACCTGATCATCGAAAACGAAGCCGCCCTCGCCTACACCATGCGCGTAGCCCGGGCCATGGACAACCAGGGCAACGAGCACGAACGCCTGCTGGCCCGCCTGGCCACCCCCGTGGGCAAATACTGGATCTGCAAACGCACCCCCAACCACGCCTACGAAGCCATGGAATGCATCGGCGGCAGCGGCGTGATGGAAGACTGCATCATGCCCCGACTATTCCGGGAGTCTCCGGTCAACGCCATCTGGGAAGGCAGTGGCAATGTGCAGTGCCTGGACACCCTCCGCGCCCTGCAGAAAGAGCCCGAAACCCTCGACGCCTTCTTCAAAGAAGCCGCCGAAGCCCGTGGCACCGACCGCCGCTTCGACCGGTTCCTGGCCCAGCTCCAGCACGACTTCGCCGACATCAGCGACTTCCAGTACCGGGCCCGCAACCTCGTCGACCGCATGGCCCTGACCATGCAAGGCTCCCTGCTGCTGCGCTTTGGCGATAAAAACGTCGCAGACGCCTTCTGCGCCTCCCGCCTGCAATCCGGCGGCGGCATGAACTACGGCAACCTGCCCTCCGGCACCAACCCGGCGGCGATTATCAAACGGGGGACGCCTGTAGTAGTCTAGGGGAAATCCAGACAGCCTGTCCCGAAAGCCAGGGCAACCGGCTGAAGCGACTCCCCGTATACCGTTCGGGAAGCGGTGAGGGTGGGCTGTTCAAAACCTTGCGGAGCCATGGATGGCGGAGCAGAGCGTACAAGGACGTATCCACAGCGTGTTTTGAACAGCCCACCCTCACCGGTTCCTGCACCAAACGAGCCAAACCAGACATGTCAGAAGCCCTGAGAAAACTGCTCAAAGAAG